>OGKS01001509.1_pt1 | contig 10731 bp, 9 predicted proteins | sample 1572491 | NCBI WGS metagenome assembly OGKS01 (sample SAMEA2582153, study PRJEB24529) | metagenome | biome: Human gut stool | place: China | collected 2011
AGATGGTAACGACTTTCTGAAAGTAAAGGCTGTCAAGGCATCTGATACGAAAGTTAATTTTGAAATACAGGGTGCTGTAGGTACTATCTCAAGAAAAGGAACGTATAAACTTGTTGTTCCTGCTGATGTAATTTGCAATGACAAGAAGGGTAACGCCGAATTGGAACGCTACAATAAGGCTTTTGATGTAGAATATGTAGTTGTCGGTTCTGCGGCTTACCTGAAAGCCCAAGAACTGTTGCAAAACAAATCGGTGGGTTATCCTAAGGTCACAAGCGCGGCTTACGTAGCATTGGACAATGTTGTTAAGAATGAAGCATCAACAGATGTCGAATTCAAGGCTGCGATTGATGCTTATTACAACGAGACTGATGTTCTTCTTCCTGAAAACCGGAAATGGTACAAGATTGTCAGTGTAAATAAGGATGGTAAATCATTGTTTCTTGCTGTAAAAGAAAAGCAGGTTCTATTGGTAGACAATATAGATGAAGCTTCTGCTTTTGAGGCGTTAGATAATAATGGAGTCTTCACCTTGGGTGATGCTGATGACAATATGCTGAATGTCAATGGAGTGACAGCTGATGCAGGTGCAGAAGTAAGCAAACTTAGAATTGCCAAACTGAATGGCTCTGCTGTACAACTCGAATCGGGTGATGTCTTTGATGCCGACAAAGCATTGGGTACATTCTCATTCAAGGGCTCTTATCCATCAGTAACGGGAAACTCTAGCGTTGCTTATGCTTTGTGTAATCATGCAGACAATAAATATCAGACTGAAGCAGATGTTGTTGCTCCATATTGGCAAAGCAGTCTGACCAGTGCCTTCGCATTTGTTGAGGTTGAAAAACCTGCAGCAGCTATCAAGACCGTAGAGACTGCTTACAAGTTGACACCTGCAATAGTAGAAAGCAATGCTGATCTCCTGACTCTTTCTTTTGATGGGTTGAGTCATGTTACAGTAATGAGTGATGCCGATGCCTACATCACTGATGAGAAGGGTGAGCGTGTGAAGAACGTTACCTTTACTCCGGTAACAGGAAAAGACAATCAGTTTACTGTTGCGTTGACTGACTTGGCAAAGGCTAGCTATCAGTTGGTAATCCCAGAAGGAACCTTCCATTATGAAAAGAATAATAAGGAAGTAAAGACGCAGGCTATCAAAGAAAACTTTACAATAGGAAAGGGCGGCTCTCCTGAAGATCCAAACCTTCACTACGATTATTCTATATACCAGCAGTTGCCTAATACATCTGTAACTCAAAAGGATGTTGCATTGAATGGATTCATGATTAAAAACATAGGATACTATGATGGTTTGGTTGCTAATCCTGATAGAGAAGTGAGACTTGAAAAATGAAGAATAATGTGTTAATATATAGCACGTTGTGATGAAAACAGAGATGGTCCTCTGATACGATGGAAAAGCGTATTAAGAACGTCAAAATATGAAGGAGGTTCACACATGAACGAAATTATTAAGAACATTGAAGCAGCTCAGTTAAAAGAAAATGCTCCGGAATTCCACGTAGGAGATACTGTAAAAGTTTATGGTAAGATCAAAGAAGGAAACCGTGAAAGAATTCAGGTTTTCGAAGGTTTAGTAATTAAGAAACAGGGTGGAAGCACAAGAGCAACATTTACTGTAAGAAAGAATTCAAACGGTATCGGTGTTGAAAAGACTTGGCCATTACACACACCTACAATCGACAAAATCGAAGTAGTTAGAAAAGGTAAAGTTAGAAGAGCTAAACTTAACTACATCAGAAGCAGAGTTGGTAAGGCAGCTAAGGTTAAAGAATTAGTTAAATAATTATTATACCATAAAAAGGAGCGAGTATTTAACTCACTCCTTTTTTTAAACTTGAAGATTAGATATATTTAAATGTTTAAATATACGATATCATTTTAAAGTAAGTAATTAGTAATGATTTTATGAAATACAATAACGTTTTATGTATAATTAAGGAGGAAATATGGATTATCAGTGGTATCCGGGACATATGACGAAAGCAAAACGTCAGATGCAGGAAGACATAAAATTAATTGATCTGGTGATCGAGCTTGTGGATGCGAGAATTCCATTAAGCAGTCGGAACCCGGATATTGATGAGTTGGGAAAAAATAAAGCGCGACTGATCATCATGAACAAATCAGATTTGTCAGATGAGAATCAGAACAAAGAATGGGCAGCCTATTTTAAAAAGATGGGCTACTATGTTGTCGGTCTGGATGCGAGAACCAAGACAGGCATGAAAACAGTTACAAATGTAGTAATGGAAGCCTGTAAGGAAAAGATTGAGCGTGACAGAAGAAGAGGAATCTTAAATCGTCCTGTCCGTGCGATGGTAGTCGGAATTCCAAATGTTGGAAAATCGACGTTTATCAATTCCTATGCGGGAAAGGCATGTGTCAAAACTGGAAATAAACCGGGTGTGACAAAAGGAAAACAGTGGATCAGACTGAACAAAAATCTGGAATTACTGGATACACCGGGAATTTTGTGGCCGAAATTTGAAGATCAGATGGTTGGGCTGCGTCTTGCACTGATCGGGGCAATCAAAGATGAAATTTTGAATATTGATGAATTGTCACTGGAGCTGATCAAAGTTCTGACAAGAGATTATGCCGGAATTTTAACAGAACGCTATGGTGTAGATGAGACACAGGCTCCGGTGAAGATTTTAGAGCAGATCGCAGAGAACCGCAAATGCATTTCCAAAGGAAACGAATTAGATTACAGCAAGGCGGCGGCACTTCTGATCGATGAATTCCGGGGTGGCAGGCTTGGAAAGATTACGCTGGAAAAACCTTCCGGTCAGGAAACACAGGAGCAGGGTTAGGCGCTGTGCCTGCTAAGGCGGATAGGATCGGGGATTTGTATATTGCAGAAAAAGGAAATGTGAACAGCATGGCAGAGAAAAAAATCGGTGAGATCAGAGAAGAACTTAAGGCAGTGGACGATGAGAAGCTGCCTTCTTTCATAGAAGCATATGAAAAAGATGAGCGTTCCGGTGTTGTGAAAATCGTGGAACAGGCAAAGAAACGGATTGAAAAATTAGAGGCAGAGAAGCTCCGCATTGAAAATCTGAAAAAATACGAGCGTGAATATGCAGATTGTGGTTATATCTGTGGGATTGACGAAGTCGGAAGAGGACCGCTTGCCGGTCCGGTGGTAGCAGGGGCAGTCATTTTGCCGAAAGACTGTGATATTTTATATATCAATGATTCCAAGAAGCTTTCTGCGGCAAAGAGGGAAGAATTGTATGATGTGATCATGGAGAAAGCAGTTGCGGTAGGTATTGGAATGGCAAGCCCGCAGAGGATTGACGAGATCAATATTTTGCAGGCAACTTATGAGGCAATGCGTGAGGCTATAAGCAAATTAAGTGTAAAACCCGATATATTATTAAATGATGCGGTCACGATTCCGGGAGTTTCCATCAGACAGGTGCCAATTATCAAAGGAGATGCAAAAAGTATTTCCATTGGGGCTGCAAGCATTGTGGCGAAGGTTACCAGAGACCGTCTGATGGCAGAGTATGACAAGGTTCTGCCACAGTATGGATTCGCATCCAACAAAGGCTATGGTTCAGCGGAACATATCAGGGCATTGCAGGAAGCCGGACCATCTCCGATACATCGTGCCAGCTTTATCAAAAATTTTGTTTAAGGGATATGGACTACCGTATTAGAAATTGCTTCTGATCGCAGGAAAAATTTTACTATAGAGGAAGTTTGTATCAAGTGAGGCGAAACCATGCACATATCCGATATGTTAGGACAATACAACAGAAATATTTCAAGCGGAACAGAAGAGTTGAAGGCAGCTTCCGGTATGCAGAAAGTAGTATCTACACTGGAAGAATTGTCTTCTGGAAGTGTTTTTGAGGGAACCGTCAGTTCTGTGAAGAACGGAAAAGTGACGCTGGCGCTTAGCGATGGACAGACCATCACAGCAAGATTGTCCGGAAAAGTGCCGCTCTCACAGGGGACTCCGATGTTTTTTCAGGTAAAAAGCAACGATGGTGTGACGATTGAGATCAAACCATACACAGGTGCTGGCAGTGGAGGAAATCCAATTCTTACCAATGCGCTGACGGAAGGAACCGTACCTGTGACAGAGCGGAATCTTGCAATGGTAGATGCTATGATGAAAGAGCAGATGCCAATTGATAAGCAAAGCCTTTTAAATATGGTAAGGATCGCAAACATGAATCCGGGTGTAAATATTACTACGGTTGTAAGTATGACAAAACTCGGAATCCCGGTTTCACCGGAGATGGCAGCACAGTTCGAAAACTACATGACAGATGAGCATGCCATTTTACAGGAGATGGATCAGGCGATGAACGAACTGGCTGACCTTGCGGGCTCAAAAAATCTGACACCAGATCAGGCGGTACAGGTGAATCAGAAGATTGTCACAATCCTTCTTCCGGAGCAGACTGTTACCGGAGCACCGGTCAATGCAGAGGGACAGATAGAAACCGGTGGACAGACAACGGCAGAAGGGCAGATTGTGACTGGCGGACAGATAACGGCAGAAGGACAGATTTTGACCGGCGGACAGACAACGGCGGAAGGACAGATTGCGACCGGCGGACAGACGACGGCGGAAGGACAGATTTTGACTGACGGACGGCTAGGCGCAGAGGAACAGATTGTAAACGGAGAGCAGACCACAACAGCAGGACAAGCCGTACGGGAAGGAACAGGTGGCCAGGCACTTGGTGACGTTTTATCAGAGCAGCAGTTTTCAAGTCTTGGTAAGTTATTGCAGAATATTCCTTCATTGGTAGAAAGTACAAAACTTTTCCCGGAAGCGATGGAGCAGGATATTTTTATCGATACGTTGGAGGATGAGAGCGTAGCACAGAATCTGATGACAGAGGACGCTGCATGGAAAGCTGCGGACGGCAAAACGGCATTGGACAAAAATCTGACCGTCTCTGATTTTCTGCGCACAGTATCACAGCTTTTATCTGAAAACAATGGAGCGGCATCGCAGAGTATCCAAAAATTATTTGGAAGTGATGCATATAAAAGTCTGCTTCGGAATGTGATGGAACAGCAGTGGCTGATACAGCCGGAAGCGTTGAAACAGGAGAAAAAGATCAGCCAGCTTTACGAAAAATTAGAGCAGCAGATGAGACAGGTGGAAGATGCGCTGAAAGAGGCAGGCATTACGAAAACCAGATTTCCGGAAACTGCGGCAGAGATGCGCGGTAATATTGAATTTATGAATCAGCTCAATCAGGCATATACATATGTACAGGTGCCATTGAAGATGTCCGGTCAGAATGCAAACGGAGAACTTTATGTATACACGAATAAAAAGAATCTGAGAGACCCTGATGCAGAGCTGAGCGCTTTTTTACATCTGGATCTGGAACACCTTGGCTCTACCGATGTCTCAGTGAAAATGCAGCATCGGAATGTCAAAACAAATTTTTATATGGCTGACGATGCGTCCTATGATCTTGTGGAAAAGTATCTGCCTGTGCTGGAACAAAAGCTGAAAGACAAAGGTTATCAGTGTACTATAACGATGACAAAGGAAGAAAAGAAGGTCAGCTTTGGGGATGATTTCCTGCGGAAAGATATGCCACAGACGGGAACATTGCATCGGTATTCGTTTGATGTGAGAGCCTAGTATATCAGATACAAAACAGAGGTGGTGAGCGGATATGGCATGGGATAATGAAAAGAAAAAAGTAAAAACAGCGGTAGCAGTAGCATATGAGCCGGGAGATAAAGCGCCGAAGATCCTTGCCAGCGGCAGGGGCGAAGTGGCAGAAAAGATCATCGCAAAGGCAAAAGAAAATGATGTCCCTTTCTATAAAGATAATAAGCTGGCGGAGACGCTGTCGAAATTAGAGATCGGGGATGCGATTCCACCGGAACTTTATGAAGTAGTCGCTGAGATCCTTGTGTTTGTGGATGATATGGATAAGATGAAGGCAAAATTGCAGCAGGCAGATATGTTATCATAAATGAAGTGGAATGGCAGCAGATGAATGGCATAATCAAATAGTGTGCTGCAGGAAGTGAATAGAATGAGGGACAGCAGGCACAAAAGAAAGATGCTGCTGTAGAAAAGAGGGTTTTATCAATAAGAGAAGTGTGGGAACTGCCTATGAAAAACTGGCAGGTGCGTATTTGGAACAGCAGGGGTATGAGATTTTAGAATATAATTACAGATGCCGCATGGGAGAGATCGATATCGTGGCAAGGCAGGACGGATATCTTGTGTTCGTGGAAGTGAAATACCGTGCGGACAACACAGTGGGAAATCCATTTGAAGCGGTGACTTCTGCAAAGCAGAGAACGATTTCAAAAGTGGCTTCGTACTACTGCCTGACACATGGTTATGGAACATCTACACCTTGCAGGTTCGATGTGGCGGCAGTTTTGGGAGAGCAGATAAAAGTCATTCAGAATGCATTTGACTATCAGGGGTTCTGAGAGGGTGAAAGAATGCATTTTTATAGGGCTTCTTTTTCACAGGACAAAATCAGGAGAATTGTAAGTGATATGGAACATAAAAGCTGGAAGCGGAAAAACAATACAGGAGTGCCGGAAGAGGTTATACATCATCCTGGGGCTGGCGTGGAAGTGCCACTTTTACATTTTCCTTTATTGGAGAAAACAGGAATTGTAAAAGAAGGTTTTACCACAAGACTTGGCGGCGTGAGTGAGGGTATTTTTTCCACCATGAATCTGAGTTTTACAAGAGGAGATGAAGAGGAGGCAGTCCGGGAAAATTACAGAAGACTTGCATCAGCGCTTGATGTGGATTATGATAAATTTGTTTTTACGGATCAGACACATACGACAAATGTAAGAAAAGTGACGGCGGAGGATGCAGGAAATGGACTTACGAGAGAACGGGAATTTCATGATACAGATGGACTGATCACGGATGTGCCGGGCTTAGTATTATCAACGTTCTATGCGGACTGTGTTCCGCTGTATTTTGTCGATCCGGTGCATTGCGCCATCGGGTTAAGCCATTCCGGCTGGCGTGGAACAGTAAACCGCATGGGAAAAGCGACTATCGAGGCGATGCGGAGGGAATACGGAAGCAGACCGGAGGAACAGCGCTGTGCGATCGGACCGTCCATCTGTCAGGACTGCTACGAGGTGAGCGGGGATGTTGCGGTGGAGTTTGAGCGGGCATTTGCAGGACATGAGCATGAGATCCTTATTGCAAAAGAAAATGGAAAATATCAGCTCGACCTCTGGAAAGCAAACGAAATTGTACTGCTTGATGCAGGTGTCCTGCCGGAACATATAGAGATCACGGACATTTGTACGTGCTGCAATCCTGACTTACTTTTTTCCCACCGCGCAAGCCATGGTAAGCGCGGAAACCTCGGGGCATTTTTATGTTTAAAATAAGATAACTGCGAAACTCATGAAAGAAGAGTAGGATGAGTTTCGCAAACGCCTAAAATATTTGAAATAAAAAAAGGAGCAGAAGATATGAGTAAAAATTATGTAGATTATATGGTAGAAGAGACAAAAAACATTCTTGCGATCGACAGTCCATCCGGCTTCACAAAAGAGGTGGCAGACTATGTCATGGGAGAATACAAAAAGCTTGGATATGAGCCAAAGCTTACGGTAAAAGGCGGTGTGCTCGTACCAATCGGCGGCAGGGACAAAGAGAACGCCGTTCTTTTAGAGGCACATATTGATACGTTAGGTGCCATGGTGGCAGAGATCAAAGCTAACGGAAGACTCCGTGTCACAGCGGTTGGTGGTATGAATGCAAACAATGCAGAGGGAGAAAACTGTAAAGTTGTCACCAGATTTAACGGAAAATATGACGGAACATTACAGCTGATCAACGCTTCCATTCATGTAAACGGAGAATATAACGATACGAAGAGAAGCTATGATTCCGTGGAAGTTGTTCTGGATGAAAAAGTGAAATCAAAAGAGGATGTGGAGAAACTCGGCATTATGACAGGTGATTTTGTCTGCTTTGATCCGAGAACTACGGTGACAGCATCCGGTTACATTAAGAGCCGTTTCTTAGATGACAAATTAAGTGTTGGAATTTTATTGGGCTATGCAAAATATTTGAAAGAGGAAAATGTGACACCGGAGCGTATGATCTACCAGCACATCACTGTATTTGAGGAAGTAGGACACGGTGGTGCAGCCTCTGTCCCGGAAGGCGTGACAGAAGTGATCTCTGTGGATATGGGATGTGTCGGTGACGGACTTGCCTGTGATGAGACACAGGTGTCGATCTGTGCGAAGGACAGCCATGGACCATATCATTATGATGTGGTAAACGGTCTTGTGAAGGCAGCGAAAGAGAATGGCATTGATTTTGCAGTGGATGTCTATCCATACTATGGTTCAGATGCAGATGTTGCGCTGACCGCCGGATATGATGTGCGCCACGGACTGATCGGTTCGGGTGTATATGCATCACACGGTTATGAGAGAAGCCATGTGGACGGCGTGAAGAACACCTTCAAACTCCTGTGTGCATATCTGGGCTGATGCCGAAGTTAAATAAAAATTAATAATTTCATAGGATTATCTTTATTGTATGAGGGAACCTTCCATGCTATAGTAGCTGTATTAAGACAAATAGTACAGTTGGTACAGATGGGAGGTTATGATTTGATTCAGTTAAATTACCGGGACTCCAAACCGATTTATGAACAGATCAAGGATGGCTTTCGGAAGCTGATTATCACAAATTCTCTTTCGGCAAACGAGAAGCTGCCGTCTGTCCGCGAACTGGCGTCCGGACTGGCGATCAATCCCAATACGATTCAGAAAGCGTATCGCGATCTGGAGAGCGAGGGATATACATACACGGTTGCCGGGAAGGGAACGTTTGTGGCAGAGCACAGGGAAATCCTGAATACGAGACAGCATGAACTGTTGGAAGAGTTCGATGAAGTGGTGGAGGAGCTCTGTTTCCTGTCAGTGAGCAGGAGCGATCTGATCACACGGATCGAACATGCGGCAGAGGGAGGAGAGAAGGTATGATTCAGGTAAACGGATTAAAAAAGGCATTTGACGGATTTGTGGCGCTAAACGGTGTGGACATGCACGTGGAAAAGGGAGCCATCTACGGTCTGGTCGGACCGAACGGAGCAGGCAAATCAACGCTGATCCGCCACCTGACGGGGGTGTACCGCCCGGACGAGGGAGAGGTGCAGATCGACGGGGAAAATGTATATGAGAATAAGGCGGTCAAATCAAAAATCGCGTACATACCAGACGAACTGTTTTATTTCATGCAGGCAGACACGATGGAGATGAAGCGTTTTTATGAGGGGATCTATCCGTCTTTTGATGGAAAGCTTTTCTACAGAATGCAGGAATTTTTCCCGAACATTGATGTGAAGCGCAATATCAGACGGCTGTCGAAGGGAATGCAGAAACAGGTGGCATTCTGGCTTGCCATCTGCTGCAAGCCGGATATTCTGATTCTGGACGAACCGGTGGACGGACTCGACCCTGTGATGCGGCGTCAGATCTGGAGTATCATATTGTCGGAGGTCGCAGAGAAAGAGATGACCGTGCTTGTATCGTCCCACAATCTGCGTGAACTTGAGGATGTGTGTGACCATGTCGGTATCATGCATCATGGAAAAATCATGATCGAGCGTTCGCTGAGTGATCTGCAGGGAAGTGTGTCGAAAATCCAGGTGGCGTGTCAGAGCGGAATGCCGAAGCTTCCGGAACATTTTCAGGTGCTTCACATGGCAAATACAGGGCGTGTGTATACCATGATCGTAAAGGGAGATCCAAAGGAAGCAGAGGCGGCACTGTCATATTGCAATCCGACGATTGTGGATGTACTGCCGTTGACACTGGAAGAAATATTTATCTACGAGATGGGAGGGGCAGATTATGAAGTCAAAGACATCCTGTTTTAACCGCACGATATTTAAGAAGAACTTCACGCATTTCTGGCCGCTGTGGCTGCTTTACCAGATATATCTCCTTGTGGTGATTCCCGTATGGGTGTGGCAGAAGGCTGCCAGTCCGTACTACTATTATGGAACGGGGAACGAGGACACAACCTACCGCATGTATCAGCTGGTGGAGCTGGCAGTACACCGGATGATCCCTCCTCTGCCGGTCTTTTTCTTCGCAGTGGCAGCGGCGCTGGCAGTGTTTTCCTATCTGTATTCGGCAAAAAGCGCCAATATGATGCATGCGTTGCCGGTCAACCGGCTGGAACTTTATGTGACGAATTATCTGTCAGGACTCATTTTTCTGATCGTGCCGGAGATCATCACATTCTTTATCACAGTGCTCGTATGCCTGGCAAACCAGTTTACCTGTATACAGTATCTGTTCGCTGCGCTGTTGGCACAGGCTGGTGTGACATTTTTTGCATACTCACTTGCGGTTTTCGTGGCGATGTTCACAGGGCAGGCGTTTGCAATGCCATGCTATTATGTGATCGTCAACTATCTGTATGTGGGATGCATGTTTATTGTTGCAAAGGTGATTGAAACCATCAGCTACGGGATTGAGAATGCATGGAATCCGGGAAAAAGCTGCATTTTATCGCCACTTTATTATCTGAACAATAATCTTCGCAGCAGTCTTATCTACACGGAGAACGGGAATGGAATTACCGGCATTAAGATCACGGGCATGCCGCTCACCGGAATCTATGCGGCGGCAGCAGTTGTGCTTGTCGTGGCGGCTTACCAGTTGTATAAAAGACGGCAGATTCTTGTA
>OGKS01001515.1_pt1 | contig 10679 bp, 8 predicted proteins | sample 1572491 | NCBI WGS metagenome assembly OGKS01 (sample SAMEA2582153, study PRJEB24529) | metagenome | biome: Human gut stool | place: China | collected 2011
TTGTAAAATCATAAAATAGAAGGAGGTCCCCGTCTGCTATAGCCTGCCGCCAGTTCCTCTGCAAGAGGAGAAGCTGCCACATGCTGCCATCTCACTGAAATGAGTGAGAGACGAGGGAGGGTTAAAAGGGAAGAACAGGACAGGACCACAAGCTGATGGTTCTCATCAACCTGCAACTTGCGGATACCCTTCACCATCTTGGAATTGACGACAAACTGATGCATTTGACGAACGCTACAGTTCTCACGATCGCTATCATTTTCCTGATCATGATGGTCGGTATGCTCATCATTGATGTTGCCATCCTGCTCACATTGCTCCTGAATCATACAGATACGCCCCATGTGGTGATGATGGGTCATCACCGTGGATAGCAATATGCTCAATGTAGCTATCCAGAGACTGAATATGTATAATCTTATTTTTCTCATTCGCAATTTGGCTACAAAATTACAGTTTTTTTGCAATATTACCAAGACGACGTGATGATTTTATAGCATTTTTTCTAAAAAAAACTAAAAGACTAGTAACCGTACTTGGTTCATAGCCGTATTTAAAACAAAATTTAGTATCTTTGCAATCAAAATTAGTACATAAATAAAAATGAAAAAGTTTATTGCAGTTTTACAGTTACTCTTCGTAGTAATATTGGCTCATGCGCAGATGATGAACCCTGTGAAGTTCTCTACCTCGCTCAAGACCAATGGAACCGCTGTAGCGGAAATCGTGTTTAATGGAAAAATCCAACCGGGATGGCATGTCTATTCTACAGGTTTGGGCGCAGACGGACCTATTTCAGCCACTTTTAACGTAAACAAGCTTGACGGTGTAGAACTCGTAGGCAAGTTGCAGGCTCGTGGTCATGAAATTTCAAAGTTCGACCCTCTCTTTGAGATGAAGTTACGCTTCTTCGAGGGTAGCGCTACTTTCGTACAGAAAGTGAAGTTCACCAAGCCTAACTATCTTATCGATGCTTATTTAGAGTATGGCGCTTGCAGCGACCAGAATTGTCTTCCACCTAGCGAGGCAAGCTTCAAGCATAGTGGTAAATCTCCTGCTGTAGATGGTAAGGATGCTGTCAGCCCTGAAGATGCGAAAGCTAACGGAAAGGTAGATGATCCAGCAGCTATCGCTAAGGCGAAAGCAGACTCTTTGGCTCAGCTTGCCGTAGCAGAGAAAGTAGATAGCACAGCTAATATTGATTCTTCATTCTCTGTAGATGGTGATGATGCTAAGGCTTGGTGGAAACCGGTTGTAAAGGAGCTTCAGGCGTTTGGTGGCAACAATGATATTGCCAACCATTCACTCTTCTATATCTTCATTATCGGTTTTGTGGGCGGTTTGCTCGCTCTTGTAATGCCATGTATCTGGCCTATCATTCCGATGACAGTAAGCTTCTTCCTGAAGCGTGCCAAGAATGACAAGAAGAAGGGTATCCGCGATGCGATCACTTATGGTTTGAGTATTGTCATCATCTATCTGGCACTCGGTCTCACCGTAACTGCCATAGCAGGTCCTAGCACTCTCAATGCGCTTAGTACAAGTGCGGTATTCAACATCATTCTCTTCTTGCTTCTGGCAGTCTTCGCATTCTCATTCTTCGGATGGTTCGAAATCAAGTTGCCAGATAGTTGGGGTAATGCTGTAGATAACAAGGCTTCCAGCACAACAGGACTCATCAGCATCTTCCTGATGGCGTTCACACTCGTGCTCGTAAGTTTCTCTTGTACCGCTCCTATCATCGGCTTACTTCTGGTACAGACTGTTACATCAGGTGACTGGTTGGCACCAACCATTGGTATGTTTGGTTTTGCCCTTGCTCTCGCCTTGCCATTCACCCTCTTTGCACTCTTCCCATCTTGGTTGAAGTCAGCTCCTAAGTCTGGTTCCTGGATGGAGACCATCAAGATTGTGCTTGGTTTCATTGAGCTTGCTTTCTCTTTGAAGTTCTTGTCTGTAGCAGATTTGGCTTATGGCTGGCACATAATGGATCGCGAGGTATTCCTCTCACTCTGGATTGTCATCTTCGGCCTGCTCGGTCTCTACCTGATTGGCAAGTTGAAATTCCAGGTAGATGCTATCGGCGGTGACCTCAACAAGCCAATGCCAGTAGCTTGCATTATGCTTGGTCTTTGTTCCTTGGCTTTCTCCGTGTATATGATTCCTGGTCTTTGGGGTGCACCTTGCAAGGCAGTAAGTGCTTTTGCCCCACCAGTAAATACCCAGGATTTCAACCTGAACACCAAGGTGGTAGAACCGGCTTATAAGGACTACGAGGAAGGTATGGCAGCAGCAAAGGCAGCAGGCAAGCCGGTACTGATTGACTTTACCGGCTACGGTTGTGTCAACTGCCGAAAGATGGAGGCTTCAGTCTGGACAGACCCTAGTGTTACTGACATTTTGACAAAGGACTACATACTCATCTCTCTATATGTAGATGACAAGACTCCATTGTCACAGCCTATGGAGGTGACTTTCAATGGTGAAAAGCGTACATTGAGAACCATCGGCGACAAGTGGAGTTACTTGCAGGCAAGCAAGTTTGGTGCTAATGCCCAGCCATTCTACATTCCTGTGGATAATGAGGGAAATCCTCTGAACGCTGCATTCAGCTTCAAGGAGGATGTCAGTGCTTATCTTGACTTCTTGCATAAGGGTCTTGATAACTATCGTAAGTAATAATTAACTTTTCATAAGGCGGGAGTGGCATGTTATTTGCTGCTCCCGTTTTTGTAATTAAAGTATAACACTATAAAAAGAGGCATTTATGAACAATAAAGAAGTTCCAGTCCTGCTTTTGACAGGCTATCTGGGCAGTGGTAAGACTACCCTGCTCAACAAGATTTTGGCTAACAAGAAGGGTATCAAATTTGCCGTTATCGTCAACGATATCGGTGAGGTGAATATTGATGCAGCTCTCATAGAGAAAGGTGGTGTGGTAGGTCAGAAGGATGATTCCCTGGTTTCACTCCAGAATGGATGTATTTGCTGTACCTTGAAGATGGACCTTGTAGAACAGCTCAAGGAAATCGTAGATATGAAGCGTTTCGACTATATTGTAATAGAGGCAAGCGGTATCTGCGAGCCTGCACCTATAGCACAGACCATCTGCTCTATCCCATCCCTGGGTCCTCAGTATATCAAGAACGGTATCTTGCGCCTAGACAGCATCGTTACTGTAGTTGATGCACTTCGTATGAAGGACGAGTTTGCCAATGGTTCTGATTTGATGAAGCCAAACCTCGATGAGGAAGATCTCGCTTCTCTCGTCATCCAGCAGATGGAATTCTGTAACATCATCCTTCTCAATAAGGCAGCAGATGTGGAGCCTAAGGAGTTGGAGCACCTGAAGCAGATTATCCGCGCCATCCAGCCTAAGGCAGAGATTTTCGAATGTAACTATGGTGATGTAGATCTCGATCTGATTGTCAATACTCACAAGTTTGACTGGCAGACTGTTGCAACATCAGCAGGCTGGATTCAGGAAATCGAATCTGAACGAAGCGGAGAAGAGGACCATGAAGAAGAAGAGCATGAGCATCACCATCACGATCACGAGGATCATGAACATGGTCACCACCACCATCACCACGATCATGACCATGACCACGAAGGTGGCGAAGTTGAGGAATATGGTATCGGAACCTTCGTATATTATCGCCGCAAGGCATTCGACCTGGCTCTCTTCGATGAGTTTGTTGCAAGAAAATGGCCTCGTGACATCGTTCGTGCCAAGGGTATTTGCTATTTTGCTGATGAACCAGATATGTGCTATGTTTTCGAGCAGGCTGGTCAGCAGAAGACAGTCAAGCAGGCTGGTCAGTGGCTCGCAACAATGCCAGCCGACCAGCTCGCAGAACTGCGCAAGAACAATCCGCAGCTTGAGAAGGAATGGGATGAGGAACTTGGTGACCGTATGATCAAGATTGTATTCATCGGTCAGCACATCAAGGACCAGAAGGATGCTATTATCGCCGAACTTGATAAGACTTTAGCACTCTAAGGGAAGTCGCCCTGTCAGGCAAAAGCATGAAGATATTTATGTTTTTGTCCTCACAGGGCGTTATATTTTACTTGTAAAACTTAAGAGATAATAGCGCATTTTAACTACCGAAAAGATGAAAAAAACAGAAATTAAAGGAAAAATGCGGGTAAAAATGCAGTTTTTTCTTCGTTTGTACTTTTAATTCGTTTTTTTTTGTTAAATTTGCACCCGATTAATAAATAATTAAGTGAATATACAAAGAAATGAAGACCGATTTTCGACCTGCATATATTAAGGACTTTGAGGCGTGTTGGAACATCATTGACCAGGCTCGTCGCTCTATGATTGCATCAGGACGTCATCAGTGGACTAATGACTATCCTGCTGAGCACGATATAAAAGACGACATCAACAATGGTAATGCATACGTACTTACCGTAGATGGCGAGGTGGCTGTCTATGGTGCAGTAGCACTCAATGGTGAACCACAGTACGATTTTATCGATGGCGACTGGCTTACCACAGGCGATTATTATGTAATACACCGCTTTGCTACGTTGCCTAAATATCAGCGTGAGGGTTTCGCACGTATATTTATTAATAAGGTGAATAGTCTCTGCGAGGTAGAAAAGGTTCCTAGCATCAAGGTAGATACCAATTTCGATAATCTTCCGATGATCAACTTGCTCTCTTCCATGGGCTTCTGCATCTGCGGAAGAATCAACTATGGGAACAGAGGTATGCGCTTTGCTTTCGAAAAGCAAACGATACAGCCACAAATACAATAACGATTTATAGACATTATGGAGGATAAATTAAATAGAATGAGAAGCTTGGTCAATCAACTGAACCAAGCTTCTGATGTTTATTATAACGGCAAAGGTGAAATCCTTACCGATTACGAATGGGATGCGCTGTTTGACCAACTCAAGAAGCTGGAAGAGGAAACCGGCGAAATTCTCCCCGATTCCCCTACCAACAAAGTTTCTGAAGATACGATCGTCGGTCAGAAGGAAGAACACGAGTTCGCAGCTCTCTCTCTGGCAAAGACCAAGAAGGTCAGCGACCTCGTCAAGTGGGCAGAAAACCGCCCTATCTGGATTTCCTGGAAGCTGGATGGTCTCACCTTGGTAGTAACCTACGACAATGGCAAACTAACCAAGGTGGTAACTCGCGGTAATGGTCATATTGGCACCAACATTACGCATCTGGCACCAGCTATCAGTGGTATTCCGCAGTCTATCACGGAAAAGGGACATCTCGTGATTCGTGGCGAGGCTGTCATCTCCTATGCCGACTTCGAACAGTTTATCATCGAAAGCGAAGGTGATTACGCCAATCCCCGCAATCTTGCATCCGGATCTCTTTCTTTGAAAGATGTAGAAGAAGTAAAGCAGCGCCATATCCAATGGATTCCTTTCACCCTGGTTTATTGCGAACAGGAAATCACATCATGGGGCAAAAGAATGCAGGGGCTGGAAGAACTGGGTTTTCATCCGGTAGAACGCCAGAAGATAGAGCAGCCAACTTCTGATAACATCCAAAAGGAAATTGATGCTTTTACAGCTAAGGTGACCAACAAAAAGAATCCTTTCCCTGTTGATGGTCTCGTCATCTGCTACGATGACACCTCCTATGCAGCTACTGGTTCCGTAACAGGTCATCATGCAACAAGAGCCGGTTACGCCTTCAAATGGCAAGATGAGCACGCCGATACCGAACTCGACCACATCGAATGGTCGTGTTCAGCCAATACCATCACTCCAGTGGCTGTCTTCAAGCCTGTAGAACTGGAAGGCACAACTGTTCAGCGAGCATCTCTCTGCAATGTAAGTGAATGCGAGCGTTTGGGTATCGGAGGCAAGGGAACCCGATTGCAGGTAATCAAGGCCAACAAGATTATCCCAAAGGTGATCAATGTGACAGAATCACTGGGTGTTTTTGAAATTCCTGAAGTGTGTCCTGTCTGTCATGCTGAAGCTATCGTTAGAGAAAGCGAAAGCGGTACGAAAACACTGCATTGTACCAACCCTCAATGTGCGGCGAAGCAGTTGAAGAAGTTCACGAGATTCGTGAGCAAGGAAGGTTTGAACATAGAAGGTATTTCTGAACAGACCATCTGGAAGCTGGTAAACGAAGGCTTGATCAGTGAGTATGCAGACTTTTATCATCTTTCCGATCATGCCTATGTCATCTCTTCCTGGGAAGGATTCGGAAAGAAGAGTGTAGGCAATATGCTGGAAAGCATCCGCAAAAGCCGAAATACAGAGGGGCGTCATCTGCTCTATGCACTGAACATCCCGCTGTGTGGAGGTGATGTCGCCAAAAAGCTCATTGAACGCTATCCTGTCAAGGAACTGATAGAAACCGCACGGCTCTGCATGTTTGATGATGAGTTTGCCAGCATCGACGGCATTGGTCCTGAAAAAAGTGCCAAATTCATCGCCTGGTTCAAAGATGACAACAACTTCGCTCACGTACAGCATCTGATGAAGGAACTGACTATTACAGAACAGGCTCCTGTAGAGAAAGGTACGCAGTGTGATGGACTAACCTTCGTTGTAACGGGCGATGTTCATCATTATAAAAACCGCAACGAGTTGAAGGCCTACATCGAGAGTCAAGGTGGCAAGGTGACGGGAAGCGTAAGCAAGAGCACCAACTATCTGATTAATAACGATGCTGCCTCGCAGAGTTCAAAGAACAAGAAGGCACATGAACTCAACATCCCTATCATCACGGAAGATGAGTTCGTTGAGAAATTCGGATAAAAAGAAATCCCTTAGACTTCAACAAGCCTAAGGGATTTTTATTTGGTTGTTCTTGAATTAGTGCGTTCCGCAATATTGTCCCATAAAGAGGATACCGCCACTCTGACTATCCTGAATCATATAAACAAATGGTCGGTCAGCGATAAACTCCACATTTCTTGTCTCCTCAGGTGCCATGGCAGTCAGCATCACGGCAGCAGTTACAGCAGCAGCCTTTGTTCCCTGCTCATTCACCTCTATCTTTGCCTTCTGGAGCATCTTGCTTACAAAGAAATTGCCGTCAGCAAAATGACTGAAGTTCGCTTTGCCTGCCACAAACATAGAAGGAGCACCCAAATCACTGATGATCGCATTCAGAGGCAGTTCCTGCTCGATAGTAAATTTAGGCAACTTGAGATTCACCATACAGTTTTCCATATTCTGCGAAATCTGATTCAGCTTCTCTTCATCCAATCCTTTCATCATTTCCTGGATATTCTTGCCCTCATTTGGCAGAAGTACCAGCATGCGATAGCTACCATTGCCATAAGGAAGATCTACAGCCTTGAAATCCTTGTTCTCAGCATAGAAGAGCTTCTTTATCTGATGCATCATTTCCACTTTCTGGATATCACGTGTATAGCCACGGAAGTTCTCCAGCTTAGTGTCCTTGGCATTGAACTTGTTCTGCCATGTTCCCTTGAAATAGATGGCATTCATCAAATACGATACCGCATCGGCTGAAACCTGATCAATAATGCGGGGAATCATGCCGTTGGTCTTTTCCTTGCACCAGCCATTGATACGGTCGGTAGTCTTGGTAGAAGTGAAGTCAAGACTTTCGATACCAGCCAAATAACTATCGCTCACTTTCTGACAGAAATCCTTGTTGAGCTGGAAGTTCTTGTTTACTGCGATATAATTGGCAATATTAACAGTTGTCTGCTTGTCTTGATGATTGGCATTAAGAAGCATCGCCTTATAAAGCTCATTCAGATCGCTGACAGAAACTCCTTCGCAACCGATAGCTTTCAAGATCTCCTGCTGCGTGATTCCATCCGCACCATTTGCCAGCATTCCCATCAGATAAGATACGCTCATAGGTGAAATCACCTTAGACTCCATATCTGTAACCTTATTGAAGAGACGAAGCGCAAATGCATTGTTCTTCTTCACAATATCCTGCTGGGTGTCAGAAAGAACAAGATAGCTATTATCCAAATCCTCTTCATTCTTACCCATTTCGCTGTCCTTGCTTGCATTGGAATCACCGTTTATTTTCTTGCTGCTAGCACAAGAAGTCATAGCCATTGCAGCCATCATCATCAGGGCTGCCATAGTTATCTTACTGTCATTTCTCTTTTTCATAATCTTTTAATTTTGTTGATAATCTGTCTATGAAATGCAAGTTGCTGCGATTCCTTGCATCGGAAGGCAAAAATTTAAGACTCGTTAACTGCCTCATTACCTGGCAACACACGCAAATGATATCTGTTACCATCGAAGTCAACACGCATAAGACTCTGAGGTTTGGTTATCTTGGCTAACTCAAGAGCCACATGCCCCATCGTTCTGCGAAGATTCAATTCGATACAAGATACAAGTTCTAACTGACCATCCTTTGCTGCAATCATCATATCTACTCCAAACGGCCCATTATAGTTTTCCTTTAACGCAGGTTCAACTATATCAATAATCTTCTGTCTTGCAGAGAGAAGCACATCTTCACTGATGTATTTCTTCATCATTTCAATCTTCTCTTCTTCAGAGCAGAGCAAGTTACCGGTATAGGCATTTTTGACGGTATCGAAGAGCGAGAGTCCCAGATAGTGTACCTTGCCGTCACGCATCTCGAATTCCATACCAAAATCTTTCACCTTATTATAATATGGCTCTACGGTAACACCACCCTGTCTGAAGATGATGTTGCTTACCCAGCGTTGGAAAGCCGGATATTCACCGTTTGTCCGGAACTCATCGGCAGAAACATATTTCACGCCTCTACCACTGCTGCTCCAAGGAGCCTTGACTACAGCCTTGCCCCACTTCATCACGCATTCCTTAACCAGAGCAAAGTTATCTGCATACACTACATTCTGCTGCAGATGTTCAGCAGCCCATTGGCGGCTGCTTATCGCGCGTACCTTATCTAATACCTCATCAGTAGGCAGCATAATCTCTGGCAAACCGATACGTTCCAGCTCGCCTTTCAGACTCAAGTCCCATCCCCAAGGATGCACGCAGTCTATAAACTCCGTCTTAAGCAGATGCTCAAGCTGCAGTTTGGTTATAAACTCAACTTTTTCCAACAGGTGTTCTCCAAAATGGCGCACCTTATCGCGTGCATTGTCTATGTCGTCAACAAGCACCAAGTCACCCTGATCTGCCCACAAGGCAGGTATGAATGCAAGGTCGCTTCGCAACTGTCTTCCTGCATGTGGAGCGGTAAACTGTCGCAAATGAGCGGCCAATGCCAAATCGTGTTCTGGATTGAAGATATGTAGTTTCATACTGCAAAGATACAAATTATTGAGAGAAAAACGGCAAAAGAAGGTAAGTTTTACTTAGAAAAGTGCTAAATAATGAAAAAAATGTTAGTTTTTGCTATCTAGAGTTTGCAAATTTAAAATATATTATTACCTTTGCATCGTAAAAAACAAATATGAATCAATATTAAACGCATGGAAGAAGCATTCTTCAGAACACATACATACCTAGTTGAGCATACAGATGCTCCAGTCAGACGAACCTTGATGGATGAGATTGACTGGAACGATCGTATGATTGGCATCAAAGGCACTAGAGGCGTAGGCAAATCTACCTTTCTCCTCCAGTATGCCAAGGAACACTTTGGACCATACGATCGCAAGTGCTTGTATGTGAACATGAACAACTTCTATTTCCAGAGCAGAGGTATTGCCGATTTTGCAGGTGACTTTGTGAATCAAGGTGGACGAACACTCCTGATAGACCAGGTGTTCAAACAGCAGGACTGGAGCAAGGAGCTCCGCAAATGCTACGACTTGTATCCTGAATTGAAGATCGTGTTTACAGGTTCCAGCGTCATGCGCTTGAAGGAAGAGAATCCAGAACTCAATGGCATCGTGAAGAGTTACAATCTCCGTGGCTTCTCATTCAGAGAATATATCAATCTGAAGACGGGCAACGATTTCCAGCCATACGAGCTCGAAGATATTCTCCGCAATCATGAACACATCATCAAGCAGATCCTTCCCAAGGTGAGTCCGATGAAATACTTCAATGATTATCTGCATCATGGCTTCTACCCATTCTTCTTGGAACAGCGTAACTTCACAGAGAATCTACTAAAGACAATGAATATGATGACCGAGGTTGACATCCTCCTCATCAAGCAGATAGAACTGAAGTATCTGCCAAAAATAAAACGCCTGTTCTACGAGTTGGCTGTCGAAGGCGCCAAGGCTCCCAACGTGAGCCAGCTGGCCGAAAGCATCAATACTAGTAGGGCAACCGTGATGAACTACATTAAGTATCTGGCTGATTCCAGACTCATCAATATGATCTATCCAGAGGGGCAGGATTTTCCGAAGAAACCATCTAAGGTGATGATGCATAATACTAACTTGATGTACGCTATCTATCCTATACAGATTGACAAGCAGGAAGTGATGGAAACATTCTTCGTCAATTCACTTTGGAAAGACCACAAAGTTCACCAGGGCGGCAAAGACCACTATTATACAGTGGATGGCAACAGGAAATTCAGAATCTGTGATGCACAAACTCCCAACAAGATGCGTAGTAATCCAGATACCATCTATGCCCGTTACAATACGGAGGTGGGCAAGGACAACAAGATTCCGTTATGGCTCTTGGGATTCCTGTATTAACGAAATTTCGAAAAGAAGAATTAAATACAAAACATTTTTAATATTTTATCTAAAAGTAAAATGGCTAAAGAG
>OGKS01001516.1_pt1 | contig 10673 bp, 6 predicted proteins | sample 1572491 | NCBI WGS metagenome assembly OGKS01 (sample SAMEA2582153, study PRJEB24529) | metagenome | biome: Human gut stool | place: China | collected 2011
AGAGTATCCACTCTTTTCTCTCAATTCCGTCATAGCACGTTCTACGCTCACGCCCTTAAGATTAAGCTTAATGCTTTGGGCGAATGTAGATAGATTCATGCACAACAGAAGCGCGCCCACTGTGAGGCCTTTTCTTTTGATGTTCATTGCACTATAGGTTAAAAGTAAATATAAATTGTTGTTTTGATTTAGCTTTAGTTACTGTTTTTTTAGGCAGACAATGCCCTGTGCACGGTTTTAGCCGCACATTATTATAGTTAGAGGTGTATTGTTCCGCCAAGCGGAAAAGGGTTGTTGGTCTGTGGCTGACAGTTATATATTTGGATTGTTGTTGTCGGTTATGTTTATACGTTTCAGTAGCGTTTGTTTTAAGTTTTTTAAATTGTTTATAGTTTTAGGTTTCTATACTTTTGGTTTTACTTGTATATTCTGACCACATTGCCACTTATGACATAGCGAATATGTCCTGTAGCGGCCAATGTGCCGAGTACATGATCCAGATTCTGGTCCTTGCGGTGGAACACGCCATAGAATCGTGTCTGGGCAAGCGTACGGTTCTCGATGCATATCTTGACACCGTAGCTGCGTTCAAGGTCAATACATATGTCAGCCAGTCTACGACCATTTAGCATTATGGTGCCATCAGTCCACAGGCGGTCGGTTGTCGTGCGGTTCTCGATGCGCAGGTTGCCACTCTGCTTCTCAAGAACGGCACGCTGGTCGGGCGAGAGACGATACTGATAGTCGCCGTCATGGCTCGATCGCAATCCTACCGCTACGCTGCCTTCGTCAAGACTCACCATTGCCGAATGGTCGGAGGGATAGTCGCGGAAGTCGAACTTGGTGCCAAGCACCTGTACGTTAAGGCTTGAAGAGTTCACGATGAAAGGCATCGCTGTGTTGTGATGCACCTCGAAGTAGCCTTCGCCCGAGAGCTTTACTCTACGGTCGCGCACACCGAAACCCTGCGAATACTCCATACGGCTGCCGGCATTGAGCCAAACCTCCGTGCCGTCGGGCAGTGTCATCTTGGTTGTAGACCCTTGCGGTGCCTCCACCTTTATCATGGCGAATGCCTGCTCCATATTGCGCTGTCCAATATTATAGAATAGGTATGAACAAGCACACACTAATACTGCCACCACTGCTGCATAACGCATAAAACTAATAACGTAGCGACGCTTGCCTGTCGGCTTCGCTTTTGGCTGTTCTACAGCTGGCTCACTGACAGTTGGCTTTTCGCCAGATGTCTGGATACGATTCACGAACAGTGCAAAAGCTTTCTTGCTATCATACTGCGAAAGCTCGCTTACATCGGGTGTCGATTGCCAAACCTTTACAAGACGGTTGTATTCCTCGCGGTTGGCTTCACTGGCTTCAATCCACTCATTCAGACGACGGCTTTCGTCGGCTGTAAGTGTGTCGCTGAGCTGTGTTGCTACCAGTTCGTATATCTCGTCTTGCTGCATCAGTTGTTCGTTGGTTTTATTGGGTTTCATTTAGGTGACGAAATTTTAAGAAAAAGGGTTAGTCAAAAATCAAAGTTTTTTTCAAAAAAGTAAAAAAAGTAGTTTTTGTGTCGAAAAAGACCTTTTATCACATTGTCATACCACTGACAAAGAACACGAATACGATGTAGCTTCCGAGTTCTTTGGCAAGCAGTTGCAATGCGTTGCGCAAGTGATATTTTACAGTACTTACACTGATATTGAGTTCGGACGCTATCTCAGCGTGACGTTTGCCCATGAAGCGGCTCAATTCGAACACCCGTCGGCACTCTGCGGGCAGATGCCCTATAGCCATGTCTACACGGTCGGCAAGTTCGTTGCCCACGAGTTGGTCGAGCGGCTGCTCGCCATCGGCAAAATCAGCAATACGGTCGCCCTCCGCCAATTGCGAGGCAGCCACCTCATAACGCTGGTGCTTGGAGCGTAGATAGTCAATACATCCGTTGCGCACTGCCTGCTGTAGGTAGCTGCGCAACGAAGTGTTGACATTGAGCGTGTCACGGTGTTCCCACATGCGATAAATCATATCTCCCACGATTGTCTCAGCCACAAAGCTGTCACGCACATAGCGATTGGCTGTATGACATAACACCTGGTAGTGGGTGTCGAATATATATTGGTAGGCTTCAGTATCGCCTTCCTTCAACCCCTTGACAACGAGTTTCTCAGAATAGTCCATTAAGCGTATTGCTTTTTTTCAGTCCATCACATTATGAGGGTGTGCAAAATAGGAGTTAGAGGAAGTTAAGAAGAAGTTAATCCCTCTACGATGGATGGAAGTTAACAGACAAATGCTTTATTTTCAGCAATTTATACATATGTCCGCTAACTTCTGTTAACTTCGGGCGAAGCCCAAACTTCTTTTAACTTCTATTTTGACACACTCCCTTTGTTTATTGCATAATCAGATTAATTCATTTCAGTCTGAACTCTGCCTCCAACTCTATCTCCATTAACGTCGACACGCTATATACGCCCTCCGAGAGTCTGCCACTTTCATAATAGCTTCTCTTGTATGCGTCGCCGATATCCTTCAGATTCCATGAAGTCGGAATTACGAGCAAAATTCCCTCACCAGGCATTATCTGTCCGTTAGCCTGCATCCATTCATAAGCTTTCGTCGTACCTGATCGCGTCAGAGGATGACGATTTTGTGTTTTTGCATCAAGAATACTTGGAAGCCCAAACAAACGACACATGTTCTGTGTATGGTTAATAACAATCATACGAATAGAGTCTGACCGTGACGGCAGGACACGACACTCGAAAGCTCCACACATACTGCCAGTCGCTGTCGGAACGATACTGTCGGATGTCAACTTAAAATGCGGATTTATATTGAAATGCACTTTCTTGCATAATTTGTAAGTACCATTTTTCAATGGAGTGGCAAACTTATTTGAGGAGAATTCCATTTCTGCAGACTTACCTGTTAGCAACTCATAGCCAAGATCAGTGAAACCACCTTTAAAAGGCATTCTACCCCATCCTTCTGCATTCTTTTTATATACTTCAAAGCGATTTCCATATGAGCTGTTCGGACCATGCAGGTTGGCCATTGTATAACAGAAACTGCTTTCATCACAATTTGCTACACTGTCTTTCATCGTCAACGTATAAGCCATATTGCCCGTAGTGGTAGCCCCTGACACTCTGTAGAACATAGTGTAATAGCTACGGTATCTGCCAATCGGAGTGATTCGCAACTTGCTTATATCCGTATATTCACTATCGGCTACGTCAGCCACAACAGCCGAATCAGCATCCGAAGCACTCTCTGCCTGACGTGCCTGTGATGAGCAACCAAAGGCAACAGCAAAAGTTGACAGTAAAAACAATAAGTATTTCATAAACGGTAGTTGGTTTATATATTGTGATTAATGATTGTCTATCATGCCCTTATCGCAGCTCTATCGCATTGCAGACGTAAGTTCTTCTTTCAACTTCTCCACTCCAGGAAAGCTTGTTTTCTGATAGGTTATCTTTCCTTCTTTATTTACCACGAAATACGTAGGGATGCCTGAGAACTTATATATTTTGGCAAGAGCGTCAGCCTGTTCTTCGGTCAATCGCACATGCACACCGCTTATGGTCTTTATCATCTTGCCCCATTTATCTACGGGCGATGAGGCATCGGCTATATAAACATAAACGACATCAGTAAGTTGCTCTTTCAATGGACGAATGGTAGACATTGCAGCTCTACACGGCATACACCACGTGTTCCAGAAATCGATGAGCACGGCTTTACCTTTATACTTATCTGTTATTGTGGGCAATATCTGTTCGGCTGACATCTTGGGGTCTATGTCAATAATACTAAATGTAGAATTTTGATTGGCTGATTTTTTAACTTCAGCAAGAATATTGTCGGCTGAAGCAAGTTGCGACTTCAAGTCTTCGTTGTTGGCAAAAAGCAATTCGCGCACCATGTCGTTGGCTATGCTGTCATGAGCCGCTGCTATCTGTTGCTCGGTAAGAGGAAGCTTGCGGTTGAACGAACGACTTAGACGCTTGCCCACAGCGATATCGTCAAGCAACGGGTCGGCTGATATATATTTACGACGGATGGCAGACGTGAAGTCGCTGAGATAAAAATAATATCGTTGGTTCTTGGAGTGAAGTACAGCGAGTTTTTCCAGCGGCTTGAAGTAAGACACGGTGTCAATACTCATGTCGGCACGTGGCACACCTCTTTTACCAGCTATCATTGGGGCCATAGATATATTGTTCTTAAAGCCAAACAGAGCCGAGGCGTAATTCATAGACAGGATGCTATGCGCCAATGTTCGGGTGGCGGAGCCAATAGCTGCATTGGAATTGATGGCCGCCAATAGTCGGTCATAACTCTGCTGCAAATAATCGCGGTATTGCAACGGTGTCATACCGCAAATATCATCAAAGGATGCAACGCCAAGCACATCAATCTTTGTCTTTACGCTCTGCAATTCGGTGTCTACAGCAGCGTGTTTGCCCTCAAACCACACATAGTTTTTGACGTTAGCATCGTTTGCAAAAAGATGCGTTGCGGCAAGAGTAAGTGTTGGCAGGTCGATGGTTACGGTTGTTGTGTCATCAGGTACGGCAAGAAATGGTATCTCCGTTCTGTTTACACGTATTGTTGCTACAGTTGGCAATATCGCATTGGCGCTGACTCGACAAGTGCCATCTACGCTTATAGAGTCATGGTCGTATGGCATGCGGTATGGCGAGAACCAATTATCCACAATAATATCAAGCGTGGTCTTGTATTCTGGTTTATATCCAAGCAAGCGCACGGCTACAACAGTCTTGCCAAGATTAAGGTCGGTTGATGGCAACTTGCTGTTCTTATCAAGCGCTTGCTGCAGTAAGTGTTGCGGAATGTCGGCGTGCGGACGCTTTCCATCAAGACGCACACCATAAACGTTCCAACCAGAGTTGTCGGCTGTTTCACGAAAGTCAAACTCTGTCGTTGTCTCGGGCATTGGCTTAAAGCGCAATGTGGCTGTAACATATCCGCATTCGGGCACTTTCACAAATACTCCCTTAGGCAACTGCTTGCTGCCTATATAGTCATATTTCACTCCATTTGCCATAATAGAGGCATGCGAATCGATGCCAACATCGCCACTCGCCTGATAGATTTTCACGTCGAGAAGGGTGGCTTTCTTGTCGAGCGTCACACGTTTTATCTCCAATTTGTGATTGTTTGAGCCTAAGAAGTAAGGACGCTCAACAACTCGCTTGGCTTGTGCCGTCGTAGCAACAAGCAGCATCAGAAAGGCAACAAGCGATAAGGCTTTCTGAAGTGAATGCTTTGTGTTCATGTTATTACTGATTTTGTCTGCAAAATAATATAATGATGCAAAAGTACAAAAATAAATAACTATTCATCATAAAAACAGGCTTTTTCTGAAAGACTTTCACTAACTTTGCACCATATATAATATATATGCCGCCGATTATCTGACGACAATAAAACAATAGGTATATGGAAAACATTGAAGTGATGGTGATACTTTTCATCATTGTTGTGCTTGGCTATGCATTGTGCAAGCTTGGCTACATGGGCGACAGGTTCGACCAGAAGTTATCGTCAATAGTTATCGACCTCACCTGTCCGGCATTGATTCTGTCGTCGGTAATGGGCAATGAACTGCCCGACCGTACATTGATTTTGCCTCTGTTAGGCGTAGGTTTCCTGACTTATATCCTGCTGCTTATATATGGATTCTGGGTGCCACGACTTGTCAGCAAGAACCGTGACGAACAAGGCATGATAGGGTTTGCACTGATGTTTGCCAACGTAGGATTCATAGGCTACCCGATTGTTTCATCCATCTTTGGTCCGAAATCAATATTTTATGCAGCCCTGCTGAATATGCCCAACACCTTCTTCATATTCACGGCGGGTGTGATGCTCGTGAAGGGCGAATACAGCATCAAGAGTCTTAACCCCAAAGTTTTGTTCTCACCGGCTATGATAGCCGCATTCATTGCAGCGCTTATTGTGGCTTTCGGCATTCACACGCCCGACATCATAGCACGTCCTGTAACAATGGTGGGCAACATCACCGTTCCTGCTGCGCTGATGATAATAGGCTCGTCGATGGCACGTCTGCCACTGAAGGACATTATAGGTAGTCCGAAAGTTTACGTGGCTTCATTCTTGCGACTTGCCGTTGTCCCCATATCGGTTTATTTCCTGTTTAAAATATGTGGTGTGAGCGACATTATCAACAACATCAACACTGTCGTCATCGCCATGCCTGTAGCCTCATTCGGCACGATGTTCTGCATGAAGTATGGACGTAATCCGTCGCTTATGACCGAGATTACATTCATAACAACCGTGGCATCCATACTCACAATACCACTGATAACGATGCTGTTCAGATAAAAATCATTGGTTAAGCAGTAGCTATACGACTTTTATTTTGAGCCAACTGCCGTTATCCCACGCTTTTTTACTAATTTTGCAGTTCAAAAGAAACATAATATATAACACTATATGGAATTAGCATCTAAGTACGACCCACAAGCAGTGGAGTCGAAATGGTATCAGTACTGGCTTGACAACAAGCTCTTCAGCAGCAAGCCCGACGGACGTAAGCCCTACACTATCGTTATACCGCCGCCTAACGTGACTGGCGTGCTGCACATGGGCCACATGCTCAACAATACTATACAGGACATTCTCGTGCGTCGTGCACGTATGGAGGGAAAGAACGCTTGTTGGGTACCGGGCACCGACCACGCTTCTATCGCTACTGAGGCCAAGGTGGTAAACCGCCTCGCCGAGCAGGGCATCAAGAAGCGCGACCTTACTCGCGAGCAGTTCCTTGAGCATGCTTGGGACTGGACCAACGAGCACGGTGGCATCATCCTCAAGCAGTTGCGCCGTCTTGGAGCAAGCTGCGACTGGGATCGCACTGCATTCACTATGGACGAGAAGCGCTCGGAGAGCGTACTCAAGGTTTTTGTCGACCTCTATAAGAAGGGACTCATCTACCGCGGACTGCGTATGGTTAACTGGGACCCTAAGGCACAGACCGTGCTTTCTACCGAGGAGGTTATCTATCGCGACGAGAAGAGCCATCTGTTCAATCTGCGCTACTATGTGGCTGACGCCGATACAAACCCTGTTGTGCCTACAGGCTGTGAGGGTGAGGTTCTGCATCAGGATGCCGACGGCCGCTACTATGCCGTTGTTGCCACCACACGTCCGGAGACTATCATGGGCGATACTGCCATGTGTGTCAACCCGAAGGACCCGAAGAACCAGTGGCTACGCGGACATAAGGTTATCGTTCCGCTCGTAAACCGTGTTATCCCTGTTATCGAAGACCGCTATGTTGACATCGAGTTCGGTACCGGTTGCTTGAAGGTTACTCCTGCACACGATGTCAACGACTACGCTCTCGGCAAGACTCACAATCTTGAGACTATCGACATATTCAATCCCGACGGCACTATCTCAGAGGCAGCCGGCATGTACGTTGGTATGGACCGTATGGATGTGCGCAAGCAGATTGCCGAAGACCTGAAGGCTGCCGGCCTGATGGAGAAGATTGAGGACTACGACAACAAGGTAGGATATTCGGAGCGTAATCAGGACACTGCCGTTGAGCCACGTCTCTGCAAGCAGTGGTTCCTCTCGATGAAGCACTTCGCCGACATCGCTCTGCCTCCAGTACTCGAGGGCAAGATCAAGTTCCACCCGACAAAATATGTAACAACATACCGCAACTGGCTGGAGAACATTCAGGACTGGTGTATCTCACGTCAGCTCTGGTGGGGTCATCGCATCCCGGCTTACTTCCTTCCTACTGCCGAAGGCGAGGAGGAGAAGTACGTTGTAGCACTCACTAAGGAGGAAGCTCTTGAAGAGGCTCGCAAGATTGAGGGCTATGAGAACATCACAGCCGACCAGCTCGTTCACGACGAGGACGCTCTTGATACATGGTTCTCGTCATGGCTCTGGCCTATCTCGCTGTTCGACGGCATCAACAATCCTGGCAACGAAGAGATTAAGTACTATTATCCCACTTCTGACCTCGTAACAGGTCCGGACATCATCTTCTTCTGGGTAGCCCGTATGATTATGGCTGGTGAGGAGTATATGAAGGACGTGCCCTTCCGCAACGTTTACTTCACTGGTATCGTACGCGACAAACTGGGACGTAAGATGTCAAAGTCTTTGGGTAATTCACCCGACCCGTTGGAACTAATTGACAAGTATGGTGCCGATGGCGTGCGAATGGGTATGATGCTTGCCGCTCCCGCAGGAAACGATATTTTATTTGATGATGCGTTATGTGAACAAGGACGTAACTTCAATAACAAAATATGGAATGCATTCCGCTTGGTGAAAGGTTGGGAAGTTGCCGATATTGCACAGCCCGAATATGCAAGACTGGCCACTGAATGGTTTGAATCCATGTTGGCAAAAACAGCTGCAGAAGTAGCTGACTTATTCGGCAAATATCGTTTGAGCGAAGCATTGATGTTGGTTTACAAACTGTTCTGGGATGAGTTCTCTTCCTGGTTGCTGGAAATTGTGAAACCTGCTTATGGACAGCCCATTAATGGCTTTATTTATAGTATGGTGCTTAGTTCTTTCGAACGTCTGCTTGAGTTGCTTCATCCTTTCATGCCGTTTATCACAGAAGAACTGTGGCAACAACTGCGTGAGCGCGAACCGGGTGCAAGTTTGATGGTTACTCTCATGAGGGAGCCTCTTGAGGTAAACGAGAAATTCCTGCAAGAATTTGAATTGGCTAAGGAAATTATCAGCAATGTTCGCAGCATTCGTTTACAAAAGAATATTGCTTTGAAGGAACAACTCGAATTGCAGGTTGTGGATAGTCATCCGGTAGAAAAAATGAATCCGGTGATTATCAAGATGTGTAACCTGTCTGCTGTAACAGTGGTGGAAAGCAAATCGGAAGGTGCTGCTTCTTTCATGATAGGAACAACAGAATTTGCGGTACCATTGGGTAATATGATTGACGTGGAAGCGGAAATTGCCCGTATGGAAGCAGAACTGAAGCATAAAGAAGGATTCTTGCAAGGCGTAATGAAGAAGCTTAGCAATGAAAAATTCGTCAACAATGCTCCGGCGGCTGTTCTCGAACTGGAACGCAAGAAACAGACCGATGCTGAAAGTATTATTAATTCTTTGAAAGAAAGCATTGCTGCTTTAAAGAAAGCGTAACTCTCTGATAGCTAAATTTCAATAATATAAGGCATCTCGATTAATTTTGAGATGTCTTTTTTTTGCGAAATGGAAATAAATACTACCTTTGCCGTAGCTATTATCGAACATCACAAATGAAGCAAGTACTCCGAACCATCTCATTCTTAAGCATATTCCTTTTTATAGAAGGATTCTTATTATCTGTGTCAGCCCGAACTGAAATAACAAATAAAGAAGTACTGGTTTTAAACTCCATTAATTTTAATCTGCCTTGGGCTAAAAATTTCTATTGGTGCATACACGATGCTCTTCAGAAGCAGGGGATATCTGTCAAAGCGGAATCCCTTTCCGTACCAGCTTTGGTGAATAAGATGGAAGCAGATGCCGTAGTCACCCATTTGCGTGAGAAATACCCGGTAGCTCCCGCTGCCATCGTCCTGATTGGAGATCCGGGATGGATTGTCTGCCGTGAACTGTTTGATGACGTATGGAAAGATGTTCCGGTAATAGTGACAAATGCCCGCGACCGCCTGCCTGCTTCTCTCGACGTTTTGCTGTCTCATGCTCCACTAACAGAAACCAATAGTGTCCCCGGTGAAGAATGGAGAAGAGGCTATAATCTGACACTTTTAAAGCAGCATTATTATGTGAAGGAAACAGTGGAACTGATTTATAAACTAATACCGGATATGCAACGTCTGGCATTTATTTCAGACGACAGATATATTAGTGAAGAAACCCGTAGAGATGTCAAGGAAGCCGTCGAAGAGAATTTTCCGGATTTACGTCTGGATTTGCTTTCTACCACTCAATTATCGACAGAAATGTTGCTGGATACCCTGCATAGTTATAAACCTAATACAGGGATTATTTACTATTCCTGGTTTGAGTCTCATAATGAAAATGATAACAACTACCTTTTCGACCACATACAGGAAATTATAACCAATTTTACTCCCTCACCTCTGTTTTTGCTATCTCCCGAAAATTTATCGAACAATACTTTCGCAGGAGGGTATTATGTATCGACGGAGTCTTTTTGCGATTCTTTGCTGGAAATTCTGAATCGCATATTGAATGGAGAACAAGCCCGCAATATCCCCGGTGGAGTGGGAGGGGAAGGAAATTCCTATCTTTGTTATCCTGTATTAAAGTCTTATAATATTCCGTCAAGTCGTTATCCCGACGATGCTGTATATATTGATAAACCTCAAACTTTTTTTCAGCAACACTATGTTAAGATTATTGCTAGTTCTGTTTTTCTATTACTTTTGATAGCTGCTATTGTCTATTATATTCGTATTCTTCGGAAAGCGTATAGTCGTTTGAGTGAAGCGGTGGAGAAAGCGGAGCAGGCTAATCAATTGAAATCTGCCTTTCTGGCGAACATGAGCCATGAAATACGTACTCCTTTGAACGCAATCGTGGGCTTTTCAAAGGAGTACGTATTTCTGCCTTTCTGGCGAACATGAGCCATGAAATAC
>OGKS01001520.1_pt1 | contig 10635 bp, 7 predicted proteins | sample 1572491 | NCBI WGS metagenome assembly OGKS01 (sample SAMEA2582153, study PRJEB24529) | metagenome | biome: Human gut stool | place: China | collected 2011
ATAATACAGTTACAGAATAGATGAAACAGGGAGGTGTTTGTAGGCAATGAAAATTGGATTTGTAGGACTCGGAATCATGGGGGAGTCCATGAGTGAGAATATAGTGAAGAAGCATGATGATGAGGTATATGTATTTGATTTCGTAAAGGAGAAGGTAGAGCTATTGGAGAGCAAGGGTGCAATCGGCTGCAGCAGTTCGCTTAAGCTGGCAGAAAAATCAGACGTAATTATATCAATGGTTCCAAAGTCAGAGCATTCGATGGCTGTTTATAAGGAGGTTTTACCGGCACTTGATGATACAAAGCTCTGTATTGATATGAGCACGATAGATCCATCTGTTTCTGTGGAGATTTCTGAAATGGTAAAGAAGACGGGCGCAGAGTTTGTGGACGCACCGGTTGTGAAATCGAAGCCTGCTGCTATTGCAGGAAAGCTCGGAATATATGTCGGTGGAGATGAAAAAGCATGTGAGAAGGCTATGCCGATTCTTTCCTATATGGGAGAAAATATCATCAGGATGGGTGGAAACGGAAAAGGTCTGGTCATGAAAATCTGCCATAACGCGCTTGTATCACAGATTCAAAATGGTGTAAATGAGACACTGACACTTGCAAGGGCATATGGAATAGATATAGAAAGCTATACTACAGCTATCTCATATGGCGGTGGACAGAACTTTTATCTGGATTCCAAAAATGTGCCAATCAAAAATGAGGATTACACCACTGCCTTTTCGATTGAAAACATGTACAAGGATGTGAATATCTGCATGAATATGGCAAAGGAGAGTGGATTAAAGCTTCAAGGAGAAAACGCTGCAAAGCAGGTATATGACAAGGCAATGGAACTTGGCTTTGGAAAAGAAGATTTCTGCGCTACTATAAAGGCTGTCAAGGCAATGCAAAGATAAGTGGGGGAAATATGTTAAAACATTTGAATGAAAAAAATTCTGTGACTATATACAGTGTCACTGATCCATGTTTTGAAACCTACGGAAGGGTGATTTCAAATATCAATTGCAACGAACTTATCTCATTTATGGAACAAAATACTGTAATTCCTGAGAAAGGAAATATATATGTGGCTTCAGTAGAAGAGCTTGAACGTACACATATAGCAGAGTTTTTTAAAAATCGTATATATGGAGAGATGCCTATACAGATAGGCTACTGTAATGGCAGAAACACCACATACAATGGTTTTGAGTACCATAAGGGCAGCGAAATCAATATAGCGGTAACTGACTTTATGCTGGTGCTGGGACATACCTGGGAGATAAAAGACAATACATACCGTATTGAAGATGCAAAGGTATTTTTTGTGGAAAAGGGTACAGCAATAGAGATGTACCAGACGACACTTCATCTATCACCATGCAGGGTGTCAGATATTGGATTTAAGGATGTTGTGATTCTTCCAAGGGGAACCAATACACCACTCAATAATGGAGGGACAGATGAAGCTGCTATAGGAGAAGAGAGACTGCTTTTGCAAAGAAATAAGTGGGTAATAGCACATCCCGATAGAGAACCATTGATAAAACAAGGGGCATATCCTGGATTGCTTGGAGAGAATAAGGAACTTTATTATTAAAAAAACCACGTGACCGAAAGACTGAATACTGGACATATTACTGTACTTTCGGTTGCGTGGGAAATAATTTTCAGAAAAAGTATATCATGTGAGAGATTGAATGTGAATAGTTAGTTTCAACAAATCGATGTATATTTTTTCTATTAAATTGGAGGATTTTATGGAGCATTTAGTATTTACTTTGGTGACATTTGTGCTTTTCACAGCACTGGTTGGAATTATTTCAGGAAAGATAGTGAAGAATAGCGATGACCAGAAAACGGCAAAGGGTTATTTCCTTGCCGGAAATGGACTTGGAGGTTTTTTCATTGCAGGCTCAATGCTGCTTACGAATCTGTCGGCAGAAAATCTGGTAGGTTTGTCGGGACAGTCATATGCAGCTAATATGTCAGGCATGGCATGGGAAGCAACAGCGGTTATAGCCACAATTATTATGGCTTTTGTGTTTTTGCCGATGTATCTTAGAAAAGGATATACAACGCTGCCGGAGTTTATGGAGGAGAGGTATGGCGTTGGTGTACGCCGTATGGTTTCTATCCTATTTCTTATTGGATATTTAGTAATCGGAATTCCTGTATGTCTGTACGCAGGCGCTATAGCATTTGAGCAGATTTTTGATTTTGCTACAGTATTTGGAATCAGCGAGGGTATGGCACTTACAATTCTTATAGTGCTTGTAGGTATTATTGGTGCACTATATGCCGTACTTGGAGGTATGAGAGCAGTAGCTGTATCAGACACAATCAATGGAATTTTACTTGTTTTAGGCTCAGTGCTTGTAGTCGTATTTGGTTTTATAGCTGTTGGAAAATTAAGCGGAGGTGGATTTATTGTCGGTGTGAAGGATGTTATTACATCTGAACCGGCAAAGCTCAATGCGATTGGTGGAAAAAATGATCCTGTACCATTTGCATGTATTTTTACAGGTATGCTGCTTGCAAATCTGTTTTACTGGGGTACTAACCAAGTTCTTATTCAGAGAGCACTTGGTGCTGAAAACTTAAAGGAAGGACAAAAGGGAGTTTTACTTTCAGGCTTTTTAAAGATGATGGTACCATTACTTCTTGTTATTCCCGGAGTAATCGCAGCAAGACTTGTACCAAGTCTTACAAGCAAGGATTTTGCATATCCTTCACTTGTAGCTAGGTCATTGCCATGGCCGGCTGTAGGACTGTTTTGTGCAGCATTGTTTGGATCAATTATCTCAACTTATAATTCATTTCTCAATGCAGCTAGTACCGTATTTATGATTGATATTTATAAGCCGATTTTTAACCCAAATCTCTCAGAGGAAGCTACAGTAAAACTTGCAAAGAAAATTGGATGGGGCTTTGCAGCATTTGCCATTATCTTTACACCATTCCTTGATGTGCTTAGCACAGGACTTTATGATTTCGGACGAAGCTTTACAGGTTTTTATAATATTCCTATCATTACAATGGTGCTTGTAGGAATGTTCTCAAAGAAGGGCTCTAAGCTTGGAGCAATATGTGCAACAATATTCCATATTGCATTCTACGCATGCTACAAGTTTATCTTCCCACATATTGACACACCATTCACAAATGCTGTTAGTGGAATTAATTATATGTATATATACGCTATCTCATTTGTTATCATGCTTGTAATCATCTTTGTATGCAGCAAGATTGCACCAAATACAAAGGTATTTGACAAGAGTGCTTCAAGAAATGATGGCTATGATATGACAGCATGGAAGCATAAAAATGCTTTTGCAATCTGGCTTGTTTCATTCCTGGTATATGAGTATTTCATTTTCTCGCCTGCAGGAATTGCAACAGAGAACAAAAATGTAGTAAGAATTGCTATTGTAACAGCAATATTTGTGATTGAGACAATTGTTCTGATTGTGAAAGAGATGAACAAGCGTAAAAAGACAGCTTAGGGAGGTTATTAAATGCAGATTAAAGTAAATGATAATGAATTTCAGCTTTTTGTGGGAGAAAAAAGGATTCTGGAGCATAGCAAAGAAAGACCGATGATTTATGTCGGAGTAGGACAGGAAGATGTTGATATGTACAGAGGTAACTTCAAGATAACAGATTATGTTACCGAGCGTTTTCCACTAAAGCTCACAGATGTGATTCAGACAGCTGATACAGTCAGACTATGCTTTGAAAGCTATATCATTGCGAAAATTAAATGTGACGAAAATCTGTGTACCATTGATTTTGAACAAAAGGATGACAGGATTAACCGATTCTGGTTTAGGGTAGCCGCAGATAAAGAGGAAAAATGCTATGGCTGCGGTGAGCAGATGTCTTACTTTAATCTGCGTGGAAGAAATTTTCCTATCTGGACATCTGAACCGGGTGTAGGACGTGATAAGACAACCTACGTTACATGGCGTTCGGATGTAGAAAATAAGGCAGGAGGAGACTATTACAACACAAATTATCCACAGCCAACCTTTGTTTCCACAAATAAATATTATCTGCATGTGGATTCAACAGCATATGCTGATTTTGATTTCAGAAATGACAGCTTTCATGAGCTGCAGATCTGGGAGGTGCCTAAGCAGATCCGTATAGAGTGTGCTGATACATATCTCAAACTGCTTGAGAGACTTACAGCATATTTTGGAAGACAGCCAAAGCTCCCGGATTGGGTATACAATGGGCTCATAATTGGTGTTCAGGGTGGAAATGAAAGGTCATTTGGATTGCTTGATAAGACCCTTGATAAGAACATCAAGGTAGCTGGCATATGGTGCCAGGATTGGTGCGGAAAGAGAGTGACATCATTCGGAAAGAGACTCCAATGGGACTGGAAATATCACAAGGAAATGTATCCGGATCTGCCAAAGAAGATTAAAGAGATAAATGCAAATGGCATAAAATTTTTAGGATATGTTAATCCATATCTGGTAAATGATGGTGAGCTCTATAAGGAAGGCAGGGAAAAAGGCTATTTTGCAACAAAGGCAGATGGCAGTGATTATCTCGTGGATTTTGGTGAATTTTATTGTGGAGTTGTGGATCTCACAAACCCGGAGGCATTCGAGTGGTTTAAGGATATTATTAAAGAATACACACTTGGTATAGGCATTGATGGCTGGATGGCAGACTTTGGAGAGTATCTGCCTACAGATGATATATGCTTATACAGCGGCAAATCACCTATGATTGAGCACAATCACTGGCCGGTGCTATGGGCAAAGTGTAACTATGAGGCAGTAAAAGAGTCAGGAAAGCTTGGAGATGTGGTTTACTTCATGCGTGCCGGAGGTGCCGGAAGCCAGAAATACTGCACATTGCTGTGGGCCGGCGATCAGTCTGTTGACTTTACAATACATGATGGACTCGCATCTGTTATCTGCGGAGCACTTAGTGCAGGAATGATGGGATGTGGGCTCACGCATAGTGATATTGGAGGCTATACATCGCTTTTTGATAATACTCGTACAAAGGAGCTGTTTCTCAGATGGGCTGAGATGGCGATGTTTACACCATTTATGAGGACACATGAGGGAAACAGACCGGATACCAATTTTCAGTATTACGATGATGAGGATACCATGGAGCGGCTGGCGAGACTCGTTGATGTATACACGATGCTTGCACCGTATACAAAGACACTTGTTGAAGAGAATGCAGACAGTGGACATCCGGTGCAAAGACCTTTGTTCATGCATTATGAGTCTGATGAGAAAGCTTATGACATACAGTATGAGTATCTTTTTGGAAGAGATATGCTGATAGCACCTGTTTATGAGCAGGATAAGCATGAATGGGATGTGTATCTGCCACAGGATGAATGGGTACATTTGTGGACAGGCGAAGAGTATCACGGCGGAGAAATAACAGTATCAGCCGAGCTTGGCTATACGCCTGCCTTCTACAGAAAAAATAGTGAGTTTGCTGATATATTTGAAGAAATCAGAGAAAAATATGGAGTCAAATAAATGAACACTGTTTTATTTTACATAATAATTTTTCTGACAAATGTGATTCAGGGCATTACAGGCTTTGCGGGGACCATCCTCGCAATGCCTCCAAGCCTAATTCTGGTGGGATATGATGTCGCTAAGCCGATATTAAATGTGCTTGGTATTCTTGCCGGAGTGTATGTCTTTGTTACACAATGGAAACATGTAGACTGGAAGCAGTTGAAAAAGGTAGTCATCGTCATGGCTATAGGAATCTTTGGCGGCTTTTTTCTAAAGAACGCACTTGCAGGATATGATGCAGTATTATACAAGTTTCTGGGTATTTTTGTGATATTTCTTGCAATACATGGGTTTTACAGCATATATGGGCAAAGGCAGCGTGATACAAAAGAAAAATCATCATGGAAATCAATGCTGTTACTTATTGGTGCGGGAATAGTTCATGGTATGTTTGTGTCAGGCGGACCGCTTCTGATAGGGTATTTATCCAATGAGATAAAGGAAAAGACAAGCTTTAGAGCAACTATTTCTACTGTTTGGATTATATTAAATTCGATGATACTTGTTCAGGATATATGTGCGGGAATGTGGAATGCAGGGCTTGTTATGACTCAATGCATATCGATTCCGTTTTTGATAGCGGGAATGGCAGCAGGCTCAGTGCTTGTAAAGAGGATGAGCCAGGAAATATTTATGAAGCTCACCTACATATTACTTTTTATATCAGGAATACTGCTTATGGTTAAGTAGTTTTTGAAAATTTTATTGGAGGTAAAATATATGACAAAATTTCAGGTGGCATATGTGCCGGTCGGGGTTCCGACATTTCATTTGGAGAGCGCACAGAAGGAATTTGAAAAATCAATAGACTTATTAAATACAATAACGGATGCTGCAATTGTACCAGATAAAATGCTTTTATCAATTCAGGATTTAACTAATTTTCTTGATACAATAGAGCCATCCCTGATAATTTTACAGAATATAACCTTTGCAAATGCAGCTTATGCGAGTGAGGTTCTTAAAAGATTTTCGTGTCCGGTACTGCTTTGGACACTTCGTGAGCCGGTTATAGATGGAGGCCGGTTGAGATTAAATTCATTGACGGGAGCATATTCGGCAGGAAATGCACTGGCTGCGTTTAGGGATGGTAACTTTGAATATATCTTTGGAGCTCCACAGGAAGAGAGGACAAAGAAAACAATTAGTGCCTGTATTCGTGCAGCATGGCTTAAAAATGAGCTTAAAAATCTAAGGATTGCCTCAGTCGGACATACACCGCAGGGATTTGGATTTGGACGTGCAATGGATGCTGACATGCAAAAGGTATTCGGAGCAACACTTGAGTCAATTGAGGTGAGAGAGCTTATTGATATGGCAAAGGGCTATACCGATGATGAGTGCAGTGAATATCTCGATAAAATGACTAAGAGTACTGTTGGTCTTGACAAGACTCCTGACAATAATCGAAAGGATTTTGCGAGACTGTGCAAGGCATATAAGGAGTATGTAGATGAAAATAATATTGGAGCACTATCTTCAAGATGCTGGCCTGATTTCTTTACCGCGTTTGGAACACCTGTTTGTGGCGTGCTTGCTATGCTAAATGATATGGGTGTTGCTGCAAGCTGTGAGGCTGATACATATGGAGCACTCTCTATGTATATTGGAATGAAATTATCTGAGCAGGCGGTATTTTTCGGAGATCCGGTGTCTCTTGATGAGAGTGAAAATACCATTACATTCTGGCATTGCGGAACAGCTGCATGCTCTATCTCAAGAGAGGATACAGGTGCAACAATCGGAGTGCATCCGAACAGAAAGATTGGCCCTGTAATGGACTTTGGCTGTAAGGCGGCTGACAAAGTCACAGTGTTCAGAGTAGGACAAAAAGCAGATGGAAGCTTTAGATTTTTTGTCACAACAGGAAGTGCTCTCGACAAGCCTAAGCAGTTTTGCGGAACATCAATTGTAGTAAGGACAGACAAAAAGAGCTATGATATTGTAAATCAAAGTGTAAAGGATGGCTGGGAGCCTCATTTTGTGGTGATTTACGGAGATTGTTCAGATGAATTAAAGATTTTAGGACATATGCTTGAAATCGAAGTCTGTGAGTACTGATTTTATGGAAATAGCTTAAATATCATGCTATAATAATAGTAGTATTTAGGTACCGAATAATTGGTTGGAGGATTTTTACATGGCAAAGTATATTATGGCATTAGATGCGGGCACTACCAGCAACAGATGTATACTTTTCAATGAGAAGGGCGAGATGTGCAGCGTGGCACAGAAGGAATTTACGCAGTTTTTCCCGAAGCCGGGTTGGGTGGAGCACGATGCAGAGGAAATCTGGGCCACACAGCTTGAGGTGGCAAAGGAGGCAATGGCCAATATACAGGCTACGGCAGCCGACATATGTGCGATAGGCATTACTAACCAGAGAGAGACCACGATTGTGTGGGACAAAAATACGGGAGAGCCGGTTTATCACGCGATAGTATGGCAGTGCAGGCGCACGGCAGAGTATGCGGATTCACTGAAGGAGAAGGGGCTTACCGAGAACTTTAGGAAAAAGACAGGTCTTGTGATAGATGCTTATTTTTCGGCAACTAAGCTCAAGTGGATCCTTGACAATGTGCCGGGAGCAAGGGAGAGAGCCGAAAGAGGCGAGCTTTTGTTTGGAACAGTCGAGACGTGGCTTATATGGAAGCTCACTCAGGGGCAGGTGCATGTTACGGATTATTCTAATGCATCAAGAACCATGATGTTTAATATCAATACCTTAAAGTGGGATGATGAGATACTTAAGGAGACAGGTCTTGTGACGATAGATGAGGTCAGAGGCGGGCACGATAAGTTCTGGAATCGTGCGATGTTTCCGATTATGGATGTGCACAACCGCGTCATAGGCTTTGGAGGCCGAGTGATGGGTGACGGAGAGCCAAAGTATTTAAACTCTCCGGAGACAAAGATATTTGATAAGAGCCGTAATCTTTACGGACTTAATATAGCAAGGAGCACGAGGAAAAACCAGCTCCTTTTGTGTGAGGGCTACATGGATGTCATAGCACTGCATCAGGCGGGCTTTGACAATGCGGTGGCGTCGCTTGGCACGGCGCTCACGAGCGGACATGCCTCACTATTAAAGAGATACACCAATGAGGTGTATCTGACATATGACAGTGATGGCGCCGGGGTAAAGGCAGCGCTGCGTGCTATTCCGATACTCAAGGAGGTAGGCATCACAACAAAGGTCATTAACATGCGGCCGTACAAGGACCCGGATGAGTTTATCAAGGCGCTTGGCGCACAGGAGTATGAGGAGCGTATCAAAAAGGCTGAAAACAGCTTTATGTTTCAGATACGGATCATGCAGGCAGGCTATGATATGGACGATCCCGAGTCAAAAACCGCATTTTATAATGAAATCGCAAAGAAGCTGCTTGGTTTTACCGAGGAGCTTGAGCGGACAAACTATACGCAGGCAGTGTCCAGAGAGTACAGCATACCATACGACGATTTAAGAAAGCTCGTAAACAGTATGGCAATGAAGGGCGGTATCGTAAAGCCCCAGACAAAGCTTAAAAGTGGAATCAATGAGAAAAATAAAAAGGAGGATGGCATGAAGCAGTCGCAGAAGCTTCTCCTCACATGGCTCATAGAGGATAATTCACTTTTTGACAGGATAAAGGGGCGTATCAGTGCAGATGACTTTACCGAAGAGCTGTACCACAAGGTGGCTAAGGAGGTTTTTTCACAGTACGAGACCACGCATACAGTAAATCCGGCCAGGATAGTAAGCATGTTTACCGATGAGGACGAACAGCGCGAGGTGGCAGGGCTTTTCAATGCCACAATCCATCAGGTGGAGGGCAAAAATGACAAGGCAACCGCACTCAGGGAAACCGTTGTCCGTATCAAGCAAAACAGCATAGACTATCGTTCAAAGCATCTGGCACCTACAGATATGGAGGGCATGATGAGGATTATTGAGGATAAGCGTGCACTCGAAGAATTGCAAAAAATACCAGAATAAAGAGGAAAATAAAATGGCAAAGAAAAAGGAACAAAAAGACATGGCACAGGAGCAGGAGCAGAAACTGAATTTCCAGCAGAAGCTTATTGAGATTCTTGAGCTTGGAAAAAAGAAAAAGAATATGCTCGAATATCAGGAAATTGCAGATTTTTTCAAGGACTTAAATCTGGATCCGGAGAAGTTTGAGATGGTAATTGATTATCTCGAGCAAAACGGCATAGATGTGCTTAAAATCAGCAATGATGATGACGTGGATGATGATATCATACTCGATGATGAGGACGAGGTAGAGGTTGAAAAGATTGACCTCTCAGTACCGGAGGGAGTCAGCGTCGAGGATCCTGTCCGTATGTATCTTAAGGAAATAGGTAAGGTGCCTCTTCTCTCAGCAGATGAGGAGATTGAGCTCGCCCAGAATATGGAGGACGGAGCGGTAGCAACCGAGAAGATTAATGTGCTGAAGGGCCGCCTTGATGGTGCATCGGAAGAGGAAAAGGCTGAGATAAAGGAAGAAATAAAGACTCTGCAGAGGGATGTGGACAAGGGAGCAGATGCCAAAAAGCGTCTTGCAGAAGCAAACCTGCGTCTTGTTGTCAGCATCGCAAAGAGATATGTGGGAAGAGGAATGCTTTTCCTTGACCTGATTCAGGAGGGAAACTTAGGTCTTATCAAGGCAGTTGAGAAGTTCGACTACAAGAAGGGCTACAAATTCTCTACATATGCCACATGGTGGATTCGCCAGGCTATCACAAGAGCCATAGCTGATCAGGCCAGAACAATCCGTATTCCTGTGCATATGGTTGAGACAATCAACAAGCTCATACGTGTGTCAAGACAGCTCCTTCAGGAGCTTGGCAGAGAGCCTTCACCGGAGGAAATTGCCAAGGAGATGAACATGCCGGTAGAGCGTGTGCGTGAGATACTCAAGATATCACAGGAGCCTGTTTCACTTGAGACTCCAATCGGTGAGGAGGAGGATTCACATCTTGGTGATTTCATCAAGGATGATAATGTACCGGTTCCTGCTGATGCGGCAGCATTCACACTTCTTAAGGAGCAGCTTGAGGAGGTGCTTGGCACTCTTACAGAGAGA
>OGKS01001526.1_pt1 | contig 10593 bp, 9 predicted proteins | sample 1572491 | NCBI WGS metagenome assembly OGKS01 (sample SAMEA2582153, study PRJEB24529) | metagenome | biome: Human gut stool | place: China | collected 2011
AAAAAAGCGATGACCTTCACAGGCTACCGCTCCAAATCTTCAATAGGTATTAGTTTTCCTTAAGGTAAAAAGATTGTTTTCTGGATAACTGCTGCAAAGGTAAGGCTTATTTCCTATATCACCAAATTTTTTGCGATGTTTTTTTGCTCTATATCAAGTGTGTGGGAGCACAGAGGCGATATTTAACTATCGTTCACATAAAAAAGAGTAGAAAGGATGGCTGCAGATACAAGAAAAGGTGGCTACAGATACAAAAGAAAGACTACAGCAACAAAAAAGGCAGGAGCTTTCACAAGTTCCTGCCTCAAGTATGGCAAGAGGCAGATTTGCCTCTCAAACAAAAATTATTTCTGATTCTTGATCTTCTCTACGTAAGCATCGATTACAGCTACGGCTGTGATATTTACGATATCCTGTACACTGCTCTCTGAGTCAGTGAAGTGGATAGGCTTGTTCAATCCCATCTGGATAGGGCCGATGATCTCTGCCTCTGGGTTCAAGCCCTGGAGAAGCTTATATGCACCATTTGCACTGCTCAGGTTAGGGAATACCAAAGTATTCACATCCTTGCCCTTGAGACGTGAGAATGGATACTTCTCATCGCGGAGATCCTTGTTGAGTGCATAGTTTACCTGCATCTCGCCATCGATGGCGAGGTCAGGGAATTCCTTCTGCATCTCTGCTACTGCCTTCTTTACCTTTACAGGAGAACCGATGGCATCGGTACCGAAGTTAGAGTAGCTCAACATGGCCATTACCGGCTCTTCGTTGAAGAACTTTACGGTGCCAGCAGACAACTTGGCGATATCGGTAAGGATATCCTCGTCTGGGTGACGGTTGATCAATGTGTCTGCAATATAATATACGCCCTTCTGGGTGTTAAGGATGTGCATGGTTCCGAAGGTCTTGTAGCCCTCGCGGATGCCGATTACGTCCTTAGCCACCTTGATGGTGTTGCTATACTTGGTGTAGAGACCAGTGATGAACGCATCAGCATCACCCTGCTCAACCATAGACATGCCGAAGTAGTTGCGCTCGTACATCTTATCGTATGCCTCCTCGAAGCTGTATCCCTCGCGGGCACGCTTCTCTGCCAGGTGCTTGGCAAACTTGGCACGGCGACCCTGCTCGTTGTCGGCACGCATATCAACAATCTCGATGTTAGAGAGGTCGAGCTTCAAGCGGCTAGCCACACGGTTCAAACGGTCTGGGTTACCCAGCAGAATTGGTTCGCAGATGCCTTCGTTCTTAGCCTGTACGGCAGCCTTCAGCATGGTAGGGTTGCCACCCTCGGCGAATACCACGCGCTGTGGGTGGAGACGGGCTGTATCATGGAGCTTGCGGGTGAGCTTGGTTTCCTGACCCAGCAACTGACGCAATCCCTGCTTGTACTTCTCCCAGTCGGTGATAGGAGTGCGGGCCACGCCGCTATCCATGGCAGCCTTGGCTACGGCAGCAGAAACCTCGGTAATCAAACGTGGGTCTACTGGCTTTGGAATGAAGTACTTAGGGCCGAATGTAAGGTCGTTGACGTGGTAAACGTCGTTAACTACATCTGGCACAGGCTGCTTAGCCAAATCGGCGATGGCATGAACGGCAGCCATCTTCATCTCTTCGTTGATGGCACGGGCGTGAACGTCGAGTGCACCACGGAAGATATATGGGAAACCGATTACGTTGTTAATCTGGTTTGGATAGTCTGAACGACCTGTTGACATCAATACGTCAGGACGGCTGTCCATAGCGTCCTCGTAACTGATTTCCGGCACAGGGTTGGCAAGTGCGAATACGATAGGGCTGTCAGCCATCGAGCGGATCATGTCCTTAGAGAGCACGTTGCCCTTGCTGAGTCCTACGAATACGTCGGCACCCTTTACAGCCTCTTCGAGTGTGTGAACGTCACGGCGGTCGGTAGCGAACAGTTTCTTCTGCTCTGTCAGGTTCTCGCGGTCGCTGGTGATAACGCCCTTAGAGTCGAGCATCACAATGTTCTTGACCTGTGCGCCGAGAGCTACGTAGAGCTTGGTACAGCTGATGGCAGCAGCACCGGCACCATTCACAACGATCTTCACGTCGGCAATGTTCTTGCCGGCTACTTCGAGGGCGTTCTTCAAACCTGCTGCCGAGATGATGGCAGTTCCGTGCTGGTCATCGTGCATCACTGGGATGTCGAGGGTCTTCTTCAGGCGCTCCTCGATGTAGAAGCACTGAGGAGCCTTGATATCCTCCAGGTTGATACCGCCGAATGAAGGAGCGATTCTTTCCACTGTCTCGCAGAACTTCTCTGGGTCCTTCTCGTCGATCTCGATGTCGAATACATCCACGCCACCGTAAATCTTAAACAGCAGTCCTTTTCCTTCCATCACTGGCTTGCCGCTCATGGCGCCGATATCGCCGAGTCCGAGCACGGCAGTACCATTGCTGATTACAGCAACCAGGTTACCCTTGTCTGTGTACTTGTAAACGTCGTCTGGGTTTTGCTGAATCTCCAGGCATGGATATGCCACGCCAGGTGAGTAAGCAAGGCTCAGGTCTGTTTGTGTGTGATAAGGTTTTGTTGGCTTAACCTCAATCTTACCAGGACGGCCACTTTCGTGATATTCAAGAGCCGCCTCTTTCGTGATTTTTACCATAACAATATATTGGTTTAAAGATTTAATTCCTTACAGATTGGCGCAAAAATTGCGCGTTTCCTAAAAGTTTGTGCAAAGGTAATAAAAAACTTATGAAAATAAGATGGTTTTTTGTTTTTTTTTGTATCTTTGCACAAAAAAATCCTGTTTAGGTGTGAAAATGTCATATAGATATTGCAATTAACAAGTTAAAGAAATGGTAGAAAATAAGCAAAATAAACTGGAATTGCGTGATAAGATCATTGCGTTTGCCATGCCCGAGTTTTATAAGCGTGGGGTGAAGGCTGTGAAGATGGACGAGATTTCCGTGGAACTCCATGTGTCTAAGCGTACGGTTTATGAAATCTTCGGCGATAAGGAGGAGATGCTGATTGCGGGCATCAAGGCAAAGCATGAGGAGATGAAGCGGAATGTGGAGGCTTATGCCTCGGCGAAGGCGAAGAATGTGATTGATGTCATCAGTTATGTTTATCGCCAGCAGATGAAGGTGAACAAGATGGTGGGTGTGGTTTTCTATGAGGAAATCCACAGGATGCCGCGTGTGGTAAAGTTTTTGCAGGAGTTGCATGCCCAGGAACGTGATGACAGCCTTCGCTTCTTCGAGGCGGGAGTGAGAGAAGGGTTCTTCCGTGCCGACGTGAATTATGAAATTCTGATAGATACGGCCAATGTGAGCATGGAGGAAATCATGCATAGGCAGCTTTATCGCAAGTATTCGATGAAGGATTTGTTTGCTCATCATTTCCTCATCGTGATTCGGGGTCTCTGCACGGAAAAAGGTGTAAGATTGCTCGAAAAGGCAATGGAAAGCTCCGAGCATGCTCAGAGCTTATAAATCCATTTCAGCAGTCGGTTGATGATGCCGATATTGCATCTGAACCAGCGGTATTTTGCTACGGGCTTGCCGCCGAAGCTGCGGATGAATTCGCGGTAGGGATTCTGTTTCCAAGGCAAGCCTACGTCCATGAAGTGGATATGCCTGTAGCCATGCTGATAGGCATAGCTGATGGCGTGCCATACTGTCATCGTGTCGGGATGCAGATAGATGTAGCGCTTTCGGCGTGAGGCGAGATGCCAGAGATAGGCATCGTCTTTACTGAAGGCAAGGGTGCATCCTCCCACGATTTTCCTGCTGCCTGCTGCATGGAAATCTTCTCCGTCTATCGTCCCCGTTTCTTTGCCTCCTCTTCCGAATCTTCTTCCTTCGTAAGTGGTGACAAAGACTTTTGCCTCGTTGCTCTGGCTGAGAGATTCGAAGTATTCCATAGGGGGCACGTAGCGGCGTGGCTTGAAGCGATAGAAATTCCGGTAGAGTTGATAGAATTTCCTGATTTCTTCCTGGTTGTGGGTCTCGTGGCACTCTAATCCCTTGTTTTTTCCGTTTTCAATCTGCCGTCTGGCTCTGTCGGTGAGTCTTTCTTCGGGATTCATGCTGTGAAGGGAGTTGTATATCTCCTGCCATGCCACAGGGAAATAGCCCAAGCGCCGGAAATGGCGGTAGCCGAACATTTTCTTCTGCAATTCCGAGAATTCGATGTAGAGGCAGTGGTGACTGCAAAGTTTGCGGGTAAGGGCGTGGAGAAGGAGCGGGAAGAGTTCTTCTTCTGTCTCTGCAGAAAGATAGATGCCTTCTCCATGTGCGTGCGCATGCGTATATATAAAAGGTGGAAACCAGGTGCGGTGGGTGTGAAGCACGGCAAGCATCTGAGCTGTCGTTCTCCCGTCTTCGGTTGCTACAGCCATGAAGGGGGTATCTCCTGATACTCCTTCGCTAATCTCGAAGAGCTCCAGGCTATGAAAGAAATTGCCCGCCAGAAGTGGGGGCAGTTCTTCGCTTTTCGTATATACCTTTATTTCATAATTCTTCTTCATATTTACATGACCACTTATATATTCGCTCTGCAAAAATAATAAATTAATTATAAAAAAACAACTTTTCTGCCCCAGTATCGTTGTTTTTTAGTATTTTTGCACATAAAATGATAGAAGTTTAATTTATTTCAAAGAAAAGGAATAGATTTATGAAGATAGTTTTGATAGGAGCTGGTAATCTTGCTACCCATCTTGGCAAGGCCTTGCATGCTGCCGGACACGATATGGTTCAGGTGTTCAGCCGCACCATGCAGTCGGCAGAAACCCTGGCTTCGCTTTTGGATGCGGAGCCGCTCACGGACATGGCGCAGGTGCGTGATGATGCCGATGTGTATATCTTCTCGGTGAAGGATAGTGCACTGGAGCAGCTTATCTCGCAGCTCTGCGGGGATGATGAGAAGGTGTTCCTGCATACGGCTGGTTCCATGCCGATGTCGGTTTTCCGGGGAAAGGCGCTGCATTATGGCGTGCTTTATCCGATGCAGACATTCTCGAAGCAGCGCGAGGTGGATTTCAGCATCATTCCTTGTTTTATAGAGGCAAATGATGAGTTTGCGCTGAAGCAGATAGAGGGCTTGGCTGGCCAGATAAGCCATCGGGTGTTTCAGCTTTCCAGCGAAGATAGGAAATATCTGCATCTCTCTGCGGTCTTCGCCTGCAATTTCGCCAACCATTGCTACGCCGCAAGCCAGGAACTTCTGCAGCAGCATGGCATCCCGTTCGACGTGATGCTTCCGCTCATCGACGAAACTGCCGCCAAGGTTCACGGGATGACTCCGAAGGAAGCCCAGACCGGACCAGCCGTGAGATATGATGAGAATGTGATTGGCAAGCAGATACTGCTTCTGGAGGATCAGCCTTATTTCCTGAAGATTTACGACAGCATGAGCAAGAGTATTCACGAGTTGAATTAATGCATATATTATGATAAATTACGATTTAAAAAAGATAAAGGCGATTATATTTGATGTGGATGGCGTACTTTCTCGCCAGACCATCACGCTCGCCAGCACCGGCGAACCTCTTCGCACGGTGAACATTAAGGATGGTTATGCCATCCAGTTGGCCCAGAAGGTGGGCTTGCGCATCGTCATTTTGACGGGTGGAACCACCGAGGCTATCCGCAAGCGTTATGAAGGTTTAGGTGTAGAGGACATCTTTATGGGATGTGCCGTGAAAATCAATACCTATGATGCCTTCCTGAAGAAGTATCAGCTTTCTGATGAGGAAATCATCTATGTAGGCGATGATATTCCTGATTATGAAGTGATGCGCCGCTGCGGCTGTCCATGTTGTCCTTCTGATGCCTGTTCAGACATCAAGGAGATTTCCCGTTATATCTCTTCCTGCGAGGGTGGCGATGGAGTAGGTCGCGACATCGTGGAGCAGGTGTTGCGTGCCCAGGGGCACTGGCTCTCCAGCGCCAAGGCTTTCGGATGGTAGAAGTTAGTTAATAGTTTATAGTTGAAAGTTAATAGTTGATAGTTGAACGTTTGTAACTGAATTCTAATCATAAAGTTCAAAGTTCAAAGTTCCAAGTTCAAAGTAAAAAACAGATGAAGTACAAGATAATTTTGGCGAGCAATTCGCCACGCCGCAGAGAACTGCTGGCAGGACTGGATGTAAATTTCGAAGTAAAGGTATTGAATGGCATTGATGAAAGTTATCCGGATGATCTGGATGCCTATCAGGTGGCAGAGTTCATCGCCCAGAAAAAGGCGGAGGCTTATCGTTCTCTTCTAAATGAAGAAGAATCTTCTGCAGAGGAAAGCCTGATCCTTACGGCTGATACCGTAGTTATCGCACCTGCCGCTGATGAGCAGAACGACCAGGAAGGAAAGGGTGTCATTCTGGGTAAACCGAAAACAGCCGACGATGCCGTCCGTATGCTCAGGATGTTGAGCGGAAAAACTCATCATGTAGTAACGGGTGTATGTCTCACTACCAAAGACGGGCAGCGCCATTTCTCGGTTACAACTGAGGTATCTTTCAAGGAGCTCACAGACTGGGAAATCAATTATTACATCTCTCATTATAGACCTTTCGATAAGGCGGGAGCCTACGGCATTCAGGAATGGATTGGCTATATCGGATGCACGGGCCTCAACGGAAGTTACTTCAACGTGATGGGCTTGCCAGTGCAGCGCATCTACGAGGAAATGCTCAAGATGCAGGAGGAATCATAATGCTTGAGGAATCCTGCAGCTTGCGGAATCAGGAAACTGGAGTGTAGCTTTTATAAGAAACCTCTTGTGAAAATATAAGAAACCTCTTCTGAAAATGTAGGATAAGTAAGCAAAAAGGGGCTGTAACTCTCAAAAAGTAATGTAATTTAGATTTTTTAATTCTAAATCTTTCCTCATGTCATGGATAATGAGTATCTTTGTGCGTTTTATGTAACTAACAAGGATTATGACAGAGAAAATTGATGCCAAAGTCAGAGCGATTTTGGACAACTATCTGGAGAGCAATAAGCATCGAAGAACTCCAGAGAGGTATGCTATTCTCGATGCAGTGTATAGCATTGGCGGGCATTTCTCGCTAGAAGAATTGAACGAAGAGTTGGAAAAGAGAAGCTTCAGAGTGAGCAGAGCAACGCTCTACAACACGATGCATCTCTTTATAGAACTCAGACTCGTGATGAGGCACAGCCTGGTGAGCGGAGTGAAATACGAAGCCTGCTATTCTTCGAAAGACAACCACATACATCAGGTTTGTACGGTGTGTGGTATGGTGACAGAGATTTATGCCCCCGCGGTGACTGAAGCGGTGAACGAAACCAAGTTGATGAGATTCCGCAAAGACACCTATGCGCTCTATATCTATGGCGTGTGTAGTTCATGCCAGGCCAAGATAACGCGAAAGCGTAACGAAAAGTAATAAAATAATTTATACTATTATATAAAAATGAACACAGGTAAAGTAGATGTCCTGCTCGGTTTGCAGTGGGGCGATGAAGGTAAAGGTAAGGTGGTTGATGTATTGACCCCTAAGTATGATGTCATTGCTCGTTTTCAGGGTGGTCCTAATGCTGGTCATACTCTTGAGTTCGAGGGTGAGAAATACGTGCTTCGCTCTATCCCTTCTGGTATCTTCCAGGGTGGTAAGGTGAATATCATCGGTAATGGCGTAGTCTTGGCTCCAGACCTCTTCATGGGTGAGGCTAAGGATTTGGAGAAGAGCGGACACGACTTGAAGAGCCGTCTCCTCATCTCAAAGAAGGCGCATCTCATTATGCCTACTCACCGCGTGCTCGATGCTGCCATCGAGGCTTCTAAGGGCAAGAACAAGGTTGGTACCACAGGTAAGGGCATCGGTCCTACTTATACCGACAAGGTAAGCCGTACGGGTCTTCGCGTAGGTGATATCCTCGAAAACTTCGAGGAGAAGTATGCTGCTCACAAGGCTGCCCATCTCAAGACTATCGCTAGCCTTGGCTATACCGACTTCGACATCACTGAGGTGGAGAAGACCTGGATGGAGGGCATCGAATACTTGAAGCAGTTCCAGCTCATCGACAGCGAGGTGGAAATCAACAAGGTGCTCCGCTCTGGCAAGGACATCCTCTGCGAGGGTGCTCAGGGTACTATGCTTGATGTTGACTTCGGTTCTTATCCATTCGTAACTTCTTCTAATACCATCTGTGCGGGTGCCTGCATCGGCCTGGGTATCGGTCCTAACCGTATCGGCAATGTCTATGGTATCATGAAGGCTTACTGTACTCGCGTAGGTGCAGGTCCATTCCCAACAGAGCTCTTCGATGAGACTGGTGCCAAGATCCGTGACCTGGGTCATGAGTATGGTGCGGTTACTGGCCGTGAGCGTCGTTGTGGCTGGTGCGACCTCGTACAGCTCAAGTATTCTGTTATGGTAAACGGTGTAACCGAGCTTATCATGATGAAGAGCGATGTGCTCGATGGTTTCGATACCATCAAGGCTTGCGTGGCTTACAAGTTGCCTGATGGCACTGTTACTACAGATTTCCCTTACGAGATTGATAACGTAGAGCCTGTTTACAAGGAGTTCAAGGGATGGAAGACTGATATGACTCAGTTTACTTCTGAGGATCAGTTCCCACAGGAATTCAAGGACTACATTGCATTCGTAGAGGAGTTCCTTGAGACCAAGATTGGTATCATCTCTATCGGTCCAGACCGCGCTCAGACTATTGTTCGTAAATAAGCAAAAATAAGAAACTGAACTTTCGCAGAGGGGAAGTTAAAGGAAGTTAGGGAAGTTAGAGAGAAGTTGAGGGACAAATGTCCTACGTTTTACGCCAGATGACTATTGTCTCTTAACTTCCCGAACGACCGTAGGGAGTGATAACTTCTTTAACTTCTGAACTCGCGAAACTTGAATTACCTTAAATAAAATAAAAAAGTTGCGTGTCTCGAAAAAAAAATGTACTTTTGCATGGTAAAAACGATAAAACCATATACGTTAGTATAGATGGATATATAATTATGGCAAAGGACAAAATAGCATACGTTTGTAGCAACTGTGGACAGGAAAGTTCCAAGTGGATGGGGAAATGCCCTAGTTGCGGACAATGGAACACTTTCAAGGAGATTCGCATTGCGGGCGATAGTGGCTCGCAGGCGGCTAAGAATGCCGGCATGACTATGAGACATGGCGGGGCTGCTACCATGTTCGGTGGTCAGCATAGTGACAATGATGCCAAGCCTATGAAGTTGCGCGACATCTCTGCCATTGATGAGCCTCGCATCGATATGCGCGATGAGGAACTGAACCGCGTACTGGGTGGAGGAATGGTTCCGGGAAGCATCACCTTGCTGGGTGGTGAACCGGGCATCGGCAAGAGTACGCTTACCCTCCAGACCATCCTGAATATGACCGACCGCCGTATTCTCTACGTCAGCGGTGAGGAGAGTGCCCATCAGATTAAGTTGCGTGCCGACCGACTGGCAAAGGGACAGGCGCTGCTGAGGGGTGAGGAAGTGGTTCAACCCTTCGATCATATCACGATTCTCTGTGAAACGCAGCTGGAGAAAATCTTCTCTCATATCCAGGAGGTGGCTCCGGAATTCATCGTCATCGACTCTATCCAGACCATCGCTACCGAAGAGGTGGACAGTTCTCCGGGTTCGGTATCTCAGGTCCGTGAATGTGCAGCCCATCTTCTCCGCTTTGCCAAGACCAGTGGCATTCCGGTTATCCTGATAGGACATATCAATAAGGAGGGAACCTTGGCGGGACCTAAGATATTGGAGCATATCGTGGATACCGTCATCCAGTTTGAGGGCGACCAGCATTATATGTATCGCATCCTGCGCAGCATCAAGAACCGATTCGGAAGTACTTCGGAACTGGGTATCTATGAGATGCTGCAGGGAGGATTGAGACAGGTGAGCAACCCATCGGAACTGCTTCTTACAGAGGATCATGACGGACTTTCGGGTGTAGCCATCAGTGCTGCCATCGAGGGTGTGCGCCCGTTCCTGGTAGAAACGCAGGCTCTGGTGAGTACGGCGGCATACGGAACACCGCAGCGTTCGGCTACGGGTTTTGACCAGCGAAGACTGAACATGCTTCTGGCGGTGCTGGAAAAGCGGGTAGGCTTCAAGCTGATGCAGAAGGATGTGTTCCTGAATATTGCCGGAGGATTGAGGGTTACTGACCCTGCGATGGACCTGAGTGTGCTGGCTGCGGTATTGAGCAGTAATGTGGATACAGCGATAGAGCAGGGGTGGTGCATGGCTGGCGAAGTAGGACTGAGTGGTGAGGTTCGTCCGGTAAGTCGTATCGAGCAGCGCATAGCAGAGGCTGAGAAACTCGGCTTCCAGCACATCATCATTCCGAAATACAACTATCATGGTTTCGACCATCAGAAGTATCAGATAGAGATTCATCCCGTAAGGAAAGTAGAAGAGGCGTTCCGCTGCCTGTTCGGGTAAGGAACTTTGAACTTTGAGATTTGAACATTGAACTTGTTTACTTTGAACTTTGAGATTTGAACATTGAACTTTATGATTAGCCTTGCTGTTCCTATATAGCTATAAATGCATATCATACAGTTCAAAGTTCAAAGGAAATAAGTTCAAAGTAATCATACAGTTCAAAGTTCAAA
>OGKS01001527.1_pt1 | contig 10591 bp, 10 predicted proteins | sample 1572491 | NCBI WGS metagenome assembly OGKS01 (sample SAMEA2582153, study PRJEB24529) | metagenome | biome: Human gut stool | place: China | collected 2011
ACTATCTGATGAAAGTCGGCTTGAATGTATTCAGCCAGACAGATGGAACGAGCCACGTATTGGTATTGGAATAACGTATCAACTATTCATAATTAAACAAAAATTGTGATACCGGCAGAAATGCCTACTTGTGACACTATTGTGCCCAGCAAAGGGCACAATAGTGCAATTATACAGAAAGGGAAGTAAGATTCTCAGATGCAAAAGAGGGTGTGTCATAAATACATGGCACACCCTCTTTATGGGTATAGAGTTTGTTATTCTACGTTGAAAGAGTAGATGTCATCGAATTGCTTGTTGGTTCCGATGGCGCCAGATACTGATTTAACGACGACTCCATTGATGATCACACGGCAGTTGTATTCATGCAAGATGGCATTTTGCCTGGTAAGTGACAAAGTGCCTTGTGAGGATAGTAAATGGTCGAAAATAGTGCCTATATGGTCGAAAAAAATCTAAAGAGGTCTTTATGTTATTATTTTCTTGTTTATATTCTCTTTAACCACAGATCCATGAATCTGTCGTAGATGAGGTAGCCGTCATTGGTTCTATATACCAATTCCTTGTCTTCTAAAATCTTAAGAGCAGCCTTTACGCTGCTGGCTCCGCTCAATTTATGTCCTTTGATGAACTTGCCTGCTGTCGGTTGTGCAACGATGCCGTCCTTGGCAATGGCTTTGAGAAGAGCAAACTGATTTTCTGTAAAGAACTGCGTCATGCTCTCAAACTGCGGTTCTCTTCCCTCAAGGATGGAAAGGAGAGCGGCATTGACTTGTGACATGTTTTCGACTTGGCTTTCTGATTCGTAAAGGCGGTTCATAATGCATTGGATATACCAAGTATGCCCATCGAACTGCTGATAGATATGCTCGAAAATCTCTTTTGATAAGTCACCACCTTTCTGCTTAAAGAAGCTTTGGCAGAAGTTACAGTAAATGTCGCATTTCAGTGGCTTTAAGCCCATCATCTCTGTGCTTTGGTAGAATGGATGTTTTGGCGAGCCGAATATTTCTGCCATCAAATGTTGTTTGCTGCCAGAAAAGATAAAGTGGACATGTTGGGCGAACTGAATGTAGGAGCGAAGCAAAGCCTCCGTTCCCTTCTCTGGATATTCAGCTATCTGCTGAAATTCATCGATGGCGATATATACCTCTTTGCCACTCTCGTTGAGATAATTGAAGATGCTACGAATAGTAATATCTTCTTGTGTTGGTTCCACCGTGATGGAGACACTCGGTTCGCCTGTCAATGGATCCATGCTAAGCACTGGGCGTAAGGCACTGAAGAAAGCAATGGTCTTCTCGAAGAATGAGGCGTTCTTGCGCACAATGTCGTTGATGACCATAACGCCAAGTTGCTCTACAAAATCATTCAAGTTCTTGGTGGCGAAAATGTCAAGGTATAGGCATATGGCATCATTCTCTTCTTCCTTGAGATGGTAGAAGGTGTTCTTAATAAGTCCTGTCTTGCCAATCCTTCGAGGAGAGATGAGGGTAATATTTCTTCCGTTCTTCAAGTGGGAAAGTAAAGTCTTTGTTTCTACCTCTCTATCGCAAAAATACTCAGGGCTTTCATAACCTTGATAGACGAAAGGATTCGCTAATTTCTTGTTACTTAGTATCATACGCCATTACATATTTTATGTTACATATTTTGTGTAATGCAAAGATAAGTCTTTTATTTGATACTGCCCAATATTTCAGCTCTTTTTCTATGCTGATATTCTAATAGGGCTGATTTGCTCCTTTATCATGCAACAAACAGCGATATCATTCAGAAAAATCAGTGAAAAACAGAAAAATGTAGATAAAACTGAAAAAAGTTAGCTAAAAATTTGGTGGTTCGTGAAATTGTTTATACATTTGCCGATGAGTTATTTTCTTGATTAGAAACCGGAGGAATAGCTCCTTTTTTTCTCTTCTCTATGATATTAAAAGAGAAAAGAGAAGGAAAAATTAAACTGGTATCGAAAAAAAGTATCCCGCCTTTTTACTTTTCCTGTATTCTAAGTTCATATAGTTGTGACGTTCATCTAAGCGAGCTCAAAAATGATGATAGTGAACTTAAATATTAAAACATAATAAAAATAAACGAATATGAAGAAAATAATATTTGCCTCGATGGCATTTATGCTGATGTTCTTTGTGGCTTGTTCATCAGATAATCAGATTTTTCCAGAAGAAATACCTACTGTAGAAACTCCTTTGGATCCAGCAGAAGATGAAAACGAGGGAGAAGTGGTTGTTCCCACAGAACAGTCGGCAAGTACAATCGTTTCTTTAGAAAATGTGGCGAAGAAAGGTTTAGGAGGAATCAAACTCAATTTTACTATGTCTGGTATTACCAAGATAGAGTTGGAGAGTGTGGATGGTTATCAGCTAGCAGGCAATCTTTCTGGGGATAAGGAATCTATTATTACATTCTCTGCACCAGAAGGGGAAACACTAACACCGGGAAAAGATTATTATATCATTACTTTTCCTTGTGATTTGTATGGAGGTTATCGCCTCTCTATTTATAAGGGCAGGGATGTGGCTGCTTATTTCGGTGTGCACCAGAAAATTCAGGTTGCTGAGTTTATTACTCCGCAGGATTTGGTAGAGAGTGAACTGGAATTTGCTGATATTAACGCTCCTTTTGTTGAAGACGAACGCCCCAGTCTTGATGCTTTGACCAAGAGCATGCTGGTGGCTTATCAGCAAAGTCCTACTGATGAAAATAAGCAAGCTTTGATGGAGCAGATGGGAGTAAAGTATGATAAGGTGGTAGCTCGAAAAAAGGCTAAACTTCGCCAGCTGGAGCGTGAAGCGAAAACTCCGAATCTGGTAGCTGAGATGCAGGATATAGTTGATGAGATGGTTGAGAATCGTGATATCCGCTTGGAACAACAGTTTTGGCGTCTTGTAGATCCTCGTGTTGATGATAATCCTAATGATCAGTGGCTGGTGTTGAGAGGTTCTTCTGCAAAGAATGCTTATGTTGCATACGCACCGGTTACCAACAAGGAATATGCCATGTACGATACAGAATTTACTTATCCGCAAGGTCAGGAAAATTATCCTGTTGTGAATATTTCTTATAGCGAGGCGATGGCTTATTGCGAATGGTTGAGCAGTAAGGATGAACTGCATGCGTATCGTTTGCCAACCGAAGAGGAATGGATTCTGGCAGCCGGTCATATGCCAAAGGATGTGAAGATGAACAGCGACTATGTGGAAAAGGGATTGACGGCTGTTGATGCCTATGCTGAAACAACTGGTGCCTGTGGTGGCATTGATTTCTGGGGTAATAGCTGGGAATGGACTTCTACTCAGAATACTGCCGGATTATATATTGTAAAAGGTGGCAGCTGGGATTCCAGTCGTGATGCTTGCCGGAGTGAATATTCCGATGATGTCCGTGATGCTTCGGGTAAATATGCCAATGTCGGTTTCCGGGTAGTGAGAGTAGATTTATAATAGGTGGTAGAATCAGTTATTCTGAAATAAACGATTTTTTTAGAAAAAAAGTATCCCGCCTTTTTACTTTTCTCATTTTGAATGGTCATATTATTGTAACGTTCATGAAAATAAACGAATATGAGTATAAATGACAATGGCATAGTGGATACGCTGAAGGAAAATCCACAGAATGGATTTCGGATGCTGATGGCGAAATATCAGGAAAGCGTATATTGGCATATTCGCCGACTGGTGGTTTCGCATGATGATGCACAGGATGCCTCGCAGGAAACCTTCGTGAGAATCTATCGCTCGTTCGGCAACTATCGGGGCGATTGCTCTCTGAGAAGCTGGATTTATCGCATAGCCACAAATGAGGCTCTTAGGATTATCAGCAAACGGAGACAGGAAGTTGTTTCCATAGAATCGGAAACCACAGGTGTCAACCTGATTCAAGGTGATGATTATATCGACTTTGATGATAAGGTGGCGGTGAAACTGCAGAAGGCGATTCTCTCGCTGCCGCCCAAGCAGCAGCTGGCATTCAACCTTCGGTATTACGATGAACTCGGGTTTGACGAAATAGCCAAGGTTGCGGATTCCACACCAACAAGTATCAAGGCAAGCTATCATGTTGCCAAAGAGAAAATTATCAAGTACATGAATTCGAACGATTAAGTGAGAGTTCTGACAGTTATTAATTGGATATTTAAAATGGAAAAGAATATGGATACAAATTTTGATTTCAATAAAACCGGGAAGTTCAACTTCGACCAGGTAGGTAAGCGGATGCCTTATTCTACACCCGATGATTTCTTCAAAGATATGGAAGCGAATATCCTGGAACAGGTGAAGGATGACAAACCGAAACCTGTCAGGATACAGCCGAAGAAGCGACCTCTGATGAAGGTGATCTGGACGGCTGCAATAGCTGTGGCTGCATCGGTGGCAGTACTCCTGGTACTCAACATCGATTTCTCAGCCTCTTCTTCTCAACCTTCACAGGTGAATAACGGAATACAGGAGGTAGATCAGGCTTTCGCACAGCTGTCTTCTGCCGATCAGGCTTATCTTCTCTCTGTATATCAGGAGGATGTGTTCCTCAACAATTAAACGGATTCAATAATATTTTAAAATGATAGAGTTATGAAACGATTTTTTGGTATTTTAATGATGGTCATCGCCATGATGACAGTTACTACAAGTGTATGTGCACAGGCGCCTAACCAGAAGCAGCGCCTCAGTCGTGAACAGTTGGCAGAAAAGCAGGCTCAGTACATCTCTCGTAATTTGGGGCTTGATGAAAAGACCAACGCTAAGTTTATCGAGACCTATACTGATTATCAGAAAGAGGTTTGGGCTTTAGGTCCTCGCCCTCATCACAAGAAGGGCGAAATGAAAACGGATGCTCAGACCGAACAGGAAATCAAGCAGCGTTTCGAGATGAGCGAGAAGATTCTCAACATCCGTCAGAAATACTACAAGAAGTATTCACAGTTCCTGAGCCAGCAGCAGATTCAGCGTGTTTACGAACTGGAGCGACAAATGATGAAGCGCTTTGCCCAGAAAGGTCCGCGCAAGGGAATGGGTAAGGATGGAAGACCAGGTCCGAGAAGAATGCATGGACCTGCACAGCAGAAGTAAAAAACGGCAGAAATGTTTAGCGTAATAATATATTAGTCCTCTTATACAAGGAAAAAAGATTACTTTCTATATTCAAATATATGCGAACGACGATTGGTGCAGGAGCGTGCGCCAATCGTCTTTTCTTTCTCATGTAATTATTTCTATCATCTTTTCTTAAGAGATTTTTCCTGCTTGTTCTCCCAAGCCAGAATCAGACCGATGACGCCGGCATAGCTCTTTCTGCCGCCTTCTACATGGTTGCCTCTCAGATAGAGTTCGAAGAAGAAATCCTGGGCGGCATCCAGTGCCTTGCATCTTTTGCCCTGCCAGTATTGGCGGTCGCTTTTCAGCAGCCTGATTATCTCAGGACGGATATATTTCAGATATTTCTCACCTTCCTTTTCGCCGAGGATGTCGAATACATTATATAATACATGGGGCAGAATGTGGTAATATCCGCTGAATTTCACCGCCTTATCCTGTGATGCCGTACAGACGAGATAACTGTAGAAATTCGCCTCTCCTTCGTTGGCAATGCCCAGGAAATGAGCAAATTCATGGGCATAGGTAGCCGGATAATCATGCGCCCGGATATCGCCGTTCAGCGTAAATTCGCAGAAGAACGGTCCCATGCTGCCGGTTACACCCGACATCGAACTGATGGGCGTAAACACCATCGTCTTGGCATGTGGATGCTGGTTGAAAGGCGGATTGATGCCCTCCCGATAGCCTATCTTGTTATATTCCTTCAGAACCGCATTCCGCACCCGATTCTTCAGTTTATCATCCACAATACAATTGAATTTTTCACTCTTCCCTCTCCGTTCTTCACTCAAAAGGTTGAGGCTGTCAGCATACTGGTAGGCAAATTTCCTGAACTTCTCTTTCGAAACCTCAGCAGGCTGCATGCCTACTCTATAATAGATAACGGGCTGCGAATAGTTCAGTCCCCAAGCAGCATAAAACCATACATATACCCACAGCAGATATTCAATAACCCTCCCGAAGACCACCTTTTTCTTCGGATAGCCGCCGCTCTTGGCAGCAAGAAAGATAAATCGACGGGCGAGTTTCTTCCGTAATCCCATCTCGTAGATAGGATAGAGGACGACCCAGGCGATGCTGAGAGCTATGAAAATATCACCCACGGCAAAGGGAAAGATGCCCGAGATGGGCGAGAGAAGGGTGCCGATAACGGGATAAACACGGTAAGTGTAGATAACTCCCCAGAGAGGAATCATCTTGGTAAGGGTGACGAGGATGAGCAACAGCAGCAGTACCCAGTGGCGCCACTTCATTCTGTCGAGTCGTAAAGTATGTAATATCTTCATCTTGTTTCTTGTTTTTTATCTTGCATGGCTCTTGAACAGAGCTGTTTTTTTTTGCACTTTTTGCCCCTGATGTGCAGAGATGGTGCAAAAATACAAAAGTTTTCTGAAATATTGACATCATAAATCTGTTTTTTTAGTAATTTTGCCATATTAAAAGTTGAACATAATAAATAGAGGAGGAGTTATCATGAAACAGACACTGGAATCATTCGAGGCTATGAACCTTGAATATGAGAACCTCTATAATGAGGACGATGAACGTAGAGAATATAATTCTGTCTGGTACAGCTAGTTACAATGTATTATAAAAAGGCTGTAACAGGTGAATTAAATTAGTGTTACATATAAAAAAGATCGTTAGGATAATAAAAGACTATGCCATAGTTACTAAAGAAATGATGTAACATAGGCATAGTCTTTTTTTATGTCCTTTCCTTGCTGGCTGTTCTTTCCTGCATTTCTATTTTTCGAAGTGCTGGTAATCCTTGCTGTGTTTCCAGTCACCTCCCCATCGGAATCCTTTTGCCCTAAAAAGCCGGTAGCAGAGGTCGCCTTTCTTTATCATGTAAGCGTGGTTCTTGCTGCGGTCCAGATAGGGGCGGGCGGTGGCAGGTTCCACCACTTCCTTGCCGTTCTTCAGTCGTTTGTGGTAAGGATTGTAGAGGGTGTTGATGTCTACGGCCAGTCCCCTTCCGTGCTTCGATACCGTATGGGTATGCGAGATGAAGCGGAAGTTGAAGCTGGAGGAGTTGTTGGCTCTCATCGCCCTTTCATCGTCGGCATTCCAGTAGTCGATGAGTCTCATCCGTTCTATCGGATATTTTGCCTCGTAGAGCTTTTTCAGAATATCGAGCACATCTGTGGCTATCGCCCTGTTCACCACCATCTCTCCTACGATGTTTCTGCCGTCCTTGTCTACGTGCAGGCATCTTATGTACCTCAGTTCGCTTCTTGCCACGGTACAGTTCTTCTTGTATGTCTTGCCCTGCATCAGGCGGAAGATATCATCAGGAATAGTGGAGATGGAGAAGAAATGCTTCTCGCCCAGTTTTCTGATGGTTTGGTGACTGACGTTTTCTCCAGGCTGCTGTGCCTTGGATGGGAGGCAGAAAAGTCCGGAAATAAACAGGCATATCATCAATATCTTTTTTGCTTTCATCACGTTTCTCCTTATTTTGCTACGGGTATATAATGCGAATCCTTGATTTCACCTATCACGATGATGCTGTGCAGACTTCCTATGCAGTCGATGTTTCCCAGGGTGTTGAGCATGAAGTCCTGATAGGCTTTCATGTCGCGGGCATATACCTTGATCTGGAAGTCATAATCACCGGTGGTGTTGTAGCATTCCGTTATCTGGTCGATGGTTTGCACGGTATCCATGAATTGCTGAATCAAATCGTGGGTGTGTTGCTTCAATCGGATATTGCAGAGCACAATCACGTTGTGTCCCATCTTGTGATGATCCACTATCGCTCCATATCGCTGGATGTATCCCTCTCGCTCCAATCGCTTCTGCCGCTCAAAGGTGGGAGAAGGGGAGAGGTGTACTCTTGCGGCAAGTTCCTTCACGGTGAGTCGGGAGTTCTGCTGCAGTAACTTCAGTATTCTGATGTCTGTTTCATCAAGTTTTTCTTCTGTTGTCATTGTTCCTTTATTTCTGTTTTTACTGATCCTTACAGAATAATATTCTGCTGATTTGCTAAATTCGCTGCAAAGATAGTATATTTTTCTGAATTACGGAGAATATTTGGCAAATAAAATTCTTCTTCTTACCTTTGCACCCGCAATTCCGGATGCAAAGCGTCATTCATCGGTAATGACAGGATAAAGAGTCATTCACATCAAATAATAATAAGGAGATAAAAATATGAGCAACGTAAGAAATATACATTTTGAGGCAGTGGGCAGCTATTTGCGCCCTGCAGAGTTGAAGGAAGCGAGAGCTAAGTTTGCTGATGGACAGATTTCAGCCACCGACCTTCGCACCGTAGAAGACCGTCTGATTACAGAGGTCGTCAAGCGGCAGAAGGCGCATCACCTGCCTTATATCACCGATGGCGAGTTTCGCCGCAGCTATTGGCATCTCGACTTTATGTGGGGATTCAATGGCGTGGAGCATATCGAACTGGAGCATGGCTACCAGTTTCATGGTGAGGAGACAACCAAGGGTTCTATCCAACTGACCGGCAAGATTACCGGCGAGAATCATCCTTTTATCAAGGATTTCCTGTTTGTGAAGCAGTTTGAGGAGTTGGATGCCAATGGCGAATATATCTTCGAGGCAAAGCAGACGGTTCCTGCTCCGGCTCAGTTCCTTGCCGAACTGTTCCGTGGCAAGAATGCCGAGAATACCCGCAAGTTCTATCCTAACACTACCCAGCTGATTGAGGATATTGCCCAGGCTTACCGCACCTTCTTCCAGGAGATTTATGCAGCCGGTTGCCGTACCGTCCAGCTGGATGACTGCACCTGGGGAATGATTGTGGATAGCGATTACTGGAAGGCTAAGGTGGGCACAGGTTTCACCCTTGAGCAGGAAGCCCTGCAATATCTGAAGGTGAACAATCTAGCCATCGAGGGCAAACCTGAGGGGTTGACCATCAACACCCACGTATGCCGTGGCAATTATCATTCCTGCTATGCCACCAAGGGTGCCTACGATGCCGTGGCTCCTTATCTCTTCGCTCATGAGGAGGTAGATACCTTCTATCTGGAGTATGACGATGAGCGTTCGGGTGGTTTCGAGCCGTTGAAGTATGTGGCAGATGGCAAGAAGGTAGTGCTGGGTCTGGTAACCTCCAAATCTCCGGTGTTGGAAGATAAGGCTACGGTCATCGCCCGCATCCGAGAAGCAGCCAGATATATCCCCCTCGATCGGCTCAGTCTCAGTCCTCAATGTGGCTTCGCCTCTTGCGAGATTGGTAATAAACTGACCGATGCTGAGCAGTGGGCAAAGATAGATCTGGTGAGAGAGATTTCCGAGGAAGTTTGGGGATAATGATATATTCAAGGAGAAGATGTGTTGTCTGTCATGGCTGCACATCTTCTCTTTTTTTATTTACTTTTTATCAAAAATGTTTGGTGTTTTCATGAATTACTAGTAACTTTGCACCCCGAAAATTAAAATCATCATTCATTAAGATTATCAGAGAAAATGGAATATATGTCTCAGGAAGGTTACGATGAGCTCGTGGCCGAACTTCAACACATGGTTAACGTAGAGTTGCCAGCCGTTCGCGATGCGATAGCTGAGGCCCGCGACAAGGGCGACCTCAGTGAGAATTTCGAGTATCATGCAGCGAAAAGATTTAAGAATAAGAATGAAAGCAGAATAAGATATCTGCAGAGAACTATTAAAAATGCAACTGTTATTGATGATTCTTCAGCAGATGATGAGGTTGGTGTTAATAACACTGTTGAGGTGTTCTATGAGGACGATGAAAGTACAGAAACTATCAAGATTGTTACAACAATCAGGGCTGATTCATTAAGTGGTATGATTAGTATAGAATCTCCTCTTGGCAAGGCCCTTCTTGGACATAAGAAGGGCGACAGGGTTCTTGTGCAGGTTAATCCACAGGTTGAATATTATGTTGTTATCAAGAGTATATCTAATACTGATGATTCTGATGATAGTATAACAAGTTATTAATAAATAAAAAAATATATTATTGAGTTGACATAATGGCGGCATACTTATATAATCTTAGTATACATTTGTTTGTGTAAGATTATATAAGGAGTACCGCTTTTGCAGTTTAATGAAGCACAGATACAGGCTATACAACATAATAAAGGACCGTGTATGGTAATTGCAGGACCGGGATCAGGCAAGACAGCAGTTCTTACTAACAGGGTCAGATATCTGATTGATAAACAGAATGTCAGACCATCGGATATTCTTGTCATAACATTTACGAGGGCTGCTGCAGTGCAGATGAAATCAAGATTTATGGAACTTGGTGGTAATAATGGGGCAGCAGTTTCTTTCGGAACTTTTCATTCTGTATTTTTTACGATACTTAAGACTGCATATAATTATTCAGCAGCATGTATTATAAAGCAGTCTGCGCAGAGAGAGTTTGTCCGGGACCAGATGTGCAGGCTCGAATTGGAATATGATGATGAATCTGAAGCCGTGGATAATGTTTTGTCTGAGATAAGTCGCGTAAAGGGAGACTCAGTGAGTCT
>OGKS01001537.1_pt1 | contig 10547 bp, 10 predicted proteins | sample 1572491 | NCBI WGS metagenome assembly OGKS01 (sample SAMEA2582153, study PRJEB24529) | metagenome | biome: Human gut stool | place: China | collected 2011
AATATCCTAACTTGCCCATGATGCTCTGTTCGGGTGGTGGCGGCCGAGAAGTTGTTTCACAAGTTCGGGACCGCCTTCGCCGATCGCCATCGTGCCGAACGCGCCGTAACGGGTATGACTGTCGCTGCCCAATATCATCTTTCCGCAACCTGCAAATTTTTCACGCATGAACGAGTGTATTACCGCAACGTTAGCCGGGACGTATACGCCGCCGTACTTTTTCGCCGCGGACAATCCGAAAACGTGGTCGTCCTCGTTTATCGTGCCGCCGACCGCGCAAAGCGAATTATGACAGTTCGTCAGAACGTAAGGGAGCGGAAACCTTTTCAGCCCGCTTGCTTTCGCACTCTGAATAATGCCGACGTACGTGATGTCGTGCGACGCGATTGCGTCAAATCTTATGTTCAGATTATCGCCGCGGTACGCGCCGTACGCCGAGTGCGCCGACAGTACCGAATACGCCATAGTGCCCTTGAACGCTTCCGAAATTTCCTTATCGGTGAAAACGCTGCGGATTTCCCCCAGACTTTTGAATTTTCCGTCGCAATAATATGCGCCGGCTCTTTTTACGTCAATCAATGTAGTTCTCCTTAACTCTAAGTGATGTTTCGCGGTACGCCGTTCGTTATAAGCGCGCGCGAAATAATTAAAATCTATTTTATTATACAATATACCGCGCGAATTTCAAAACGTTTTGACAAATAAAAGAAGCGCGCTGTGATTAAATCGTTGAAAAAATATTTCTTATGTGGTAATATAATTTCAGGTGATTTTATGAAATTCAAGATGAAATTTTCAACCGCGGTGTATGTTTTGATTACCGCAGTAATATGCATTTCAATTACGTCAATCGTACTTGACGCGCTCATTTTGGCAGGTAAAGGCGGTTTTATGCAAGGAAACACTGTAATTACGTCGATATCGATCGTTGCCGCCGCGCTGCTTTTGACGTGTTGTTTGTTGATACTTTTTAACTCAAAATATTATTTTTCCGAAAACGGGTTTACGGTGATTTACGGCTTCGTTCCGCACGTTATCCCTTATGAAAATATTCTTGCCGGCGCGGAAGAAAAAATGACGCATAAACTTTATCTTCAATACGTCGACCGGGACAAGAAAAAGGACTTCCTTATCATCGCCGTGAACGTCGACGAAAAATACAACGACGTCATTCAGTCCGAACTTGAAAAACGCAACAAAACATTCAGGCGGCTTAACACCCCAGACGAGAACGAATAACCCTTAAACGGCGTTTTTTCGCCCTTTAATCGTCGATTTTCAATCATTTTTGCGGTTTTGAAAAATTTTTCGCATAAAAATGCTTGAATATTTTCGGCATATATATTATTATATAGTATAGTGAATTGAAGTAGCAGGGAGGAGTTTTTATGGATTCTAAATTAGAGGCTCATATTGACGAGATATTTATCGACGTTCCCAAAACCGACAAAATGGTTACTATGATTAACCGCATTAAGTCAAAGGCGAACAGTAAATTTTTGCAAATCCGCGATCAGGGTTATTCCAGAAGCGTCGCTTTTAACGAGGTTGACGACTGGCTTATGAAAGCAAAAGTCATCGTTGACGAGGAAGCCGGCAAACTTACCCCGGCGGAACTTGCCACGATCAAAACTCCGGCAACTCCTTACAATGCGCCCGCAGGCGAAGTCGTTTCCAACGCTTCCCTTGACGACGGCGAGGCGGCTGTCGTTGTCGAAAGAGATTACGACGCTCCCGCATTCGAGGCTGCTCCCGTTCAATACGACACGGCTGTGGATATGAGTTACGCGCAGGATACCGAACCCGAATCGTTCGCATCCGAGCCCGCTCCCGCGGAAGAAGCAACGGCTGTTGAACCCGCGGCGGAAAAACCCGCAAAAGAAAAACACAAGAAAGACAAAAAGAAGAAGAAAGAAGAAACCGAGGAAGAAGACATTGTCGTTCCCGTCAAATCGTCGGGCGTCGCAGGCAAAGTCATCGGCAGCATTTGTCTTGTCGGCGGTATTGCCCTTGTCGTTGTCGCTGCACTTATGATTGTCGGCATAATTTAACAATATTTTTTACAAAAGACAAAGACGGCACGCAAATTGCGTGCCGTCTTAATTTTGTTATTTAATAAATACTTACAATAAAAAACGGCTCTTTTTACCGAGCCGTTATTCTTTTCTCAAAGCACGTCAAGCGGCTTAAAGAAACCTTCAAGGCAGTTATCCATAAAATACTTTACCTCGGGAAGGTCAACGTCGATTGCGTTCAGCGTGGTTTTTTCCGCGATTGCGAACTCACCGTTTCCTGACAAGGTTTCTTCAACACACTTAATATACGCCGAGATTTTGTCGGCGGCTTTTATGAGCCTGCCTTCGTCGCTTGAAATATCGACTTTGAAATATTTTTCGTACTCTTCCCTCAAAAAATCGGGGAGCATCGACAAAAGTTTTTCGTCCGCCGTTTTTTCCAAATCCTTATATGCGGTTTTGAGCGCGGGATTGTTGTATTTCACGGGCGTCGGCATATCGCCTGTTATGACCTCGGAACTGTCGTGGAAGAGCGCGGCGGTCGCAACGAAATCGGCGTCTACGTTCCCGCCGAACTTTTTGTTTTTGATAAGCGCGAGAGCGTGCGCGATGACAGCCACCTGAAACGAGTGTTCAAACAGGTTTTCGTCGTAATTCGCGCGCATCAGACACCAACGTCTGATATATTTCATTCGGTTTATCAATGCGTAAAAGTTGCTCATAGTCAGATTATGTACTTTTCGGATTTTTGCGGACGTGATTCGAGTTCCGCCTTTTTCGATTCGTAGCCTTTTCTGTCAAACATTGCGTACGTCGCGTTTTTGCCTTCTTCGACGCCGGGCTGGTTGTAGGTATCGATGTTCAGAAGCACGCCTTCGTAAGCCGTTTGGAGTTGATAAAAATACAAAAGTTGTCCGATTGTAAACGCGTTGACTTCGGGCAGGATAATCGTATTATTGAGTCTTCCCGATTTCATAAGCGCGTATTCGGTTGCCTCGCGTTCGGTATTCAGCAGTTTCCCAAGCGTCGCACCGCACAGGAAGTTGACGTTGGGATATTCTTCCGCGCCGTCGGGGATAAGCAGTTCGCTTCTGAACGCTTCGACGGCGATAAACGTAACGACCTTGTCAAAAGGACCTTCGGTATAAAGTTGGACTTGCGAATGCTGGTCGGTAACGCCCAAAGATTTGACGGGTGTCTGCCCTGCGTTTACAGTGTTGCCGTCAAGGTCTTTCGCTTTCCCAAGGCTTTCGCCCCACAGTTGGCAATACCAGTCCGCCATATATTTCAGGCTGTCGGCGTATGGCATCATAACCGAGATATTGCAGCCTTTTTTCATTGCGATATTTTGCAAGACCGCAGCCATAAGAGCGGGGTTTTTGGATGCGGCGGATTTATTGCAGGTTTTATCCATAAATTCCGCGCCCGAAAGCAAGCCTTTGATGTCTATTCCGAGCACAGCCGCGGGAAGAAGACCGACGGGACAAAGTTCCGAAAATCTTCCGCCGACGCCGTCGGGAATATAAAAGGTTTTGAATCCTTCCGCTTTTGCGATTTTGATAAGATTGCCCGAGTTTTCGGACGTGGTTGCGATAATATTGTTTTTGTAGTTTTCGCCGAGTTTTTCTTTCAGAATGTCGGTAACGATAAGGTATTGACTCATCGTTTCGGAGGTCGCGCCCGATTTCGTGATGACGTTGAACATGGTTTTTGCGGGGTCGATAATATCGAACAACGCATTCATACGTTCGGGATCGACGTTGTCTTCAACGTAAAATTTCGGCGATTTTCTGACCTTTTTCGGCAATTCGTTGTGGTGCAGATGGCACAACGCCTGATACACCGCAATGGGACCGAGCGCGCTGCCGCCGATGCCCAGAACGACAAAATTGTCAAAATTTTTCCTGACGTCTTTTGCCGTTGCCAAAATATCTTCGACGATTTCTTTCTGGTTGTAAGGAAGTTCCGTCCAGCCCATCCAGCCTTTTCCGCGGTTTTCGGAAACGAAGTTGAACGCGGCTTTTGCGGGCGCGTTCATTTCGGCAAGATCCTTTTCAGTGAAGCCGTTTTCGCCGATATAAGACGCCATCATATTGTTGTAATCAAATTTAAGTTTGTTTTCAATCTTGTTGTACTTCATTAAAAAAGCCTCTCGATTTTATTTAACTTTCCCCAAAATATCGTTAAGATAATCGACGCAATCTTTCACGTCGGAGTATTTGTCGTAGTTGCCGGAATAAAGTTCGATCATCATGGGACCGTCGTATCCGATGCCTTTCAAGCGCGAGAAAAGATCGTAATAATCGACGACGCCTTTCCCGGGACGCAAAATATTTCCGTTTTCGTCGTAGTCGGTAAGATGCACGTTGTTGATACGCCCTTCCATCGCGGGAATAAAATCGCGATAATTAAGCCCCGCCTGCATGACCTGTTTTATGTCGAGCGTACATTTCACGCTCGGGCTGAATTTTTCAAGATTTTCAAAAAACTCCGGATAACTGAAATACGCCCAGTGCACCGTTTCGTACGACATATCTATGCCGTATTCCTTTGCAATGCCGCACAGTTCCTCGATTCTTTTCCCGAGTTTTTCAAAATCGAATGTATATTGACGTCTTTTGAGCCTTGTGCCGCCGTGATAGGTGTACGACTTTGCATTAAGCAGACGTCCGTTTGCAAGCACCTGACGATAAAACACTTCCGAGTCGTCGCGGGCGCGCTTCGTCGGGTTGTTGAGATTCGGCTCGTAATTCAGGTTACTTGCGTGGACGGAATACACCTTTACCCCGTACTTTTCGGAGTTTTCCTTGAAAAGCCTGCCGAATTCCGGCGTATATTCCGAAAAAGTGTCCATAAACACCTCGCAAATATTTGCGCCTGCGTCTTTTATGTATTCAAAAGTGTCTTCCGTCGGCAACTTCGCAAAGTACGTCGCCGTGCTGATTCCTATTTCCATAAAGCATATTATATTATAAATATAAAATTATTACAATTAAAAACGTGTCGATACGCCCGAAATTTTCTCAAATGTCGAAGTTTTGCAAATTCTTCCGCCAATATTTTATAAAATTTTCGGCTTATTTTTTTGAAAAGGGTATTGAATTGCGCCCTATTTAATGCTATAATTTAATCAGTCCAAGATAAGGAGGCATTGATTTATGCGTATTGAAATTATAGGACGAAACTACAACGTACCCGACAGATTGAAATCGGTCATCGAAAGAAAGTTTGAAAAACTCAATAAGTATTTCGATAAGAAAGAAACCGAATCCAAATTGTCCAGTTACATCGAAAAGGACGGCGCGGTCGCAAAATTTGTCTGCACTCAGGAGAAAAATCGCGAACGCTACACCCTTGAAGCAACAATCTATTTCGGCGACAGAATGATCCGCGCGGAAGAAACTTCCGAAAATATCTACGACAACGTGGACGTCGTCATTCCGATGCTTGAAAGACAAATGCGAAAAGTCCGCACAAAGATCGAAAAAAGCTATAAGTCGCACGACAACGGCGCGATTTCAGACGATTTTGCCGACGTTCCCGACCTTCCCGAACTTAAACCCGTCCGCACGAAAGAGTTTGAGCTGAAACCGCTGACAGTCGACGCCGCTATCGATCAACTTACCCTTCTCGACCACGACTTTTTCCTGTATCTCAACCCCGAAACGGGCAAGGTAAACGTGGTTTACAAACGTCATAAAGGCGACGTGGGCGTTATCGAGTGCATTTATTAAGAAAGCGGCTTATGCCGCGGCGATAAACTGACAAAAATGCAAATCCACCGGGTTTCCCCGGTGGATTTCCTTTGTTTTTTCCTTTTATTCTTCCGAAAAATCAAGCTGTCCGTCAACAAGAGTAATTTTGACCTTTCCGTTGTCCGAAATGTTTCCTTTCAGGATTTCTTCGGAAAGTTTGTCCTCGACCTGACGCTGAATTGTTCTTCTCATCGGTCTTGCGCCGTATTCCTTGTCGTATCCTTTGTCCACAAGGTGTGCTTTCGCCTCGTCCGAAATTTCCAGCGTAATGCCGTGGTCTTCCAAACGTTTTTCAAGGTTTTTCAGCATAATGTCGGCAATCTTTTCGACGTCGGGCTTTTCAAGCGGAGTGAACACCACGATTTCGTCGATACGGTTTATAAATTCGGGCTTCATCACTTGTTTCAAGGCGTTGATTTGTCTGTCGCGCACGTCGTCGTAGTCGTCTTCGCTGCCGAAACCGAGTTTTTGCGTTCTGTTGAGTTCGCTTGCGCCGACGTTGCTTGTCATGATTATTATCGTGTTTTTGAAACTTACCGTTCTACCGTGGCTGTCGGTGAGTCTGCCGTCTTCGAGAATCTGCAAAAGCATATTGAAAACGTCGGGGTGCGCCTTTTCGATTTCGTCAAAGAGTACGACCGAATATGGTTTGCGCCTTACTTTTTCGGTGAGTTGTCCGCCCTCGTCAAATCCGACGAACCCGGGCGCGCTGCCGATGAGTTTCGACACGTTCGACTTGTCCATATATTCGCTCATATCCACGCGGATCATAAGGTTTTCGTCGCCGAACATCGCTTCCGCAAGCGCCTTTGAAAGTTCGGTTTTTCCGACGCCCGTAGGACCTAAGAATATGAAACTTCCGATGGGACGTTTCGGATCGGCAATGCCTGCCCTTGCGCGCTTTATCGCCCTTGCGACCGCAGACACCGCCTCGCTTTGACCGATGACGCGCTTATGCAACGTGTCTTCGAGGTTTAAAAGGCGTTTGCTTTCCGCCTCGGTGAGTTTCGACACGGGGATACCTGTCCAGTCCGCAACGATTTCGGCAATATCTTCTTCGCCGATGGAAAGTTTCGCGTTGGCTTTTTCTTTGTCGTAGTTTTCGCGACCTTCGTCGACGATTTTTTTGAGTTTGTCCCTTTCAACTTTCAGTTTTTCGGCTTTTTCAAACTGCTCGTTATGCGACGCTTCTTTTATGTCGTAATTAAGGCTTGCAAGTTTTTCTTCCGCTTTTTTGATGTCGTCGGGTAAAGAGAACGCAAAAATTCTTTTTCTGCTTGCCGCCTCGTCCACAAGATCGATTGCTTTATCGGGCAGGAACCTGTCGGTAATGTATCTGTCCGAAAGATTTGCCGCCGCTTCGATTGCCTCGTCGGTGATTTCGACCTTATGGTGCGCCTCGTACTTGTCGCGAAGACCTTTCAGAATAAGAATCGTGTCGTCAACCGACGGCTGATCCACGACAATGGGCTGGAAACGCCTTTCGAGTGCGGCGTCCTTTTCGATATATTTACGGTATTCGTCGATAGTCGTCGCGCCGATTGTCTGGATTTCGCCCCTTGCGAGCATGGGCTTTAAGATGTTTGCGGCGTCAACCGCGCCTTCCGCACCGCCGGCGTTTACGATTGTGTGGATTTCGTCGATGAACAGTATCACGTCGCCCGCCTTTTTCACTGTGTCGAGCGCCGCCTTGAATCTTTCTTCAAATTCGCCGCGGTATTTAGTGCCGGCAACAATGCTTGCCATATCGAGGGAGAATACTTTTTTCCCTTTCAACGCGTCGGGCACCTGATCGTTGACGATTTGCAGCGCAAGCCCTTCGGACACCGCCGATTTTCCGACGCCGGGCTCGCCAATAAGTACGGGATTGTTTTTCGTCCTTCTGCAAAGAATCTGGATTATCCTTTCGATTTCCTTATCCCTGCCGATGACGGGATCGAGCTTGTTTTCTTTCGCTTTTTGCGTAAGGTCGATTCCGAAGCCTTCCAGTTCTTTCAGCGCGCCGCCCTGCGATTTCTGGTCGGTACTTTTGAAGCGGGAGGATTTATCGTCCTCGACGCCGAAACCTCTGATGCGCTTATTGACGTTATCAAGTGCGTCCTTCAATTTTTCATCGCCGGAATCAGCGGCGTTTCTTTCCATTTTTGAAAAGTTTCTGTTTTTCTCCTCGTCCAGAACGTTTGCGACGTCGTTTTGAAGGGCGCCGAAGTTATCCGCGGAATTCGTGAGAATCGTATAAGCGATGCTGTCGGATTCGCAAATGATTGCGGCAAGCAAATGCTCGCTGCCGACGACGTCTTCCCCGCATTCGGCGGCAAAAACCTGCGCGTTCGACAAAATGCGCTTTGTCCTGACCGAATAATACGGCTCGGTTTTCAAACTCACCGCGTGGAAGCAATTCTGAATTTTTGAAAGAGTAACGCCGTGCAATTTCAACAAATTGTTTGCAATCGAGCCGTCGATAACGACGATACCCGCAAGCAAGTGTTCGCTGCCGATTTCGCCGCCCGTCTGCGTTGCGACGTTGTACGCTTCCTGTTTGATTTTTTGTACGTTTTTACTGTCCTGTATCATAGTTGCCTCCGATTATTTCAAATTTTCAAGGGTGTGTCTTACAAGCGCGGCGCGCACCAGATCGCGCTGATCCGCATTAAGACTGTATGACTTTGCAATCTTTACAAGATTTGCAGGTTGTGCGTCAATAATAAGTTTATCAAGCGTTTTGACGTCGTTAAACTCGATTACGTCCATTGCCATGCCAAGTTTCAAATATGCGACAAGTTCCATAAACTCGCCTGACGACAACATTCTTGCGTTTTTCAGAATGCCATACGCCCTGTACGCTTTGTCGGTGAGCTCGTCTTTTCTGGACGACAAAAGCTGGCGTCTTAAACCTTGCTCGGACGCGCACATTTCACTGACGACGCCCGACACGTTTTCGATTATCTGGCTTTCGGTAAGACCTATGGGGCGCGCGTTTGAAAGCTGATACATGCACCCGACGGGGTTGCTTCTTTCACCGTACACGCCGCGGAAAGTGAGTCCGTTTTCCTTTGCAATAAGCAGGAAATTTTCAATCATATTCGTGAAAGTCATCGCCGGCAAAAATACCATAACCGACGCTCTCATTCCCGTGCCGACGTTCGTAAGACACGCCGTAAGATAGCCGAATTCGCTGTCGTACGCAACGTCCATAACCTTGCTTAAATTGTCGTCGTAGCGGTCGATTGCGTTGTAACATTCCTGCAAACGGAACCCGTTTTTGATGCACTGCGCGCGAATATGGTCTTCTTCGTTGATCATTACCGCAATACTGTCGTCGTCCGAAATAAGCAGCGCGCCCAGATCCTTTTTCGCAAGGTCGGGACTTATCAGATGCCTTTCGACAAGGGCTTGTCTGTCAACGTCGCGAAGGTCGGACATAAAAACAAGCTGATGCTCGAAATCGGCGGCTTTGTCGGCGCACTTCACAAGATACGCGACCTCTTCCACGGTGATTCCCTTTTGCGGGAAAGGAATTTTTGCGGCGTTTCTTGCAAGTCGTACCCTTGACGACACCACAACGTTTTTCGTATTATCGTTTGTCATCGTCGGCACCTCTTAAAAAGTCAAGTATTTCTTCCGCGTCTTCAAAGCGACCTTCGTCTTTCGCAAGATGGTATTGCTCGCGCATGTTTTCGACGTCGGACAGCCCCACCGTCTTGTTGCGGCGCGGCGTTTTCTTGCGTTTTCCGATATGCTTTCTTGTCCTGTGCAAGTCGTAAATGTTGTTAAGGACTTCGCTGCGGAACACGTTGTAACACTCGCTGCAACCGAGATATTGACTGTTTTCCACCGCGGAAAGTCGGGTATGACATATCGGGCACTCCCGCTCCTGCTGCATAAAAGCCTGATACACGGGCGCGCTCGCCGCGTTGCGTTTTCGGAAACATTCATCGCAAAGCGCGACTTCGTATACGTTTCCGTTAAGTTCGATTGTGGAAAGTGTCGTTGCCGGGCGCATTTGACAATCGTCGCAAATCCGGCCGCCTGAATTTCGCATAATTACCTCTTTAATATTTGTATAATGGTTTCTTTCAATATGTTGCTTCTTATGACGTCGGCGACGTGCTGCGGTGCGGTGAGCGCTTTGTCGCAGGTTGCCGCCGAAAGTAAATTGCCCTCGTCCTTGGAAATCACGCCGTCGTCGACAAGATGACAAATGATTTGTTTGGAACGGGTGTAACTTGTCGGATTTTCAAGCGACGGCAAAATGCTTTCAAGATATCCGTCTGCTTTGGCGTCAAACTTTTCAATGCGGATAAAGCCGCCCCCGCCGCGTTGACCGACGACGTTGAAGCCGCGTTCCGTCGTGAAACGGGTTTTTAAGACGTAGTTTATCTGACTCGGCGCGCACTGAAAATAGGACGCAAGTTCGTTGCGGCTGATTTCCGCACACTTGTCGTCCCCCATAACCTCGATAATGAAGTTTTCGATGACGTCGCTGATTTTCATAATTGCCTTTTGAAAATTTGACTTTCTTTGACCTTAATTTAATTATACGAAACTTTCATATCGTTGTCAAGGCTTTATATAAGGTTTTCAATGCGGTTTTCACAATAATTTTTGGTTTATTTTACAAAAAAAATATGCGAATTTTTCGCATATTCTCTTACGTTTTGATTTTTTTTGTTCTATGCCAGACAAGATTAAAACGAGCCTTGCCAAAATGCCGCAATTTCCGCGCTTTTTGTCAAATTCTCGCTTGAAGTACGTATAGTACGTCTGCGTTCGCCTT
>OGKS01001552.1_pt1 | contig 10454 bp, 12 predicted proteins | sample 1572491 | NCBI WGS metagenome assembly OGKS01 (sample SAMEA2582153, study PRJEB24529) | metagenome | biome: Human gut stool | place: China | collected 2011
CCTAAGCCAGAGTCAGAACCATAACCCATGCCATAACCAGAGCCATCGCCATCTCCATCGCCATTTTCAGAGCAACCACCCCCAGAGCCTTTGCCATAGAAATCGCAAGAGCCATAGCCATCTCCAGAGCCATAGCCATCTCCAGAGCCATAGCCAACATCAACAGCTAAGAACTTCTTAATTTTCTCCTCTAACATTTCCATACTTCAACATCCTCAATAGATTTGATTGCCTTGTCTGTACAAGGGATAATCTCAATAGCATCAAGAATTGTGATACTGTCTACAGATACCGTAAACTTGCAAGATGATGGATCCGTTGTTCCGTCCTTGGCAAGCTGAGACAAGGAAGCCGCTCCAGCCCAAAACCAAATGCGGCGAGCATTATGAAGTATCACCTCACTTCCACAGCATGATACAAGTGTTCCATACTCCACTCCGCTTCTGTCACCGCGGATGATTACTTTCTTTCCGATATTTGTTTCCATCATTTAAATTACTTATTTTTTTGATTAATTTATTTTTTGTTGTTTTGACTGAAGACGTAAACAGGGAGGGAGTGGGGATGAGGAAGATACCATCCAGGCTTGTTAATTTCGCAACGAGTGAAAATTTCTGTACCTTCTCCTGTTGTATATACCAATAAATAACCGTAGTCAGCAGGAACCTGCCAACACTGCAATGCTATCGTCCAATATAACTGAACCTCCCAAGGCTTCTCGTTAGAGAAAGGAAAGAAACTCCGACAGACGAAGGGGATATTACTCCAGAAAGGCATCACGTCACTTGCCAACTTGCTCGTCCAGAAAACTGGATCTTCGCACGCCGCATCATCAAAATGGAAGCCTAAAGGGTCACAGTAATGAACACGGCGGTGGTGAGCCATAGATATACTGTTATCAGAAGATATGTCTACTTTTTGAGTGATTAAATCTCTTTTATCTGCTATCCACATGTCACAGCCAAGTCCTGATAGCACTCCTTCTGCAGCGGTGTCCACGTTCACTTGAAGTCTCCTCCATGCTGAGTTCAGTTGTTCTTTATCATCAATGCCTCCTATTTTCATTGCGCTGTCAATAAAGTCGGAAGGTAAATCGTAAGTTTCCATCTCGTTAAAAAATACAGATTTCATATCACTCTGCCTGATCTTTGTTCAGTTCCTCATACTCCTTCTCTTTCTGTTCCAACAGCTCCTCAAGCGACAAAGTGCTATTGACGAGTCGGGCGGTGATATAATTGTATGGCAAACAATAGCTGTAACCTTCGTTGTCAGTTGTGCGAAAAGGATAATGGTCCTCACGGTCGTCCTTATTACGAAATATGGCAGCACGCCACTCGGAGTTTCGGAAGTCGCGGACCAACACTTTCTCGAAAGGATCAAACTCATATTCAGGCATCAAATCAATAAGCCTCTGCATCTCATGCCTGATGCCCTCATTAATCTTCTTCTTCATTTCTGTAATAGTATCGGCGTCAGGATCATCATCGTGCTGCGTATCAGACTGATGGTGTTCCTTACTCAGAAATCTGCGCATAAGTGAATTGATAACAACAAGTACAAAAAACGATATACATAAAAAAAGCAAAATGCTAAATACAGCCATGCGGCAGGCATCATACACTACAATAAAGGACGGATCAGAATTGATGCTTATTACCATCTTTCTTAAAACGAAGGCTAAGGCAAACTCTAATACACCGAATACTACTGCAGCAAAAAAACAAACAACAATTTTCTTAAAATTCTTCATTCTAATTTGATATTAAATGTTTAATAATAGGATATTGCTTTCTCTTTTTCAGTCTTCCTCGAGGAAGAGCGACGGATTCGCCAGCTTCCGCTTCGCCTCCATCGCAGCCATCTCCTTGATGCGTTCCGACCGCAGGCGAAACTCCTCGGCCTTGAGTGCTTTCTTCAGTTCGGCGCGATCGACTCGGTTGTTGGCCTGTACGACACGGATGAAACGCTCCCTGCCCAACTTCTTATAAGATGGAATAAACTCGCTGTCTATCAGGTCGGCTGGCTCCTGGGACGGTATGTACGTCCAGTTTCGGCTGCCCTCCTTGTTGACAACATAAAAGGTATGTTGCTTTCCATCGTCGCCTTTCACGACGATACCGCCCGTATGTCGGGCGATGCTGAAGCAGGATGTCATCCAGCTCTCCTTGGTCATTAATATACTTTTCATGCCGAAAACTACTCACATTTTTCTATCCGTTGATACTGCACATACTTCTTATGGCGCAGACAATAGATGCCTCCAATGCAAGCTCTGCTGAAACTACAGGTCAGACAAACGAGGCAAGACAATGAAGTCTGCGATAAGTTGTAGTGGTTTTTGTTTACCATATTGTAATATCTCGAATATGTTATTATTTATTTCGTTGCAAATTTAAGAAATAAAGTTGTAATCACAAAATATCTCGGGTATTTTGTTGTACTTTTCGGTGATATTTAAGATATTTTTAACAATAGTCCGTTGATAAGTCAGAAATGTGGTTAGCAGATATGTATATAATAGCAATACGCCCTGAAGGAGCAGAAGCTCTTACAGGGCGTACTGATTGTGCCCATAACAATCATGGGCTAAGAGCTGCTGCCCTTTCAGGGCGTGTAGGGAAGAACAACTTTATCACTACCCTTCTCGGTAGAAGTCGTCATTATCGCTAAACCGCGACTTGCTTGTGTCCTTCTTCTCGTCATCACCGGGCTCGGGCTTGCCGAACAGTGTGAGCAGACAGGCGATGACGAAGGTACACAACATATAGATAAAAAACAAGTACACGATGAAATTCAACATACGCGTCCTAATCTTCGTCGCTGCCGTGGCTGCTCACGAGCGACGACTTGACATCATCATACATAGCCATTTCCAACTTCTCTCCGTCGTAATGACCAACAGCCAAGAGCTGTCCGTTCTCCTCGGTGGCAGTGTCGGCAGTGGTAGCAGACGCACGGATGATGAGAATATCGAACTCTCGTATCAGATTAGGCAGTTGCTCTAAGGGTATCTGCTCCATGAAGCTGCGGGCATGTTGTCGGATGCGCAATACATCAGCATCCGTCAGGGGCGCTCCCCTCTCCTCCTGGGCTTTACGGGCGGCTGCAACCTCTATCTCGATGCGCTTCTGCTCGTAAGCCTCGTTGATTAACTTAAAGTTCTGCCAGTCGCAAACTTTTTTCAGGAAGTCTTTAAATTTGGCCGCACCCAGCCCCAACTCCACCAAGGCCAACGATTCCTCGATGAGAAGCATACGATTCTTGACTTGCCAGAAAATGAAATTGAATCGACTAAATTCGTCGATAATGGCAAAGGAGGCAGCCAAGTTGCGAAGCTCACGCTGCCGTGCTTTCTTGCTTATGCTTTTGCCATTACTTTTTTTTCTGAATGGATTTTTCATATCTAATATTTTTAAAACGTTTTAAATAAGAACCCTTCTATTCTCACGAACCGAAGGGCGAAAGTATGAAATTCTTAAAAAACAACGATGCACAGACAAGCTGCGCTTTCTTTTGATCTTTGTTCTCCAGCCCTTTCTCACGAGAGAGCTGGAGGAAATGTAACATTATAATTTCTTAAAAACCTAATACGGACCATTTCGCTAAATGGTACTAAAAACATGATATAAAAATTATATAGAAATGAATATAATAAGATAATTTCATTGATAAGGCGAGAAGATTAGTGGGTGATAAACCTCGTGCCGTCAATCTCAAGCACCAGAATGTCGTTCACTACCCTCACCTCGCCACTATCGACAAACTGCACCTTGCGCTGATGACGATTTACGTCAACAGACAGGCATACGCAGTTGCCTTCATCGACATGGCCTGTCTTGGTTAGAAACTTGATGTAGAACGGAACACGCTCCACCTTTCTCGCTGTCTGCGGATGTACGTAACCTGTCACTACACGCCCGCTGCGTGGGTCTATCCATCGCCACTTCTCCGTGTAGCGACGTATCTCCGTATATGATTGTCGGGGTGTCTTATTCATATTTCCTTCATTATATATTGCCAAAATTGTGATGGTCGTGCGAGCTGTCCTCGTCCTCCTTATTCTTATAGGGAGGGAAGTCTGCCCGCAGGAAAGCCGCCAGCTCTGCCTCGTTCACCTCCCTTTTATCCTTGTGCACGCGCTGTCGGTGTCGCAACACGTCGGGGAAGAGAATGTTCCTGATAGGATTGCCCCAGTCGAGATCGTTGATGCTAAGACTGTAGTCGGGATAAAACATGAGTGTATAGCCCGACAACCTTCCGCTGGGTCGTTCCGTCATGTGCCCCTGCAGTATCAACGCACGGGCATTGTTATATAATACCATGTGCGCCGCTACCGACGACACATCGCCGCTGGAGGTATAGAGTATCTTGTCCTTATAGTCCTTCAGATACTTATCCATCATGTCGTCTATGTTGCGCCCGGTAGAAAGTACGAGATGGGAAATCCAGTCTCGCTCAAAGCACTGCGCCAGGAATGCCAGCATCTCGTTGGAGACCACCGGCATCGCCAGTACAAGGACGTGCCGACTGATCATCTCATAACTGATGGCTCGATAGAACTTCTCTGCCGTCACATCGCCGTGGGTATAGAAAGAAAGCATCCTGCGTGGAGCCTCCTTCATTGCCTTCGGCAACATCTTGTTCACACAGCAGGGAGGGATAAATAACAATGTGTCGTCCATTTCTTCTTTTTCTAAAAGGGGTTATACTTCAAGCAGGGTAGGCATCAACAGCGTCAACGTGGTCGGTGCTGGAGTGTTGGCTGTCAGTACTCCAGCACGGCTGGGGTCGGCGAGCTGAATGCGGATGGTATCGTCAGGAATGGCCGTTACGGTATCAAGCAGGTTGTGGTAGTTGAAACCAATCGTAAATCCGTCGTTGCATTTGCTGTCCGTTATCAGCACCTGGTCTTCCGCTTTCTTGCTGAAGTCAATATCACTTGCACAGACATTCAGGAACATTCCGTCCTTCTTCAATGCCACGATATTGGAGCTTGCACTACTGAAGAGCGCTACACGTTTGACGACAGAGATAATTTCCTTCTTGTCCACGACCACGTAGTAAGGGTTATTGGTCGGGATGACAGACTTATAGTTGGGGTATTTGCCCTCCACTGCCTTACACAGGTACTCTATATCGTTGCCTGAGAAGAGGATAGCCTTCCCGTCGGTCTGGATGTCTATCTGTTCGCTGTCATCAAAGACAGACAATGTGCGGAAGAATGAGGAGTGGACCAATATCTGTGTAGGTTCTCCACTGCGATAGAAATTGCTACCGCCAGTCTCGGGATTGTTGCTGTGGGTCACCTTGAAAAGAATGCGTCCGTCGGTAGCGACAAAGACCACTTCGCTGCGGTCCTCTGCTATATCGATGCACAGGGTACTCAAGATAGGACGGAGGTCATCGTTGAAAACAAACTTGCCTGCCTTTGAAATGACTGACTTAAAGACAGACGAAGGCAGAGAGATGTGGGTCTTCTCCTGATTGAGCTCTCTCGCTTCTGGGAAGTCGTCGCCGGCAAAGAAGGGCAGAGAGATGTTGCCCGACTTCACGTTGTCGCCGTTATGAGTGCAATACTCAATATTCATCATGTGGCTTTCGTCTTCCGACAAGTCCATGGTGAGCACACATTCGGGAGGCAGAGTGCCTAACAGGTTTGTGATGCTGACGATAGGCAATACGACGGGCTTAGAGAAACTGCCCTCCACGATGTCGAGAGGCGCGGGGATGGTGAGCTGTGTATCGTCAGAGCCTGTGACGAAGAAGAATTTACCGTCCTTCTTGCTCTGTCGCAGAAGAACATCGGAAAGAAGGGCGACGGAGGGCTTGCTCTCTATGCCCTTTGCTGCCTTCTGCAGGGCTTGGCGAAGCAGAAGTACGGATGGAGTCTGTAATTTCATATACTGAATGTTTTATGTTTTTACTAAGAAAAAAAGAGAGGAGTCCGCTCTGCAATTCTGAAGGGGAAAGCATCCTTCGCAGAAACAGAGTCGGACAGCCTCGTCAAACAACTAAAGATTAGAAAATGAATATTCTTTTTTAGGATGGCAGGTCGTCGGGATTCATATCCGCACCAGGTACAAACGGATCGGAAGAGCCGTCGGCTGGTGGGACGTAAGTATTGGCACCGTTGACTGCAGAATAAGCCTGTGTAGGATAAGGCTGGCTGTTACCTGTCGGCTGTGGCTGGTATAATTGTGCGATGCGCTTGTTCATCCTGGCACGGATCGCCTTAAAGAGATGAGTGTTCTCATCGTTGAAATTTTCATTCACGATGTTGGGATCTTTCTCTTTGTTGGCCTCTTTCACCTGCTCTACCAACTTAGGGAAGTTTTTAGCGAGAGCCTTGATGTAGTCTACCGAGAAAGACAGTTGCATCTCGTGTGTAGGAACACTCACGCTACTGTCGCCTCGCTCCTGAGCAGACTGGCGCACCTTGTTCTTGTACTGTTCGTTGAAAGGCCAGATGTTCACTCTCAACTTTGCCATTTGTCTGTTCGCGTCATTCTTCGACACTTCCACTCTAATCTCGTTGAGGTCACAAGGAATACAAACATAAGGTCTTTGCGGATTTTTCGCATCGATACCTACAAGCACCTGTGTGCCATTCAACGATAACAAATCAATATTACCATTATAGCTTGCCATAATTTTAATGTTTTATGTTGTTAAAAAATTAATGTCCTTTTCAACTCTGTCAGAATGGTAGACCATTGTCTTCCATCTTGGGAACCTGTTCTGCCAGGTTACTGCCATTGTTGGCGTTCTGATTGCCTGTCCTTCTGCCCTGTCGACGGGAAACGAAAGTCTTCCATCGTTCTTCCTCCTCGGTGGTGAGTGTAACGATGTTGCCATCGTCATCACGATAAGGCAGAGGATCTGGTCCCTCGACGTACTCTTTCGCCATCCTCTTCAGGTCATCATAATTGTCGGGTATATGGTCTTTACCTGAACGGAAGAAGAAATATACGTGCTTGCTGGTTTCCACCTTACGAATATATTTCGGCTCTACGGTATCGTCGTTCTCCCACTCCTTGCCAACGAAGTATTCCTTCGTTACCCAAGCTCGGAGTTTAAAGCACCCATGCCGTTTGTTGTCCTCACTCACCAAAAGGTGTTCGGGGTTCACAATGATATTCATGTTCTTGCAGTACTTGCGTATCTTCTTCTTGAAGGTGGCACGGCTATATTCCTTGCTCTTACCTTCGGAAGCATCCGCCCAATCGCGCATGAACTCATTAAACATCTCATCGGTACAGATAGGCGCGGCATACACCTCCTGCCGGGCAAAGAACCATTCAAAGTACTTCACGGAGTTCTCGGTCAGCTCTCTTACCATCAGTCGGCGCTGTACGTTCTTCTGCGGTGCGATGACGAACTCATGATATTTCATGATAAACTGCACGGACAAGGCACAGATGTATATCGCCTGGTTGCGGTCGTATTCATTCAACTGCTCGGGGTCTGTAGCGAGATTTTTCATAACCTCCTGTGGTGATCGGGCCAACTGATGCTGCATGTGGTTCGCACGACAGAAGCGGTCGGATAAAGACACCAAGGGGAAACGTCCGATCGTCGACGAGTCATCATCACTCAACTGCGAATTGCTGGTAATCACGTTGACAGGTGAGTCCTCCAACTTGAGCGTCACAGGGTCGCCAAACTTTCGTTCTATCTTCGCTCCTGCTGTAACCTTGTTGTAGAAGTACTTCATAGGGAATGAAGCAGGCTTATCTTCCCAGTGTATCAACCTATACTTACCTGGATATTTTTCGAGGTCGGAAAGGCTGAACTGGGCATTATTGATAGAAGTAAAATCCTTCATGTCGACACGCAGGACATTGATCGCTGAAGCAACAAACGTGTTGACCAACAGCGATTTTCCTGAACCGCCACTCGCCTCTTTCTCGTCTTCCACCTGATCTTCCAAGAGGTAAGGACAAACACTCTGCATGTCCTTCCAGGAGCGATAGCAGATACGGCCTATACATGAAATCATGTTGGCGAAATGGGAATTGATGGTAGCCACAGCGGTGGCGTCCAATTCTTTCTTGTTGCGTATGGCATCCTGCTCCAGTCGCCATAATGTATTGGAACAGCCGCGTATGACTCGCAATACAGGCCACAGCTCTTTCTCCTGCTTGCCGTGCCAGTCAACTTGCCACCTTAAGGTCTGTGCCCATTCGCTTAACTCAACGCGCATCTGCGTAATCTCCTCGTTGCTGAAAACAGGCGATCCGTCCTCATTCCGCATGGCCGCCTTTTGGTCAATAGCACTTTTGCGGTCGAGATATTCCTGACTCTCACTGATGGTGAAAGGCGCATGGAACACCCTCATCGTGAAGTCGTAAGGCTTCTTTGCCAAAGCTGGGATGAAGAAGTTGATATGGTCGTAACTGACAGGAGTGATGGCCTCCGGCGTGATTTTCAATGCCACGTTGCGGAAGAAGAAATATTCCATCCGCTCATTGAAAGACTCGTTGAAGTCAATGACCATCGACTGCAAACCTCCAGCCGATTTCTCTGAGAAGTTTTTGTCGATAAGGTTGGCTGCATCCGACATCATGCGCTGTTCCTCATCGTTATATCGCCAACTTTGCTCGATAAACTCAAGGAGTTTGGTCTTCACAGCCTGGATAATGCTCTTCGAGTCGATATACTCTACGAAGCATCGGTCAAGGTGTATGAATTGTCCCACGAGGTCGGTGCTCTCAGGGTCTATCATTCGATAATAACCCAACGAGGTCATAAAAAGCCACACCTTTGTAGGACTTACCTTACAGGTCGGTGGCTTGGGCTTACCGCTTCTTGGGTCACGGGGATATTCTATCTCGAAGGGGTCGGTATTGTTGGCACCGCGCAATTTAGAATAAAGAGGCAAACGAATGTCATGATCGAAACGGAAATTGTCTGCATCGGTCATGCGAAACGTCAACATATAATCGCGTACACTACGAGGGGAACAGCCATAGAGCCACTGCCATCGCTGGTTATATCTCACCCTAAAAGCATCAGGCAGCATCGCATAACAAATGTCACTATACTTGGTGGCGATAGCACCGCAGTCGCGCTGGCTGCTGATGTCGTTGGGGTATAGCATGATGATTTTTTCGGCGAAGCGCTTCATCTTCTGGTACTGCACAGCATTGAAGTCCAGTTTCTCCTGTCGCCACTGACCGCGGTCGATATACCAAAAGTTTCTTCTTCCTACAGAGAAGGCTACGTGATACCAGCATTTCTGCTGGAAATGAGTGTCGCCATCTTTATCCTTGCGAAGAGAACGCATGGCATAATAGATGCTGATCGCATCCTCGGGAGTACGGCAGAAAATGATGTTCTGCGCCTTGACGGCGGCAGCGGGGATTTCTTCGTCTTCCTGGTGGAAAGTACCTTTGGGCGTACCATCCTTCAATTCATTCTCCACCCATATCTTTTTGCTTTCGGTATAGACTTCATCGGGCTGCCACTTACTGATGGCAGCATGAACGCCCGTCGTGTTGGAGTCACGATGGTCCATGGCATAAGTGAACACCTTGTCGCCCATCAGCCACCGGCTTACTTTTTTGACGGAGTGCTCCTCGGTAGTGGAAAAGACGATAGGAGGCTGCTGCATGGCAGGACGGAAGAGGCAACCGCAAGAGCCCTGCGGCGCTATTACATCGGTAGCAAAACATACAAAGAGGGGATTCCATGGCGTACCATAAATAACCTCGCTCACCTGCTTTCCATCTCTTACTGCATTAGGTAATGTCACCTGGTCAACCGCATAGATTCGGAAGTCATCATTCAACATCTTCGTGTTGAAATCCAGACCGAAACCGAAAGAAGGCAAGCCTTTTACCATTGTCACCTCGCAGCCCAAAGCAGCCAGTTCCTGTGGATTAAAATCAACCTTTGGGATAAAAGAAAAAGTGTCAATATTCTGCACGGCAATGGTACGATAGTCCATCTTGGAGAAAAGCATAGGATATTTCGCCCTCACGTTCTCAGCATCGCCGTACACTCTTACCACAAGATCGTGGCAAAGACGGAGCAGACTGGCTCCGTGCATAGGCAGATTGCGCATGGCAGCATATAGTTCCAGGGCTCCATATCCATGTTTGCCGGTCTTGGTACACATCCACCTCACGGCACCATGCTCTGCCTGTCTGTCATCATCCACCCCTACACCATTATAGAGACCACCTCGCTCGTCCTTATAAATAATAAGATGCGGTGTCTGTTTCGCTTTGCTTCCTGCATCGTCGTTAGCTGCCTCCTTCTGGCAGAAGGGACAGAAACAAGCTGTCTGTCCCTCGATACACTGGTTCTCGGCAGGCTTCACGAGAAAAGTCATGTCGAGATTGGCAAGCTGGTTGATGATAGGATGAAATAACATATCTCGTTGTTAGTATATATTCAATACTCTGTTAATTCTTATGTAATCGATTGAAAATGAGAGAGTTAATTAACGT
>OGKS01001553.1_pt1 | contig 10452 bp, 14 predicted proteins | sample 1572491 | NCBI WGS metagenome assembly OGKS01 (sample SAMEA2582153, study PRJEB24529) | metagenome | biome: Human gut stool | place: China | collected 2011
GGCGGTGTTTCTTTGATTACTGAATATGATAATGGAGTTCTGACACTGGTCGATTATGAATGAAGGTGATTCGGAAGATAAGAAATTGAAATGGCGATTCGATATCAGTACTTTCAGACTGATCGGTCGTGAACTCATTACGGACAGAATCACCGCTCTTTTCGAATTGGTGAAGAATTGTTACGATGCGAATGCGACGCGGGTCGATGTCGTGTTCGAAAATGTTTCGTACGATAATGCGGTGGTTGACGATACGACGAAAGAAGTGCGGGTGAATCCCGGAAGTAAAATTGTCATCGAAGACAACGGTTACGGTATGTCGTTCGAGGATATCCGGGATAAATGGATGGTGATCGGTGCGGTGATGGATTTTCTGGATCGGCACCTGCCAGAGAAGTTCCGCCCCCTTGTCGAAAGGGCCAGGGAGCTGTTGCCTGTGCCGGAGGTGCAGCAGCCAGAGCAGGAGCAGGAACGAGGTCATACCTGGGGCGGCATGGAGCTTTGATAAGATAGGGAAAAACTGTATTGATAATATATGCCTGTCCAGGGGACTTGAAAGCGCCATCTGGACAGGCTATAATAACAACAAGAAATAGGGAAAAAACTCATTGATAATATATGCCCCCCTATGGCCTTTAGGCCAGGGAAAAATAATAAAAATATTCTCTCTCGGATAGGGAGAAAGTCGGAGGGGAAAATGGGGGTGAGCGACGGGGTGTGGGAATGTGGCAAACCTAAAAGGTTTTCCATCATTTCCATGCCCCAGAGCGAGGGGGAAAAGGGGGAGGTGACTTTCTCTTTAAGGCCCCGAAGGGGCCGCTCTTTGGCTCCCCCTTTCCCCCCTCCCGCCCGCAGGCGTTTTTGTGGGAACAGATTTTTGATAATTTTTCTTCTGGAGGTGATTCTATGGCTACGGATCAGCAGGCCGCTATGGAGCAGCTGCGGGCGTTGTATCGGGAAAAAAATGAGCATCTGGAGAAGTTCCTGGAGCCGGTCACGCCTTTTGAGTTTTATCGGGAGATCTTCCCTGTGGGCAGCTTTGAGCGGAAGGGCCATTTTGAGGACGAAAAGGGCAACGGGATCGCGGTGACGGTGCCGCCGAAGGCTGCGGGGATTGCCCTGGAGATCCAGGAGGAAGGCAAGGCCAAACGCTATACCATCACCGATGAACTGTCGGAGCTGTCGGAGGTCTACGACACGGACTTCACCATCATGTCCCCTCTGTCCTACTTCGGTCGGCGTCGATGCGGCAAGAATGCCCGGTATCTCTATGCCCTGGTCTTTGACCTGGATGGGGTGGGGATGCCCCAGCTCCGGGATACGCTGCACCAGATGAATAAGGATATTTTGCCCCAGGCAACCTTTGTCGTAAACAGCGGGACGGGACTTCACTTGTATTATGTCCTGGAGGAGCCGATCCCTATGTACCCGCACAACCAGAAATGCTTGAAGGAGCTGAAATATTCTCTCACCCGGCAGATTTGGAACAGGTACACCTCCACCATCAAGGAGCCGCAGATGCAGGGTATATTGCAGGGGTTTCGGGTGGTCGGCTCCGGCTCCAAGCTGGGCAGGGAATACCCAGTGACGGCCTACCGGCTCGGCGGGCGGGTGACACTGGAGAAGTTACTGGAGTTTATCCCGGACAGTAACGGGGAGCAGCAGCAGCTTCTGGGCCTTATGAGGAAGGGGCGGCTCTCGATGGCCGAGGCAAAGGAGAAGTACCCGGACTGGTATGAGCGGCGGATCGTTAAGAAAGAGCGGCGGGGCCGCTGGACGGTCAAGCGAGACCTGTACGACTGGTGGCTGCACCGGATCGGGGATGAGATTCGGGTGGGCCATCGGTTCTATGGCATTATGACGCTGGCCATCTATGCGAAGAAGTGTGACATTGACGAGGATGAGCTGCGCAGGGACGCTTTCTCCCTGCTGAAACCCTATGATGATATGAGCGTTGAGGACATCAACCGATTCACGAAAGACGATGTGGTATGTGCCCTGGAGATGTTCAATGAGGATTATGTGACATTTCCCAGGGACGATATAGCCAAGCTCTCCGGCCTATCTATGCCCGTCAATAAGCGGAACTGGCGTAAGCAAGCAGAGCATTTGCGTAGAGCGAGGGCCGTACAGATGATCGATTATCCAAATTTTGAGTGGGCTGGCCGCCCATCGGTGCAAGCGCGGGTTTATGAATGGCGTCAGCAGCACCCGGAGGGGCGCAAGGCCGACTGCCATCGGGACACGGGCCTTGACCCTAAGACGATCCGCAAGTGGTGGAATAGTCAGAGTGCCGATTGACAAATAATATATATCGTGATATATATTGATTAGGAGGTGACTGCTATGGAGATGGCAAAGGTTTTTGAAAACGGACGGAGCCAAGCGGTGCGTCTGCCAAAGAAATTTCGCTTCAAGGTAGACGAGGTTATTGTGCAGCAGCTTGGGGATGCGGTTCTCCTGGTTCCCAAAGAGTCCTTATGGCAGACATTCATGGACGGCTTGAACGGTTTCACCAGCGATATTTTTGAGGGTGGACGAGATCAGGGCGTCCAAGAGGAGCGAGAGAGCCTATGACCTATATGTTGGACACAAATATTTGTATCTATGCTATGAAGAAAAAACCGGAAAAGGTGCTGCATAGGTTCCGGGAGGAGCTGGATGGAGGGCTTTGCATTTCCTCTATCACTTTGGCCGAGTTGGAATACGGTATGAAACATAGCTCTGACCCAGTAAAAAATGAGCAGGCCCTTTTGAGGTTCCTGGCTCCGTTGAGCATCCTTCCCTTTGGGGCGGGGGCGGCGTCGGAGTATGGGGAGATTCGAGCCTATTTGCAGAGCCAGGGAACACCAATCGGCCCTCTGGATATGCTGATTGCTGCCCATGCACGGGCAGAGAGAATGATCCTGGTAACGAATAATGTACGAGAGTTTGAGCGTGTACCGGATCTGGAAATCGAAAACTGGGCGGAGTAAAGGATGGTGTAGATAGTGCAGAGAAAGGTCTTGCAAATCGGCTACGAGCCAGAGCGTGATCGCTTGACCTGGGACGGCTGGGACATTCATTGCGGCCAGGGGTTGGAAGTGCTGCTCCCGGATCGGATTGGTGGTGGAACGTGGCGGTCTGTCTCATTCGAGTACAATTCCAGCGGGTGGTATATGCCTGGGCAACCTGGTGTATCACCAGTGGGCCTGTGGGCGCGCGAGATTTCGGAGGGCTGATATGAATTGCCGCTATACTGATGAAGAGCTGAAGGAAGATGTGGAGCGTACCATTGGGATCAGAGCGAAGGATATTGAGAAGATCCAGTTCTGCGGCCTGTGGCATATTCGGTTCCGGGCCTTTGGTACGGACTTCTATTATTATCGAGCCGATTCCGATGACACGGTGCATTTAGTTGAGTCGCCCTGGAAATGGGAATAAGACGGACAGAAAAAAGCGGGGTAAAGCCCCGCTTTTTTCTTGACATAATTGAAATAAATGATATACTTGATATAAGTTATATAAAATAAATAATGTATATAAATGAAATAAAAAGGAGTGGGAACTGTGAAGGTAATTGCAATCGCAAACCAAAAAGGCGGCGTGGCCAAGACCACCACAACGCATAACCTGGGCGTTGCGCTGGCGGCCCAGGGAAAGCGGGTGCTGCTCATTGACCTGGACAGCCAGGCCAGCTTGACGATTAGTGTGGGCCTGGAGCCGCTGGAGGTGGAGCAGACAATCGTGGATGTGCTGCGGAAGGAGGGGCTGCCGCTCATGGAGTGTGTGCAGCGGCTCAATGACCGGCTGCACATCGTCACGTCGATCATCGACTTGGCGCCCATGGAGATGGAGCTGCTCTCCAGAGCCAGCAGGGAGAAGATTCTGGATCGGGCGCTGCGGCCAGTTCGGGAGCAATATGATTTTATCCTGATTGACTGTCCGCCGCAGCTCTCCATCCTGACCATCAACGCCCTTTCATGCGCCGACGGGGTGGTGATCCCGGTCAAGACGGATTACCTGGCCTACCGGGGCCTGACCCAGCTTCAGGATAGTATCCAGGAGATCCAGGAGATGATCAACCCGGGTCTGAAGGTGCTGGGGGTAATCGCTACGCTGTACGATACCAGGGTGGCAGATGACCGGGAGATCCTGGCCCTACTCCGGAAGGAATACAATCTGCTGGGTGTGATTAAGCGGTTAGCTGTGGCGAAGAAGGGAATTTATGACGGCCTGGCGGCGGTGGAGCAGGCCCCGAACAGCGATCTTGCGAGAGAATATGTGGCCATAGCAGAAATGATTATGTCCGGGAAAGATAAGAGGGAGGCGTATGAGCATGAGTAAGCTGGAAGAACGGGAGAGCCGCAGGAGATCTACCGCAGTTGGGAAATTCGTGGAGCAGACGCCCGTGGAGGCTGGCAGCTCCGGACGCCGGGGGCGGCCAAAGGAAGATCGGGAGCTGAAAAAAAGGATAAGTCTTTCTGTTTGTCCCAGTTTGTATGAAGATATCCGGAAAATTGCTTATGTGCAGCGGAGTAGTATAAGCGATTTAATTGGGCAGATGATGGAAAAGTACCGTGTAGATCATGCCGTGGAGTTACAACAGTACAGCAATATTGTCAATCAAAAGGGTGATAGAGATATTTATAAGTAGTTGCTATTCCAGTAATATTCAAGAGCATACCCGGAAGTTGTTGAGGTTACAGTAAGAGTGACAATTTCTTGCTCTGGTACGTTTAACTCTGGATCATAGATGTTTTCTGGGAAAATACCAATTGGCAATATATCTGACGGGTGTATAAAGTGTAAATATAGAATCCCGTCAAATTTTCTGGTTAATCCATCGGACGTAATTAATTTATCTATCAAGGTTTGTGTACGGATGACAAGATCATCTAATTTTGTAGCAGTGAAGTGATCTTCTATTAAATCTATAATTTCTGATTGAGAGGACGGGGGACGGCAAATCATGTAGTATATATCAGCTCGTTTTTCAGAATAAATATATTCGAAAGATAATTCATAGATATTTTGTTCGTTGAGTTCTTTTTTTAGTTTTTCGTGTGAGATATAATTGCCTATTAGGTAGAATGTGAATAAGAAAGCTAAAATTATTAGCACTATCAATCGTATATGGTTTTGAAATTTTTTCTTTATCATATATTTCTCCTTGGTTGGGCAATCCGTATTTTCGGCAAAAGAGACGAATTTTAGAGAAAAACGGCCACCCTTTGGTGGCCGTTTTTCTCTAAATGACGGAGTTTTTGTGCATACTGTACATTTTGTAACAGGATGTACTTTTAAAGAGAACCACTAAATGATACATCAAAATCCATGTAAGAAATAAATGGCTTGTATGCACCCTTGCAATTTTTATAGTGTTGCAGTACATACCATGCACAGAACTGCTGAGTCCATCCATAGATTTTTTTGACGTCATTATCATCGAGGCCAAAATGATCAAACAGAGAATAACTTAAGGTTCCGCTAAAGGTGGAGCCAGTACAACGGAAATTCTTGATGGTAATGCTGTAGCCCCAAACTTGGTTAACGCAAATTTGGAGGCCATTGCTTCTATCGTCCTTTGTATTGAAGTATGGATTTGGGACATCATGCAATTCTTTCTGGAAAGCTGTGTTCTGATAGAAGGAGCGTATATCTCCATCGTATTGTTTGATATATTTTATAATAATATTTTTTGTTTTCGTCACCATTTCTTGGGTCTTACTGTGATTTTTTGCTCTTTGAGTCAATGTGCTGTTTCTATAGACGGAGCCGGTTCCATCTAAGAAATGGTTAAACATCGCTTTTGCAACGGTAGTCATTGCTGAGTCGGTTGTAGCAAACATAGAAACGAGTTTCATCATATGATCTTTTACCGCTTGAGGCCCCTGAGGGGGAAGGACAGTGCTTGAGGAAGGAGGCATATCAAATATAGATGCTTCATCAGACAAAACAGGGGAAAGTGATAAAAGCTGGCTCTTTGTCTTATCATTATAGGTCATGTCTGGAGCTACTGAACCATCCGCAGATTTTCCAGGAGATGTATAGGTTTGGAAGATTTTTAAATTAGAAATATTAAGATCAGAAAGTTTGCTTATCTTCCATTTCTGTGCAGCTGATGAAGTGTTTCTTGCTTGCCAAACTACATTAGATCCGCTGGCTGTTCCTGTTGCAGTTAAATATTTAGTTTTATCTGAATTCAGTTGTATTAAGTATACGTTATTTCCTTGAGACATAAAGTTGACATACGTGTCAGAATTGGAGGTGTATACATCACAGTTCCAGTTTGTTCTATATGCATTGAGCATATAAGTAGTGTTATTCAGTGTGCGGACTTGCTGTGATGTGCCAAGACTATTAATACTCCATTTTTGATCATTGCTACCAGTGTCTTTCCAAATATTTACGTTTGTACGTCCGGAAATTGTTGAAGTCGTTTCTACATTTAGGGGTAGACCATTGCCACCGTGGGATACTATTTTATACGTTGCCATATTATATCCTCCTATTCGTATTAAACTAAGTTGTACTTTTCAGGCTAATGCTTCATTATTATGATAAAAAAAGATAAATGAATTAGGAATTAATAGAGTGTAACAAAAAAATGAACTTAATTAGAAGATTTTTGTCGATTGTTGAAATAACGGTTTACCCGTTCGTTTATAAACGAACGGGTAAACCGTTATACGGTTAATTTTTGGTGTATGCTGTTGACTTCTTCGACGGTCTATGGTAAGATGAGACTGGAATAGAAGATAGTTTTTAGGGCTGCTGCTCGGCAGCTCCGATGGTAAGGAGGCTGGATAGAGTGGCTGCGGCTGGCGGTGGCCGGGAGCTGTAGCGGATTCAATGCTCGTCTGGGCGAGGGTAAATAGTAATTAGGCCCAGAGCGTCTTGGCCGGAAGTGACTGGCTGAGGGTTTAGCAAATACCCATAAGAAGCCGTGACAGGGTTGATACTCCTGTGTGGTGTGCGGGCTTGCCGTAGTAACCTTTGTGAATTGGAAAAGCACACCATGGACCCCACCATGAGTAATCCTTTTGAAAGTGATGGGTAAGTGAAATGTATCGTGTCCCTATCCACCCTCTGATAGTAGCCAGGATACTGTAAATCTCCTGGAGAGCCGCACCCTCTACAAAAGTGCCGACAGATCCCGAACTGCCGTAGATCTCAATAAATCGGGGCTGCACACATAAGCAGCTCAAAAAAGTGTAGGGAGCGATCCCAAAACCGTCACACATAAGACGTTAAAAAGTGTATTTGCCGATTGCCGAGTCTCCGAGGGGAGCTGACATGAGGCGGCTTAGCTTGAACGTATATAAACAGCATAATTTATATAACTTATTTACAGTATATAACGTATATAAGTTATTTGCATGAAATAACAAGAAATCCATAAAAGTAGAAAAATAGATTTATAGAAAAATAGCGGCGAGGGGGGAGGCTCTATGGGACGGCGCAACAAGGCATACCACAAGGATCTCCACCAGCAAGCCTATGACCGCCTGACCGGGATGCAGGCTTTTGGCGAGAGCAAAAAGCAGGCGGTGGCCGATGGGACGGAGAAGGACAAGATTTTTTCCTTCAGCACCTACAAGGCGTACTGGAAACACGTGAAGTATTTCATCAAGTACATCCAGGAGAAGCATCCGGAATGCACCACGCTGAAAAGCGCAAAGAAGTATGTCAATGAGTGGCTGCAAGCCAGGACTGACCAGGGCCTTTCTGCCTGGACGATCCAGCTGGAGGCCAAGGCCATGGGCAAGCTGTACGGCATTTCTCCCGATGATGAAAACTACTTTAAGCCCCCCAAGCGAAACCGGGAGGACATCAAACGGAGCCGCGGCGTCCGTGTGCGGGACAAGCATTTTTCCAAGACGAATAATGATGAGCTGATTCGCTTCTGCAAGGGAACGGGGCTGCGCCGGAGGGAGCTGGCGGAGCTGCGGGGGAAAGACCTGGTTACCAGGGAGCAGATTGAGGCGGAGATCTCCCGGCTGGAGAGCCGGCCGCCGGCGGAGCTGACGCCAGCTGACACAAAGCGCCTGGAAATGCTCCAGGACACCCGTTTGTTCGAGGGGGACTACTTTACCCACGTCCGCAGCGGGAAGGGCGGCAGGGAGCGTCTAAGCCCCATTATCGGCCCGGATTCGGCGCAGATCGTAGAGCGAATGCAGAACACCCCCGGAGAGGAAAAGGTGTGGCAGCACGTCCACCAGAGCGCCGACATTCACGGTTATCGGGCGGAGTATGCCACGGCCATGTATAAGGCCCATGCTCGCCCCATCGAGGAGATACCCTATGACCGGGTGAACAAGGGGACTGGGCGGAAGTATCAGAGCGAGGTTTATACCTGCCGGAAGGATGAAGCTGGGCGGAAGCTGGATAAGGCGGCCATGCTGGTGTGTAGCAAGGCCCTGGGCCATAATCGGATCAGCGTTGTGGCCGACAACTACATCCGGGGCCTGTAAGGAGGGGTGGGCCGTGAGCGAGTTCGTAAAAAAGACGATGATAGGATATAAAGAGCTGGACGGTGGCCACTCTGACCCGGAGTGTACCCATGTGATCCTGACCCTGAAGGAGTACGATGGCCTTTTGCGGGAGATCTCCCAGGCGGAGCAGAAGGCCAGGGACGAAAAGAGAAAGGCCGAGGAAGAAAAAAGGGCTTCTCAGAATAGGGAGCAGCAGACGGTTCAAAAGGCAAACCAGGTCATAGAAAAATGGATGAAGGCGCTGGAAAAAGAGAAGGCTGAAAGCGCCTATCAGAAGGGGTTGAATGAAAACCTGCTGCGTATTGCCAGGGAAAGGGCTAATGCAGATCGAAAGCTGAAGCCCAAGAAAAAACATTCCGGCTATGTTGTGGTGGTGTCATCAGAAAAAGTGTATCGCTATAAGTACAACCGTAGATTGGAAGCGGTAAAGTTATGGGAAACCGTGATCCAAAGCCCCTATTCGGTAGAGTTTCCTGCAAAACAGGCCAAGAAGCTGATACTACAAGAGTTTTTCCCAGAAACCGGGGAGTGGGAAGCTGCCAGGTTAGGAATAGATCGATGGGTTGCCGGTGACTATGAGGATTTCCTGATTGCTGCGGATAAAGACGAGGACTTTTTGAAGCAGAATGTGGCGCTGATGGGATACCGAAGTTTCAGGGCCAATTATCGGGTCGGGTACTGGGAAGTAATATTGGCTCATACAAGGCCGCTGGGAGTTGTTCCAAAGGATATGAGAGTGAGCTGAAGGGGGTAGAGATGATGAAACTGGGACTGTGCGCGGAGGATGCGGTAACACATAATCTGACCGTGGTATGGACTGGCCTGGACGCTGGGGAGCTGAAGGAAGGGGAGCAGATGGAGATCCAGGTGGCCGGTCACTGGATCGAGGTTGAGCTGGAGCGAGATCCTGACGGTGGCTGGCGCTGGCGTGACCTGGAGACTGGCTGGAGCCTGAAGCGCACCGATGTTGCGCCGGTCAGTGTCCGGAAAATCGACGCCTAAAATTAGCCTGTCCATGGGTCTTGAAAGCGCCGCATGGACAGGCTATAATTACAAACAGAAATAGGGAAAAATAGATTTATAAAAATTTAATTTGCTATCAGAATCAATATCTTTTACAATAAAATCACATACGTTCTTTTGGGGAGATTTTTTGATGGGGATTTTTATGTAAGAGGAGGTTTTATTTGAACACAGAGATAAAGAATGCCATACAGGCAGCTGATAGCGAGGCACAGTATGATGAAAGCGCAAAGCGTCTGTTAGCACAAAAGTATGTATTGGCTCACATTTTAGTTAGAACAGTGGAAGAATTTCAAGGGATGGAAATCGAAAAAGTAGTTTCCCTGATAGAAGGAGATCCATATATCAGCAAAATACCGGTTGCATCCGGACTGACCAACAAGGACAGGAATGTGGAGGGGAAAAGGATTGTAGGACTAAATACAGAAGCAGGAGAAAGAAATGAAGGACTGGTTCGATTTGATATTATTTTTTATGTGCGAATGAGAAACGGGTTGGCACAGATGATTATCAATGTGGAAGCCCAAAAAGATTTTAAACCGCGCTATTTTTTATGTAAGCAGACTGATTTCTTCACAGAAGGAACGGGATTTTGTAAAATCAAATTATAATGATGTAAAGACAGTCTATAGTATATGGGTTTGCATGAATATGCCGGAAAACAGTATGTGTCATATTTATTTAACAAAAGAAGATTTACTCGGAAAGCATAATTGGAAAGGAAATTTGAATCTGGTAAATATTGTGATGATCGGCTTGACGAATGCGCTTCCACAGCGTCATAATGAATATGTGCTGCATAGACTGTTATGTGCCATGTTTTCTAATGAATTATCACAACAGCAAAAAATGAAAATTATGGAACAGGAATATCATATTCCAATGGAAGAAAGTTTTAAGGAGGAAGTGAGTATTATGTGTAATTTGAGTCAGGGCATTAAAGAAGCCGGAA
>OGKS01001563.1_pt1 | contig 10397 bp, 8 predicted proteins | sample 1572491 | NCBI WGS metagenome assembly OGKS01 (sample SAMEA2582153, study PRJEB24529) | metagenome | biome: Human gut stool | place: China | collected 2011
ACCGAACAGTGGACCAAATGGGCAAACAAGCGTGGTGCCATCACCCGCAATCAAGCTCATGGTTCACCAGCCAACCTCATCGACTGTTATGCCGCCGTAGATATCCCTGAGATAGAAGGATTCGGTCTTACTGATTTCGGCATCAAGGGCTTACGCAAGGATCCGGGAAAGACCCGTCCTAATTTCAGCGACCTCAGCATGCTCAAGTATGCACCATCTGCCGCCCATATCACAGGCAAGAAATATACCTCCAGCGAGACCTTTACCTGGCTCACCGAGCACTTCCGCACTTCCCTGAGTCAGATGAAACCAGATATGGACCTCATGTTCTGCGCCGGCGTAAACCACATGTTCTTCCATGGTACAGCCTACTCGCCTAAAAACGACCCATGGCCAGGATGGAAGTTCTATGCATCGGTGGATATGAGTCCGACCAACAGTATCTGGCGCGATGCACCGGAACTGATGAAGTACATCACCAACTGCCAGACCTATCTGCAGTGGGGACAGCCTGACAACGACTTTCTGGTCTATCTGCCAGTAAGAGATATGTGGCGCAAGGATACCAAGAACTGGTTGATGCAGTTCGACATCCACTCCATGGCGAAGAAAGCACCGGAATTTATCAAGGTGATTCTCGACATCGACAAGGCTGGTTTCGACTGTGACTACATCAGCGACAAATACCTGCGCACCTGTACCTTTAAAGATGGTATGATCGAAACTGCTGCTGGTACCCGCTACAAGGGCATCATCATCCCAGGCAACAATATCATGCCAAGCGATGTAATCCAGCATATCTCCGACTTGAAGGCGCAAGGAGCCAAGATTATCAAGGGCGACAACATCAAGGCGATGGAACAAGCTGCTGAACCGGAACTGATGAAAAAGAACCTGGGCTTGAAGATGATCCGCCGCAACAACAGCATCGGCCATCATTACTTCATCGCCAACCTCACCGGCAAGGATATCACTTCTACCGTAGCACTGGCTGTAAACGAGAAGAACGGTATCTGGTATAACCCTATGACGGGCAAATATCACAAGGCCACTATCGGCAATAAGGGCATCGAAGTGAACCTGAAGAGTGGCGAGAGCCGCATTCTCATCACCTCGGATAAGCCTGTAAGCGAATGGAAACTCGGTTCCAAGGTGAAGGTAAGCGAAAAGGAAAAGTTTGCGGCTTCGGACAGCAAGACCATCGACCTGACCGCTAATAGCTGGAAACTGTCATTCACAGAGGAGGCTCCTAAGGTGGGCGAGATCTTCAACCTCAAGGGCTTGAAAAGTTGGGAAAATCTCAGCGAAAAGGCTAAGGTGATGATGGGAACAGGTGTTTATGAAACCACCTTCAAACTGTCGAAGGATGATGCACAGAAACAGTGGGCTATCGACTTAGGTGATGTCCGTGAAAGTGCACGCGTCTATATCAATAATAAATATGTGGGCTGCGCATGGGCGGTACCATATATCCTCAACTGCAAAGACGCACTGAACAAGGGCAAGAATGCTATCCGTATCGAGGTAACCAACCTGCCTGCCAACCGCATAGCAGAACTCGACCGACAGGGTGTGAAATGGCGCAAGATGAAGGAAATCAACGTGGTGGATATCGACTACAAGAAGACCACTTACGAGAAATGGACACCTGTGCCAAGCGGACTCAACAGTTCGGTAAAACTCGTGGAATTGAAAGACCAACTCTAATCATTTTCATTTCGCATATTTTGGAAATTCAATAAGAAATAAGCAAATTTAAAATAAGAACATAATCAATCAAAGAGTACAAATGAAGAAACTAATCCTGACAAGCCTCTGCATTCTGATGGGCATGACCTCTGTGTCTGCCCAGAATGCAGCCGTGAAAGTTGCAACAGTGAAAGCTGCATCTGACAAGGAATCTCTAAAGAAGGAAATCCTGGAAGTATCACAGCGCACCAACAACTACTTCATGACGAAGTACAGTGACCCAACCCTCGACACCTATGTCAAGAAGGTACGCACGAGCAACCTTTGGACCCGTGCCGTATATTACGAAGGATTGATGGCGCTCTACGAGATAGACCCTCAGCAGCGCTACCTCGACTATACCGACCGCTGGGCAGACTATCACAAGTGGACAGCCCGTGGCAGCGTGAATGATACCGATGCCGACAACCAGTGCTGCCAGCAAACCTATATCGACCGCTATATCCAGACTGGCGGCAAAAAGGATTTGAGTAAGGTAAAGGAGAACCTCGACCATCAGATGAGTACCAACCGCGTTTCATACTGGACATGGATTGATGCGATACAGATGGCTATGCCTGTCTATGCCAAATATGCTAAGTTGACCGGCGAGAAGAAATATCTCGACTATGCGATGAACTCCTACAAGTGGAGTCGTGATACCTTGGCTGGTGGTCTTTTCAATAAGAAAGAGGGACTCTGGTGGAGAGACAAAGACTATGTGCCACCTTACAAGGAGAAAGATGGCAGCAACTGCTACTGGAGCCGCGGAAACGGTTGGGTATATGCTGCATTGGTACGTGTGATGCAGACCTTGCCAAAGACTGATAAGAACTACCAGTACCTGAAGAAAGACTTTATCTCTATGAGTAAGGCGATATTGAAGTGCCAGCGTGAGGATGGATATTGGAACGTTAGCCTCGTTTGTCCTGCCAACTATGGTGGTCCTGAAATGACTGGTACAGGTCTCTTCCTTTATGGCATGGCATGGGGTGTGCAGCAGGGCATCCTGCCAAGAGCTACCTATCAGAAAGCAATGGATAAAGCATGGAAGGCATTGGCTGCATCGGTTCACGAGGATGGTTTCATTGGATACAACCAGGGCACAGGTAAGGATCCTGCTGCCGGTCAGCCTGTCACCTTCACCTCTGTTCCTGACTTCGAGGACTACGGCACAGGCTGCCTCCTGCTTGGTGCTGCAGAGTATTACAAGCTTTTAAAAGTAAAAAGGTAAAAAAGTAAAAAAGTTATGAGAAAATATATCTGGCTGATGGCTTGCTTGGTGGCTTTTGCGCCATTAAGCACCAATGCGGCCAAGAAACTGAAGAAAGCGAAAAAGGCACAGACTGAACTCTGGCCAGACGGTACGAAGATGGATGCCTGGTTCTCCAATGCACAGAAGGTGAATGTAGATACCCTTGGCAAGAAATACGTGATAACCGATTATGGTGTCAAAAACGACAGTACCCTGATTCAGACTCAGGCTATACAGGCTATCATCGACCAGGCTGCCAAGGATGGCGGTGGTGTCATCGTCGTTCCTGCCGGTACCTATCAGAGCGGTGCCCTATTCTTCCGTCCGAAAACCCATCTCTATCTCGAAGAGGGTGGTAAACTGAAAGGTAGTGACCGCATTGCCAACTTCCCTGTCTTGGAAACCCGTATCGAGGGGGAAATCTGCAAGTATTTCTCTGCCTTCATCAATGCTGATAAGTGTGATGGTTTTACCATCGCAGGCAACGGAACCATCGATGGTAACGGCTATCACTACTGGGAGGAATTTTGGATCCGTCGCACCTGGAACCGCCAGTGTACCAACAAGGATGCACAGCGTCCACGCCTCGTATATATCAGCAATTCCAGCCATGTAACCATTCAGGATGTCCACATCCAGAACAGTCCTTTCTGGACCAACCACATCTATCGTTGCGACCATGTCCGCTTCTTGGGATGCACCATCTTCGCCCCTACCAGTGGTATGCGTGCACCAAGTAGTGATGCTATCGATATAGACGTATGCCACGACGTATTAGTGGAAGGCTGCTTCATGAGCGTAAATGATGATGCCATTGCCATCAAGGGCGGTAAGGGAACCTGGGCAGACAAGGCACCTGAAAACGGACCGGTCTATAATGTGCTCATCCAGAACTGCAACTATGGTAGAGTGCATGGTTGTCTGACTTTGGGCAGCGAGAGTGTGAAAGATCGCAACATCGTGTTGCGAAACATCAAGGTGGGCAATGCGCAGCGCGTACTCTGGTTGAAGATGCGCCCTGACACTCCTCAGCACTATGAGTATGTGACGGTAGATAATATCACAGGCACCACAGGCAGCTTCTTGGTTGTCCGCCCTTGGACTCAGTTCTTCAAACCAGGCGACCGCAAAGACATGCCACTCAGTCAGTGCAACAACATCACCATCAAGAACATCCAGATGGATTGTGACAACTTCTTTGATGTAGGCACCAGCGACAAGTACCGTCTGGTAGATTTCACCTTCGAAAACATCCAATCTACTGATAAGAAAATGGCATTCAATAAGGATGTCATTGAAAACACAATCGTGAAGAATGTCAATATCACACCAAGAGAAAAGAGTAATGGTTTGAAAACTACCGGCGATGCTGATGGATTGAAATAAAAGAAATAAAATAAGAAGAATAAATAAAAAGAGAAAAACAGCATATCTTCCATTGATGGTTGATATGCTGTTTTTCTATTGAGGACTTTCGTCTTCCTTTATCCCGGAAAATTCTGTTCGAGGTTTTATATCCACTATGCCCAACTCTTATCAAAATCTTCTCCATCGCAGGCAAGCCAGTTCTTGATAATCGTCTTGCCCTCTGGAGTCAGTACACTTTCCGGATGGAACTGAATACCGTGGATGTCATAATGCTTGTGCTTCAAACCCATGATGCAACCGTCATCGCTCACTGCTGTCACATCAAGACACTCTGGGAAATTTGTTCTATCCACTACCCATGAATGATAACGACCTATCTCTATACGCTTAGACATACCAGCAAAAATAGGATCATTACCAAACTGAGTACAAGGAGTAGCAACTCCATGATATACTTCTGAGAGATTGGTAAGTTTGGCGCCAAAAGCCTCACCTATCGCCTGATGACCCAGACAGACACCCAACATTGGTTTTCTGCCAGCATAAGTCTTGATGACATCCATCAGAAGACCTGCCTCAGAAGGAATACCAGGTCCCGGACTCAGGATGATCTTGTCGAAACGGTCAAGTTCGCGCAATTGGAACTGATCGTTGCGGAATACCGTCACCTCTGCACCTAACTCTTTTACCAGATGAGCCAGATTATAGGTGAAGGAATCGTAATTATCTATGATTACTACTTTCATTTCTTATCATTTAAAATGTGTTTACAACTGCTCTGCAATATGGATAGCCTTGGTGAGCGCACCCAACTTATTATTACACTCTTCCAACTCATACTGGTCATTGCTCTTGGCTACGACACCACTACCCGCCTGGAACCAGAGCTCACCATTACGGCTGATAAAGGTACGGATAACGATGGCCTGATTGAGGTCACCATTCAGTCCGATGAATCCGATACAACCGCCATAAGCACCTCGGTTGTGCGGCTCCAGTTCTGAGATAATCTGCATGGCACGAACCTTAGGAGCACCACTCAGCGTACCTGCTGGGAAAGTATCGATAAACTCCTTGATATGATCAGCATCCTTATCAAGCGTACCACTTACACGACTTACGAGATGAATGACATGACTGTAGAACTGCATATCCTTATAGAAATCTACCTTCACGCCATGACAGTTGCGACTCAGGTCATTGCGTGCCAGATCCACCAACATCACATGCTCTGCATTCTCTTTCGGATCATTGCGCAGGAACTCAGCAGCCTTGCGGTCCTGTTCGATATCGCCTGTACGCTTAGTAGTACCGGCAATAGGATCTATGAATGCCTTGTTGCCTACGATACGGTTGTGGGTTTCTGGAGAAGAACCGAAGATACGGTATCCGCCGAAATCAAAATAGAAGAGGTATGGTGATGGATTGATACTGCGAAGCGCACGGTAGAGTTTGAAATCATCACCCTCATACTTCTGGACGAAACGGCGACTGACCACAATCTGGAAGACATCACCACGCAAACAGTGCTGGATGCACTTTCTTACATTCTCCTTATGCTGCTCATCAGTAAGCGTAGAAGTCGTATCTCCCACAGGATGGAAGTCGTATGGTTTCACATTTGCCTTGTTGATAGCCTTCAGGAGCGCATCCAGTTCAGCCTCACCAGCAGAACCTTCTGCATCACTCAGCGCAATCAGTTCCATCGTATTGTTGTAATGATCGAAAACGATGATGTCCTTATACATGATATAATAGATATCCGGCGCATCATTCTTTTCCATCGTCGTATCCTTTACCGGGATATTCTCAAAGTAGCGTACGGCATTGAAAGTGGTGAAACCATAGAGTCCACAGAAGTCCTTGCCCTCTCCCTCCACATGGAAAGACTTGACAAAGTCATTGATTGCCTTGGAGATGGCGAGTTTACACTCCTCACCCTTTCCCTCACCGAAGGCAGGGAGTTCCTGTTTTTCCACCTTTCCATCGGGATAATTGACTGTCACGATACCATGTCCCACAGCGATACTTGCCATCGGATGTACGCCGATGAAGGAACGAGAGTTCTCTGAGCCATGGTAGTCGGAACTCTCCATCAAGGCAGACTGGGGATATATGTCACGAAGTCGCATATAGACTCCCACCGGTGTATAGAGATCGGCGAGAATCTTGCGAGTCTTTGTTGTATAATTGAATCTACTCATATTTTAAACGATAAAAAAATGAAGCCTATTGCATAGACACATGAAGCAGGCTTCAATGACCAACGAAGCCTATTTCAAAACCACATGAAGCAGGCTTCGCTTGATGATGAAGCTTAAAGCCTCTAATTTTAAAAATCTCCGTATTCTTTAGCCATTTCCTTATGACTCAAGTAGGTCTCCACGTCCTTGTCACCACGTCCAGAAACTGTGAGCACAACGACATCGTCCTTCTTGAACTTCATCTTCTTCAAGGCAGCCACAGCATGGGCACTCTCGATAGCAGGAATGATACCCTCCATACGGGTCAACTCATATCCAGCATAGATAGCCTCATCATCTTTAATGGCAAGCACATGACTACGGCCACGGGTAGCCAAGTCGGCATGCATTGGTCCGATGCCAGGATAATCCAAACCGGCACTGATGGTGAAGGCTTCTTCTATCTGTCCGTCTTCGGTCTGCATCACGAGGGTACGCGCACCATGAATGATACCTTCTGTACCGCAGTGCATGGTAGCAGCCGTATAGTTGGTATCGATACCATGACCGGCAGCCTCAGCCAAGTAAATCTGCACACGCTCGTCATCGATATAGTGATAGATAGTACCCGCAGCATTGCTTCCGCCACCCACACAAGCGATGAGATAGTCAGGATAATCACGGCCAATCTTCTCTTCCAACTGCCATTTCAGTTCCTCTGAAATCACACTCTGCATCTTTGCCACGATATCAGGGTAAGGATGTGGACCCATCGTACTGCCCACGATATAGAAAGTATCCTGAGGATGACAGCACCAGTCGCGGATAGCTTCTGAACAGGCATCGCTCAAGGTCATATTACCCGTTCTTACAGGATTAACCTTAGCACCCAACATCTTCATACGCTCCACATTGGTATGCTGACGCTCAACGTCGGTAGCACCCATGAAGATTTCGCACTTCATATCCATCAGAGCGCAGACCGTAGCTGTAGCCACACCATGCTGACCGGCACCAGTCTCGGCAATGATACGGGTCTTGCCCATCTTCTTTGCCATCAGAATCTGACCGATGGTATTATTGATCTTATGAGCACCAGTATGGTTCAGGTCTTCACGCTTCAGATAGAGCTGGCATCCGTACTTCTCACTCATGCGCTTGGCATAATAGAGAGGTGAAGGACGACCCACATAATCTTTCAGCAGAGCGTAATACTCTTTCTTGAATTCCTCACTCTCGATGATAGGCTTGTAAGCCTCCTGGAGTTCTGTCACACATTTATATAATATCTCTGGCACGTATGCGCCACCGAATTTTCCAAAAAATCCTTTATCGTCAACTTGATACATCGCAATCTAATATTAAATGACAAATGTTAAATGACAAATGACAAATGTAAAATGTTAAATTAGGCTTTCGCCCTTGAGTCACAAACGAAACTGATGAATTCTTCACTCTTCGTTCTTCACTCTTCACTTAATTCTTGAGTGCCTCGAAAAGCAGGTCGAGCGCCTTATCCGGATCACCCACTTCATTGAGTAATGTCACGAATTTACTTCCAATGATAGCACCGGCTGCATTGTCCTGTGCACTGGTCAGAGTCTGCTTGTTACTGATTCCGAAACCAATCATACGAGGGTTGCGGAGATTCATACTGTTGATATGATTGAAATAAGCGAGTTTGGCATCACCAAAACTACTCTGTGCTCCTGTGATGCTGGCTGAACTGACCATATAGATGAAACCATCGGTATGCTCATCGATGAATCGGATGCGCTCCTCGCTGGTCTCCGGTGTAATCATCATGATGACACGGATGTCATACTTGTCGGCAATCGGCTTCACCACTTTCAGATAGTCATCGAAAGGAAGGTCTGGAATGATGGTGCCACTCACACCGCTCTCCACACAACTCTGGAAGAAAGCCTCGATGCCATAGTGCATGATAGGGTTGAGATAACCCATCAGAACCAATGGCAATTGCACTTCATCCTTGATGGCCTTGAGCTGACCGAAGAGCGCCTTCACGGTCATTCCGTTCTTCAAGGCTTTGGTACCTGCACTCTGGATGACTGGTCCGTCAGCCAAAGGGTCACTGAAAGGAATGCCCACCTCAATCATATCGATACCATGGCGTTCCATGGATTTGATGACAGCACCTGTGCCCTCGAAGGTTGGACAACCGGCACAGAAATACAAGCTCAAAAGCTTGCGGTCTTTATTGTTTGCAAATAATGCATTTATCTTATTCATTTTTGTTTTTTTACTTTTAAGAGCAAGAATGCTCTTTTTACCTTTTTACTTTTTTACCTTTTTACCTTTAAAAGCAAGAATGCTCTTTTTACCTTTTTACTTTTTTACCTTTTTACTTTTAAAAGGAATTTCCTGAGTTTCTCCACATCTTTCAGAGCAGGTTCGATTTCAAATTTCGAATTCAAATCGATACCGATACACTTCGGGTGCTGGAAGGCTTTCAGCCGTTCTACATCTTCCGGTCCGATACCGCCACTCAGGAGGAATGGGGTCTCGCCATCGTACTGCTGCAGAACTTGCCAATCAAACTGCTCACCACTTCCACCGACCGTCTTACATTTGGTGTCGAAAAGGAAGAGGTCAACAGCGCCTGCATACTCCTTATATTTCTGGATATCCTCGGCTGAGCTTACGCTGATAGCCTTGATGATCCTGATATTGGGTTTAATGTCGGGATCGATGGTAGCACGGAGATTCTCGATGGTTTCACGAGGTTCATTACCATGCAACTGGATGTAGTCGAGATGGTAATTATAGACACGTGTCACGATGTTCTGGGGCATATCATCCACAAAGACTCCCACCCTTGCCGGCTGCTTTTGAGTCTCAGCAGTCTTACGCGCCATCGCAAGTTCGATACGCTCTTCCGAGTAGTCTGGTATAATGCCAGCCTTGCTGCTGATCATCTGCACAAACCGCGGTGACTTCGGATAGAAGATGAATCCTATCATATCAACCCCGAGTTGGGATACTTCGCGAATGTTATCGGCATCACGCATACCACACACCTTAACCAACATTTTATCTGTATTCATTTCTCTTTCTTTTTTCTCGTTAGTATTTTCATCTGAACTCACCATTGATTTCCAGTTGCTTCAGAAAATCCGCAAGTCCTTGTCCCGGGTCAGCCTGTTTCATAAACTGCTCTCCCATCAGGAAGCCACGGAAACCGCCTTCCTCACGGAGCCTTTTGACAACTTCCGGATTGGAGATACCGCTTTCGCTGACTCTGCACACATTCTTCGGCAACTGCTCTGCCAGGCGGAAACTGTTTTCCACATCGGTAACAAACGTACCGAGATTGCGATTGTTGATGCCATACATATCAGGTTCGAGTTCTGCATATTCGAAATCCCGGTCGTTGTGCATCTCCAAGAGTACTTCCATTCCGAGTTGGTGCGCCATATCAAGAAGACGCTTACATTCCTCTTTCGTCAGACAGGCAGCTATCAGGAGTACGGCAGAAGCACCGCAATATCTCGCCTGCAGGAGTTGGTATTCCTCGATAACGAAGTTCTTATATAATATAGGTATATGAACCCCCACGTGGCGAGCCTCCTGTATAAACTCATCATAACCGCCGAAGTAGTCGATATCGGTAAGGATGCTGAGAGCAGAAGCTCCATTCTCCTGATAAGCCAACGGGATGATACTTGCCTTACCCTGCTCCTTGATCCATCCCTTGGACGGCGATTTTCTCTTAAACTCAGCGATGATACCCGTAGAGGACTCCATCAGTGCCTTGCGCATGCTGCCTCCAGGTACCAGTCCGTCATCCGCCTGCATCTTCTGTTCCGTCAGGGAAATCCTCCGTCTTATTCAGACTGTGT
>OGKS01001566.1_pt1 | contig 10385 bp, 5 predicted proteins | sample 1572491 | NCBI WGS metagenome assembly OGKS01 (sample SAMEA2582153, study PRJEB24529) | metagenome | biome: Human gut stool | place: China | collected 2011
GTTTGCGGTACGGGTGCCGCATGGGTTAAGCTTAGCGGATTTTTCGGGATGTATCTGGGAGGAAAATGACTTTGAAGGGGCAGATATGCTTCATTCTGTCTTTGCAGAGGAGGAACTTCCGTTTATTCATTTAAAGCCGGAACAGCTGCAACTGATTCTGGTGGACAGGGGGAGGCAGGAATGAGATTTTTTACGATGGAGCAGGACAAAATGCTGCAGGATATGGCAAAGCTGCGGGATTTTGATATCTGTGGACCAAGACATATTTTTTTCAGGAAGGATGCGGCGGTGATCAAGCCGTCCACGACGCTTTATTTTGCCGCAGATAGCGGGGAAGCGCTTCCTGATTTTATTCAGAGTCCAATTCCTCTGGTATCAGATATGGTGAAAAAGGTGCTGGACGTGTATGAGGACGACATGATTTTCCGGTCCGTGTCGCTGGTGGATAAGAGCCGGGGAAAGATCTTTTTGTACCATACGCTTTTGCTGGAAGAGCAGGAGATGCTTTCTGACAGCACGGAATATTATCCGAACGGAAGCGTGAAAAGATTGGTGTTGGATCGCAAAAAAATCGGAGAGCACAAAGTTTTTCTGGCAGATACAAAAAAGTTCCGCAATCCTTTTGTCAGTCTGGAGATTGTGGAGAGCATATTGCGCAGAAATCCTGTCGGGATTATTTTCCGGGAAGTGGAGGTGGAGTAAATGGCAGAACTGAATGATACCTATGTGGTGCATACGGCGATGATCCGCTGCAGTATGGGAATGCGGGAGACGTATCTGGTGCTGGATGATACGCATGGAGTATTCCTGCGCCAGCAGCCACAGATGACCGTGGACGACAGTGTCGGAGAGGTGAACGTGCGCTGCTTTGGTGGCTGTTACAGCATGGAAAATCCGAGTACGAAAGCGGAGGCTGACCGCATACAAAAGGCGGTGGAGGAAGAATGTCCCGACACTTTTTTAGACAGTGTTTTAAACCTTTTTACGGGCGGGGAAAAAGAAATCACGACGCAGGAAGCGCAGGAGGGAGTGCCGAGAATCGTCGGGGTCTGTACGCCAAATATTCCGGCAGGAACCAAGTGGGACAACGGAAAAGAAGGGGTTGAGACACGGGGGATGGAACCGCTTCTTGGCGGTGCAAAGCTTCGCTGTATCTACGGCGGGGAGATCGAGATCATCACTTCCGGGCAGGTGGAGGGCACGGGAGAGTAGGCAAAGGAGGAGGGTGCATGAAGCTTACATATAAGGAACTGGAAATCGAACTGGAGCTTGCCGGACTTCTGGCAGTGGAGGAGCTTGTGCTGACGCAGGGACTGAACTGCCACGCAGGACTCACATTGAAAATCCTGATCGAGGAAGAGCAGAGAGATGAACTGGTCACTATGTCCTCTGACGCCGGCGTAACTGTTCGTGAGCTGGAAAAGACAAACGGGCAGGTGGTTTTCCGGGGAAAGCTGGAGACGGTTTCTGCCAGAAGGGAGAACGGACTTTTTTACTTATACCTGGAAGCCTGGTCTTACACGATGGACTGGGATCGCGTGAAAAAGAGCCGCAGCTTCCAGAACGGCGCGCTGACATACATGGAAGTGGCACAGAGAGTTCTGTCCGGTTACGGGCAGTCCGGTGTGACGGATCATGCGACGGGCGGGGCGTGCATCCCGGAATTTCTGCTGCAGTATGAGGAAAGCGACTGGGTGTTTTTGCGCCGTCTGGCAAGCCACTTTGGAACATACCTTCTTGCGGATGCCACGGACGCCTGCGGAAAGGTGTATTTTGGCATCCCGGAGATCTCTTATGGCACAGTTCTTGACCGGCAGGACTACACGATGGAGAAGGATATGCTCCATTATGCGCGCGTGCTGGAAAAAGAGGGTGTGCTTTCCCAGGAGGCTTCCTGCTGGAATGTGATGGTACGTTTCTTTCTGCGGATGGGGGAAACGCTGACGTTCAACGGGATTGAAGCGGTTGTGACCGCGATGCGCCTGCACACGGAAAAAGGGGAGCTGGTATACAGTTACGTGTTGGCAAGACGGGCGGGAATCCGCAGGGAAAAAGAGAAAAACCCGGGGATTTTCGGCATGAGCATCCCGGCGACAGTCATGGAGCGCAGCGGGAACCGGATACGCGTCCATTTCGAGATCGATCCGGAGTATGAGGCTTCCGAAAAGACAAAGTATTTTACCTACGCCATAGAGAGCAGCAGCTTTTACTGTATGCCGGAGGAGGGAAGCCAGGTACATATCTATTTCCCGGATCATGATGAGCAGGGGGCGGTTGCGGTTCATGCGATAAGGAGTGGGGAGGGCGCGTCCGGGTCATGCAGTACGCCGGAAAACAAACGCTTTTCCGACCCGAGCGGAAGCGCAATGGATATGACGCCGGCATCCCTCCAGTTTGCCCCGGATGCCGGAGGCGCGACAGTGCTTCATCTGGAGGGCGGCGGTTTTCTGTCCCTGACCGGCATGGATATAAAGCTGAAGACGCAGATGGGGATGGCGTCGGATAAAGAGAAGCCGATGCAGGATCTGATGATCTGCGGGGAACAAAAGCTGACCATGCAGATCGGGGAGAGCAGCGACGACTGCATCGTCATGGAGGCGGGGACGGAAGTACGGTCTGCCCTGGTCGTGCAGGAGGCTGACTCCTCCCCGGCGGCAGTCCCCTCGGGGGATGAACTGCTGAGCGAGCAGGAAGCGGCTGACGCACAGGCGCGCGAGGCAGAAAACAATGCGGTCAAGGAAGACATGATCACGAAGAAGCAGGAGAGCAAGAGCAAGATTGTGGACGGCGTGATAAGTCTGGTGACGGTTGTGGGTCTGACCGCACTGACCGTGGCGACGGGAGGACTTGCGGCACCGTTTGCCATTGCGGCAGGGGTCAAGGCGACATTTGCGGTGGCAGATATCGCTGAGGGACTGGACGGATACAGCAAGATGAATGCGATGGATGCGTCGCGGCCGGCAAACTTCCTGCGGGATACTGTTTTTGGCGGCAATCAGACCGCCTATGATATCACCTCCATGATTACGGACGTGGCGTTTGACGTGGTTTCGGGAAAGGCTCTGGCAGGTGCGTTTTCAGGGGCGGATAAAGCGTCAAAAGTCCAGAAGTTTGCGGGAAAGGCAATGTCCTTCTGGAATGGAATCTGCCCGAAGACCAAGGTGGCGAATTTCCTCTTCCAGATGGGCGGCACCACACTGTTTGGCGCAGTCAATGATTATCTGACGACGGGAAAGGTGGATTTAAAAAATCTGGGTCTGGACGCTTTTGCGGGTCTTGCCAAGGGAACGTTAGGAACTGCCGGAACAGAAAAAATCAAAAGGTTGCTCAATACAGATAATAAGTGGGTAGAAAAAGCGGTCGGAACCCTGGCTGGAACTACTTTTGGAACAACGGTGGATCTGGGCATCAACAAATTGGCGGGCAGGGACATCGACCCGCTTCAGGTCATCAAACAGAACCTGATAGAAAGCGGGCTGGGGCAGTTCTTTGGAGAACCGATCGACGTGGTTACGGGAGCGTTCCTGATCACCGCGACCGACTTCACACTGCCGGATATCCGGGAGGATCTCCGTGTGCAGAGGAAATATAACTCCACGAGCAGGGAGGCAGGGCTTCTGGGCCCCGGATGGAGTTTTTCATATGAATGCCGTCTGTACTGCTCGGGCAACAGACTCCATGCGAAGCTGGATAGCGGGATCACGGCGGTCTTTGAGTGGGACGGCTCCCATGCGGTCAATGTCACCAGAGGCTGTGAGTGGCTGGAGCTGACCGGAGAGGACGACGGCTGGAGGATTTACGATGGCAGGAATTACAAATGCTACCACTATGACGGGCAGGGACTGCTGACTGCGGCGGAAGACCGGAACGGACAGTGTGTGCGTCTGTACTATGAGGGGGAACGCTTAACCCGGATCACGACGCCGCTTGGATATTTTCTGGATGTGGAGATCCGTGACGGCAGGCTGGTCCAGATCAGGGACCATGTGGGACGAACGATGCAGTACCGGTATGAAAACGGTTTTCTGTCAGACGTCATCCACATGGATGAAGGCGTCACCCACTATGAATATGACAGCAACGGTTACCTGGAACGCGCGGTGGATCAGGCAAAGGTCACCTATCTTGAGAACCGGTATGATGATGCGGGACGGGTGGTGCTGCAGACGCTGGCAAACGGGGACACCTACCGGGCAGACTACCACCCGGAAAAAAACAGAGTGACAATCGTAAGCAGTGTGCATGACAAAACGGTCGAACACTGGTACAATGAATTTGGGGAAATCCTTGAGACATCCTATCAGGACGGGACAAAGGAACGGTACGGATACGGAGAGAACGGACACCGTGCCAGCCGCACGGACCGTCTGGGAAGAAAGACTTGCTGGAATTACGATGAACTGGGTCGGGAAACGGAAGAAGTATGCCCTGGCGGTCTGAAAACTATAAGCCGATATGATGAGGCAGGAAACCAGCTCAGCCGAAGCGATAACGCTGGACGGCAGACGATTTATGGATACGATGAGCGCCATAATTTAATTCTGAAACGAGAAGGAAATGGAACTCAGATAAAAGAAACAAGATTTTCCTATGACTGGATGGGTAGGGTTACGGAAGTGACAGACGCTTCTGGCAATAGGACTGCGTATCAGTACGAGGATGGAAATGGAAAGCCGTCAGTGATTCAGTTCGCGGATGGAGAAACGAGAGCCTTTGGGTATGACCGAGCCGGCAGACTGATGGCAGAGGAGGATGACTGTGGGCGAACCGAGTATGGCTATAATGCACGGAATAAACGAGCTTTGGTACGAGATGGGGAAGGAAACGAGACACATTGGATGTATGACGGTATGGGACGGCTTCTTGCACTCTATCTGCCAAAGGCGTGGAAGAAGCAGAGCGGAGAATACAGTTATTCTTACGATTTCCTGGATCGGCTGATCGACACAAGGAATCCAGACGGTGGCCATGAACGTCAGATGCGGGACGGAGAAGGAAAGATTTTAAAAGAGATCCATCCCAATGCCTATGACCGCTATCTGGATGATGGGGAAGGGATTTCTTACGATTATGACAGCGATGGAAATATGATTCGGATTCATTATCCGGACGGAGGCTGCGAGCGCATGTTTTACGATGGCGCCGGAAACCGGATCCGCCATATTTTGCCTGAAGCTTATGTTCCAGAAAAAGACGATGGGGATGGCTGGACATATACTTATGATGAGGAAAACCGACTGATCAGTGTATCGGGACCCGACAGTGTGCGCCAGGTATCGTATGAATACGATCTGGCAGATAACCTGATCAAAGAAACGGATGCCAATGGAAATAGTACATACCGTGCCTACACGGTTTACGGAGAGTTAAAGGAACTCCTAAGACCGGTGGAGATGCAGGATGGGGAAATACTCTATGAACGGACAACTTGGCAGTATGATTCCTGTGGGAATGTCATTTGTGAACAGCGGCACGGCGGGTACTGGAATCGAGAAGGAAGTCTTAAAAAAGAAGAAGGCACAAGTTTGTCTCTGCGGTTTTTCTATGATAAGAGGAACCGCCGCATTCGTGCAGAGGACGGAATGGGAGCCGTCGTTTACTACCGCTATGATGTGCAGGGAAAACTGATTTACGAAGAACAGGTAATTTCCGAGGATGTCCATCGGATTATTCACTATTCCTATGACCGTGCTGGGCGGCTGGTCGAAGAAAAGGAAGAGTTGGACAGCGGTCTAAAAGAAAAGGAAAAAACGTATTCATTTGCGGTTACCCGCTATGGATATGATGAGAACGGCAACCGGACAGAGATTGTGACACCAGAAGGATACCGGATCCTCCGGGAATATGACGACTGTGACCGGCTTGTGTCGGAGCGGGTTCTCGATCAGGCAAACGGGATTGACCGGACTGTATTCGTGGCCTACGACTATGCGGGAAATATTACAGGAATTGTCCGCCAGGGAAAAGGACTGGAAGCGTGGGAGCAGAACTATGGTTACGATTTAAAGGATCGTGTCATCCATGTGAAAGACTGCCTGGGGCCAGTATTCTATTATGAATACAACAAGGATGACCTTCTGGCTGCGGAAATACAATCAGAAGCCGAACCATATTCCCTGAATGGCCAGGGAAAACCGGAAAACCGGAATGTGTATAGGTATAATGCTTATGGAAGTCTTCTGACAAAGACGGACGGAGCCGGGACTGTTCAGAAGGAAAACTGGTATCTGCCGGATGGAAAGCTGGGACGCTCCAGAGAAGCAGACGGCCAGGAGACAGAATATCTCTATGGCATTCATAACCAGGCAGAAGAAATCCATACGGCCAGGAGCAGAAAGGTCGGAAAACCAGCACAGCGGTTCTGTTATGACAGCAGAGGCAGGATCAAAGGACTTCTGGACGGAAATGGGAACCAGACGGGATATGAGCTTGACGCCTGGGGGCGGATTCGTGATATTCAGAATGCGGACGGTGGGGAGGAAGGCTATACCTACGACTACGCGGGAAATATTACCAGCACCAGAGACGCCAATGGAGGAAGCATCACTTACCGCTATAACAGTCAGGGAAAGGTCTGTGAGATCATTGACCAGGAAGGAAACATAGAGCGGTTTTGGTATGACCGGGAAGGACGGCGTGTTCTCTATATAGACCGGAACGGCAGCCAGGTGAAAACTTCCTATAACGTAGACGGAAAACCGGTCTTGGAGATTGGAGAAGGACCGGATGGAAAAGGCCGTGTGACAAGAAGCTGGGAATATGATACTGCTGGAAATTTAAAGAAAGCAGCGGCAGGCGGCTTTTGCTATACCTATGAATATCGGGCTGACGGGAAGATGCTGAAGAAATCATCCTCCGGCAGAACGCTTGTTTCCTGTACCTATTTTCCGGACGGAAAACTTGAAAGCCTGACGGATGTGAGCGGGAAAACCGTTCATTATCATTATGGCTGGAAAGGGGAGCTGACCGCTGTTACGGATGAAAAGGGGGATCGGATTGCTTCATACAGCCATACACCGGGCGGACACCTGAAAGAGATTCTTCATGGAAACGGACTTCGGACCCAGTATGCGTATGATACTGACGGGAATATCATCCGGCTTCGCTTAGAGCGGGAGAACGGAGAAACCATATCGGATCTACGCTATGAGTATGACCTGAAGGGAAACCGCACCTTAAAGGCAGGAAGCAGCTTCACACCAGAGGGAAGTCTGGCAGAGCTGGCAGTGTCATACCATTATGATCAGATGGACAGGCTCATCAGCGAAAACCGGGATGGAGAAGACACCTCTTACCTTTATGATTTGTGCGGAAACCGTCTGAAAAAACTAGATAAAAATGGGAAAGAGGAGTACAATTATAATCGGAAGAACCAGCTGATCAGCCGGAAGCGAGGCGGTCAGCGTGTGGTGTACCAGTACGACATGCAGGGAAACCTGTTAAAAGCAGCCGGGGCAGAAGGAACCACCTCCTATACCTATAATGCCTTCAATCAGCAGACAGCAGTTCTGACAGCGGATGGAGGAAAGCTGGAAAACCAGTACGATGCGGAATATCTGCGTGCCGGGACGATTGAAAATGGAGAGAAAAGGACGTTCCTGTATTACCAGGGGGAACTGATTGCGGAAGCAGATAAGTCAGAAGAACCCATAAGCCGGTATATCTTAGGATATGGAGTAGCGGCCGGCTGGAATCAGGGAAAGGAGGAATATTATTCCTATCATCTGGATGAGCAGAACAGTACAGCTTATATCACCGGAGTAGGTGGAAAGATTGAAAATGTATATCAATATGATGCGTTTGGAGTAATCAAAAAAAGCCAGGAAAGGATCCAGAACAGAATTCTTTATACAGGGCAGCAGTATGACCGGATCAGTGAGCAGTATTATTTGAGGGCGAGGTACTACAATCCAGTTGTTGGAAGGTTCTTGCAGGAGGATGTATATCGAGGGGATGGACTGAATCTGTATACATACTGTAAAGATAATCCAGTAGTGTATTATGATCCAAGTGGATATACTTCTAGAAAAGAAAGAAAGAGTATTACGGATTCTAATGGTTATCTCATGGGTGATGAAAATTATTCTGGAAAGTTGCCTTCAAATAGTTGGAAATTAGTTGAAGCTGGTGATGGTGCTCACTTATACGAAAAAGGTAATATAGAAAAAAGGAGTATATTTAGTATTTTTCGTCAAGATGATCTAACACCAACATATTATCCATACGGTTCTATAGCAAATGCCGGACAGGCTCATTTGCGATTACATGATGCGACAGCCGAAGTGGGGATAAAAGTGTCAAGAGGTAATCCTAATTTGTCAGATACACAATTGGTAGAACTATATCAAAAAGCTTACTCTATACAAGAATTGCAGAATATAAAAGGTGATTTGCGAGTTGGAGATAAGTCAGTAATCATAGGAACTGATTTAACACCTCAAGAGGCTTTTGAAAAGTTAAATGAATGGGGGAAAAAGAATGACCCAGCTTTTAAACAATTCTACGAACAGCAAATCGAAACAAAAGGGAATAAAAATGTCAGTAATGAAGACGGAAAGTGCTGATTATAAATGAAAGGAGAAGCTAGATGAGTGTAATTCAAATTAATTTAGAGATTGTAGGGTTAGGAATAATATTTTATTCTCCATATGCAGTAAAATCCATTAGAGAAGGAGAGCCGTATTTAATGAGGCACTATAATGAGCCACAAGATGTTTTAGAACATATTTATAAGGGATCTATTGTTGGGTTTTGTACAGGCTCACCAGGAAAATATGTGTTAAATATTTTTCAAAATGAAAAACCGAAAATAGAGAAGTTAAATCCAGATTATGCGATAAAATTATGTATAAAAGTAGAAGATGGGGAGATTTTTTTTAGAGATTTATATGCTCTTTTGAGGTGGAGTGAGGAATGTTCAGATGATTGTAAGGTCAAAATGGAAAACGGAAATTATGAAATAATTGTTTGTAGCTGGTTGCCTCAATCTGGAAAGCGAGGCGACAATCAACAAATAAATATCTATTTTATTGCTAAAAGTGAATTACCTAAATTACGTTATATAGGGGTTCCATTTTTAGGAGATGAAGAGATGTAGAATCAAAAGATAATACAGAGGATTAAATTTAGAATTAGGGATTATCAATTTCTGCATAAATGAAGAAAATAAATAGCATTGTGCTGGCAGAAAATAAATTTTTAACTTTCTGCCAGCATATGTTTTTTCTTAAAAACAGATAGTATTTGGTGAAAATGTTTTTTTAGTATATCCTAGGAGAAGAAAAGGATGTTTATTATATGGTTACACCTCTTTATAATGATAACGAGGATAAGTCTCATGGAGTTGTAATGGAAACTATAAGTGTTAAATGAGATGAATTATAAATTATATATAAATAACTCAAACTTCGCACATAACTACAAAACCAAGAAGCAATAGATTATATTAATCGTATGCGTGAGGAGCAAGGGGAAGATGTTAAGGACAGAAAATGTAAGGAGACACCATGAAAAATATAAAGGCTTACTATCGTAAAGATAATTATGCATCATTATGGTGTGTAAAGTAAATTCAGAGCAAAAATTGGAGGAATATGTTGATCTGGACTATGATAAAGTGGAAAATGATGAAATTCCTTTTGAGTTAGGATGTGATTTTCTTATCAGTTGGTATGATGAAGATTTTTTAGAGATTTCTTATAAACCAGAAGATAAGGGATGGGATTTATTAAAGGAACATTCATACATGGAAGATTTGCGTCCTGGGTTAATTGAAAGGTTCCAGGATGAAATGGATGATAAATTTAATAGTGTAATCCTAATTTATAATTTGGACTATGACGGAAATGTAAAAGAAGTAGAAAACCAATATGGCTATTTCAAATTTATTGGTTCATTTAAATACCGATAATAGTAATTTATATGTTGAAAAGTCTGATCATACTGAGTTGTGATTAGGGGAGTTGGTTTGCCGGAGAGATAGTGCTGTCTAGGAGAGCCTTTACTAGTGTACTGTCTCGTTCACTTTCAGCATAATGGCGCAGAATGAAAAATTCATTCTGCGCCATTTAGCTAAATAACAACATGCCAGCACACTAGTGTAATGTATTATTGATATTTGATTAGAGGGACGGACGGTCTGCAGATAAGGGAGAACCGGTCTGTCTATGACTGGATGGGAAGGCTGACGGAGAGTGTCGACGCCGAAGGCAACCGGACACAGTACCAGTACGGGGAGGCAGGCGGGAAACCATCCGTGATCCGGTTCGCAGACGGGGTGCGTCAGGCGTCGTATGCCTACGACCCTGCGGGTAACCTCACGGAGGAAACGGATGCAGAGGGACGCTGCACCTACCGCAGCTATACCGCGTTTGGGGAACTGAAAG
>OGKS01001567.1_pt1 | contig 10376 bp, 9 predicted proteins | sample 1572491 | NCBI WGS metagenome assembly OGKS01 (sample SAMEA2582153, study PRJEB24529) | metagenome | biome: Human gut stool | place: China | collected 2011
TGTGTCTAATGTTTTGTTTTTACCCAATTTTGCTGGTTCATTAGCCCATGAACCTCCTATTGAAATTTCCTGCGCTCTTACCAACAAAGGAAACACAAAAAGCAACAAACAAATAATTTTCTTATTCATGATAAATACAATTTGTACAAGATTTTACATTATATAAAACCTCTTGTACGATAAACTAATTAACGAATCTCTGCAGAAAAGCCAAAACGACTTCCACAATAAGCTTCATTCAAATCTTGCAAATAATCTACAAAATCATCTGTTCTATCGAAATACTCAGGACCTACAGTCATTACTTGCTTGCCACAAGATGTGGAAACAACAGTACCAGTGCTAGCATTAGCAGCAACTCCCATCAGCGCAAAGGCTGACATTAAAAATAATTTCTTCATAATAATTCTTTTTAAAATTGATAATTGTTTATTGTATAATTTTTGGCGCCTTATTATACTTCTATTTTAATTCTATCATTCCTTGGTACATACTATTACCATCAGATATTTTCAGAGAATATTCACCACTCAATTCTTTAGGAATTTGGAAAGTCGTATCTATTATATAATAGGTATAGACATCCCCTTCCTCACTTTCAAGTATGAGCGTATTACCAATCACTTGACTCGGCAGGGTCAGTGTGTGACCCACCAAATCCACAACCAAAGGGCGTTTGGGTAATCTACTTACAGGTTTTCCCAGGCGATTAGGATCAACCAAACTATAGGACAACGTATAAGGATCTGCCCTCAAATGGGAAGGGGACAAGAATGTCGCCCCCAAAAGAATCAGTAATGTTATTAAATGTTTCATGTTCAATTGTTTTAAAATCGATTGCAAAAGTACATTTTTGCCGTGAAACATCCAAACAAAACGCCCTTTAAGAATTTAGTAAAAATTTACTAAAGCTACTAACTCTTTCATTATCACACAATTAATCTATTCTAACAATCATTGAATTTTTCGAACATATTCGTCAAAATCTTTTGGATGTCCAATGCGATTACATAATTTAAATAACATGGATTTACGTGCTGCAGAGACTCCAGAAGATGTTATGCCTACTAGAGTTGCAATAAATGATGTCGAAATTTTTATTTTTACCAACAGACAAATATGATATTCCTTCTCGCTCAGTCGTTCTTTCAATATCGGAATAAAAGAAGGAATCAAACGCTCAACTGTTTTTTCCAACTCATTCCAATCCTCCGAACTAACTTTCTCCTTCGGATGCATTTCTATATATCGAAACTTTTTGTATATAGAAGAGTTTCTCAAAAGAACATCTACTTCTGTAAGTTGAGAATTATTAAATTTTTTACAAATATCCTTTACATCTTCTTTTAATTTAGAATATGCATCTTCTTTTTCTTGAATAGCCTTAGCCAAAGAACTGTCTTTCTCCTTCTTTAGTAAAATGAGTTCTTCTTGCATATTTTTTAATCGCATCAAGCTATCTTCATATAAAAGTTTGGTAGCTTCTATCCTTTTCTTCTTCAAAATCATATTTCTCCTATATATAAAAGCAAAAATCACAAGGATAACAATACTGCTAATTACCAATATATATATAATGTGAGCCCTCAGAGTTGCCCTTTTCTCTGCAGAAACAGCTAAATCCTGATGCCTACCATAATCATACATCGCTTGCATTTGTTGCAACTGAGAGTTTCTTGTTTCTATAAAATCTGAATCTTGATACTCTATACACTTCAAAGCAAACTTAATCGCCAAATTGGGCTGATTCACTTTAGAGTAATATTGAACCAATGCTTTTGCCATTGTGGCTTTGATACTATAAGATTTAGAAAGACTTAAACTTTTGTTCAAACAATCATAAGCAGAATCTAAATCATTCTTAAACATATAATATAATCCTCTTTCACTCAAAATAAAAGCCTTAGAATCTTTATACTCTAAGTTTCCCTCATAACCTGTTGACATATAAGCCTTGAAAGCTTCATGCGCTTTTTTAACATTTCCTTTTTGTAAATAAAGATTATAATTGCTGCCAAAAGCTAAAGCTGCCTCATAATCATTTCCTATACGCTTAAACATCTTAGCCGCATTCAAATTTACATTAACAGCAGAGTCTATTTTTCCCACAACGGCAAATGCACCCATCCTATTTTGATAGGCTCTTATAGCATTAAGAGTATCACCAGCTTGAAGTGCATATTTACAACTTTTTTCGTATGCTTCCAGTTCTTGATAGATTAAATATTGCTTTCCAAATAATACGGCCATCTGACCATATATCCTGCTAAGTGTCTTATAATTAAAATCTTTTGCCGTAGTATCAGCTTGCTCCATCGCCTTATTGTAATACTCCAGCGCCAATGGGGCTTCATGCAAATCTCTATACACACATCCCAACACATAGTTGGCTAGCATCCGTTCATTGGCTGAACCATGACGGTCGTAATAATCCACCACTTCCTTCATTATACTATCAGATGTAAAGGAAACATACGCCTTGTTCATAGCCTTATGGCGCAACAATTCATAGCACATTCTCTGCCCCGTGGTAAACTCTGGTAGTTTGGACTTTACCCCATCAAGCATCCGGATGGCAACCTTGGCGGAGTCATCATCTACATCCATTATACTGTCTGCCCGTTGCATCAAATCATCATACTTCCTGTTTCCTGCACAAGATGCAAGAATCATGATGATTAACAATAAAAATATGACCTTTTCTTTCATTTCTCTCTTTTTTTTTGCAAAAGTACGAAAAAAAAGAGAAACAACAAAATAACGTCTCTATAAAAATAAGGAAAAGATACTATCACAAACCGCACATCAGCCGAAAGACGCCCGCACAACAGCTGTTATGCAAGCGCACATCAGGTGATGTGCAAGCGCACAACAGCTGATGTGCGGTCCTAGATACTATATTTCCCAACAATTTCTACTGTCTTTTCCAACAACTTCTATCGTATATATAGAAGTCTTTTACTAGGTTCTTCCGTTAAATGTGAAGACGCTTACCATGTAAGACGTATAGCTTTAACGGAAGAACCTTTTTAAAAAACGTGTACTCTTTTTTAATGGATAATAATGAGTTTGGCAAACTCCCAGACAACAATGCCAGCAGTAACGCTGACATTCAGGGAATGCTTTGTACCAAACTGAGGAATTTCCAGGCAGCCATCACTCATATCTACGATGTTCTGCTTTACGCCTTTTACTTCGTTTCCAAAAATAACAGCGTAACCCTTCTCTTCTTCAGTGTGGGCTTCCGGCAAGTTCTGCAGCTTGGTAGAACCTTCTACCTGCTCAATACTATATACAAAGTAGCCTTTTTGCTTCAACTTCTCTACAGCTTCTTCTGTAGTCTTGAAGTATTCCCAATCCACACTGTCTTCGCCTCCCAGAGCCGTCTTATGGATTTCGGCATTAGGAGGAGTAGCGGTAATACCACAAAGATACACCGCCTCAACTCTGAAGGCATCGCAAGAGCGAAAGACACTTCCTACATTATATAATGAACGCACATCATCGAGAACAACAACCAAAGGAAGTTTTTCAGCTTCCTTGAATTCCTCCAGGGTGAGGCGATTCATCTCTATCGTTCTTAATTTACGCATTGCCTTCTGCTTCTTTTGTTTTGTAAGCCAAAGCATACATGCGAATCTGCTTGATCATCGCCAGAAGACCATTACTGCGAGTAGGACTCAAATGATCCTTCAAACCAATCTTCTCTACGAAATAGAGATCTGCATCCATAATCTCTGTTGGAGTATGACCGCTCAACACGCGAATCAGGAGAGCGATGATGCCCTTCACGATAAGCGCATCGCTATCGGCAGTAAAGACGAGCTTACCATCTACATAGTCACACTGCAACCAAACACGACTCTGACAACCGTCGATAAGGTTCTGCTCGTTCTTATATTTCTCTTCGAGAGGAGCCAGTTCATTGCCCAAATCAATGAGCATCTGATACTTGTCCATCCAGTCGGTAAAGTCCTGGAACTCCTCAACTACTTCATCCTGCAAATCATTAATTGTTGCCATTATTTTATTTCTTTAATTTCGTTTACTGTAATCAACTTATAGAGCTTATCGTTAGGGCGAACCTTGCCAGGCACAGGAACGGAAACTCTCCAACCCTGCTGCGCTGTTTCCACTGGCTTCAGGTCGTAACGGATTTCATCGGCATTGAGATACATCACGCCGGTAGTGTTACCCGTAATGAGAAGCTTCTCACCCTTATCAAAGGTTGAAGCTTCTACGGCAACCTCTGCCACGCCCAACTTAGAGAAGTATTTCATCACCTTACCCACAAGTACCTTCTTCTCTGTAGCCACAGAACCATAATGCTTATTCCACTCACCGAGAGTCTGACCCTGATAATAACCATCCCAGAAACCGCGGTTGAATACGGTGGCAAGTTTTTCGTCCCATGCATCCTTCTTCTCTTCTGTAAAGGTGCCGTCAAGAACTGCAGCTATCGCCTCCTTATAGCATTTCACTACAGTATATACATATTCAGGACCACGGGCACGACCCTCAATCTTGAAGACGCGAACACCAGCATCCATCATGCGGTCGATGAAGCGGATGGTCTTCAGGTCCTTAGGACTCATCACATACTTGTTGTCGATTTCCAACTGGTTACCGGTCTCATTATCAGTAACGGTATAACTGCGACGGCATATTTGCACACACTCACCACGGTTGGCAGAACGATTGGCATTGGCAAGACTCATATAGCACTTACCGGAAACCGCCATGCACAAAGCACCATGACAGAACATTTCGATACGAATCTGCTTGCCCATTGGACCGCAGATATTCTGCTTCTCAATCTGCTCATGGATGTGCTTCACCTGATCCATGTTTAATTCACGTGCCAATACAGATACATCTGCGAAACGTGCATAAAACTTCAAAGCCTCTGTATTAGAGATGTTTAACTGTGTGGATAAATGAACTTCCTCACCTACCTCATTACAATAGCTCATCACAGCCACGTCACTGGCGATTACTGCAGAAATACCAGCCTCCTTGGCAGCATCAATGATTTCTTTCATCGTCTCAATGTCGTCATCATAGATTACCGTATTAACGGTAAGATAAGTCTTGATGCCATGCTCATTGCAGGTAGCAGCAATCTCACGCAAATCGTCAATAGTAAAATGATTGGCAGAGTGAGAACGCATATTCAACTTACCGATTCCGAAATAAACAGAGTCGGCTCCAGCTTGAATGGCAGCAGCAAGGGATTCGCGAGATCCTACTGGCGCCATTACTTCAAATTCGTTTATCTTTGTATTCATGAATGCAATTTTTCTATTTGTGGGTGCAAAGTTACGCCAAAATAAAGACAATACAAAATTATTCAAGATTTATTTTATGTTATAGGTGGCATTATGAAATCTTAACGCAAGAAATCAAGCTCTAGCTTACTCTAAATCAAATAATAATTGTATCTTTGCCGCCCAGATTACTTATACCAAATAAGTAGATCAACATAGAAGATTATACACCTATATTATATATAAAGAGGTATGAAGAAAATTATTATAGCATTTTTAGCAATAGTACTGATTGCAAGTTGTAACTACAAGAGAGATTCTGATCATCAACAGTCAGAGTATCAAATAGACAACCTGCCCGCATCAGTCAAGCTGATCAATACAACCCCTATCAAAGATCAGGGTGAAAGCGAACTCTGCTGGGCGTATGGCATGCTTGCAACCATCGAAAGCGAGCATATCATGAAGGGCGACTCTGTTAATCTGTCCGTTGCCTACGTGGCACGCATGATGCTTCAGGAACAGGCACTGGAATATTACTTTGCTCAGGGAAAGAAAGATATCAGCCTTCGTGGCACCGCTTCCATGCTTATACATTATATAGATAAGTATGGCGCCCAACCATACGACAGTTACGAAGATCCCAAGCATGTAAACTATAAGGTGCTCTGCCGAAAGGTACAGAAGCTGTGCGACAGCGCCATCTCCCAAAAGACAGGTATTGACAAACTCAAGGAAGATCTAAACAATCTCTTTGATGCAGAAATAGGATACATGCCCGCCAAGGCTGTCCACATGCTAGGTGCCGAATACACCCCACAGGAGTTTGCCCACAGTGTATGCTATCCGGAAGAATACGTATCGCTCACCAGTTTCTCCCATCATCCTTTCAGGGAATACTTCGCACTTGAGGTTCCAGACAACAGAATGCACGATGCCTTTCTCAACCTCCCGCTCGACGAGATGATACTCCACATCCAAAAAGCAGTAGAAAAGGGTCACCCTGTCTGCTGGGAAGGCGACATCAGCGAACCAGGTTTCCAAACACCAAAGAAGAACTATGTAGATGTTCGACCAGCGGAGCGACCTGTAACACAATTGTCACGTCAGAAGGAGTTTGAACAACTCCGCACTACCGATGATCACGTGATGGAAATCATAGGTTCTTTCGTTGAAGGCAAGCAGCGCTATTACGTCTGCCGCAATTCATGGGGTAAGAAATGGGGAAACAAGGGACTCATCTATCTCTCGGAAGACTATATCAAGCTAAAGACCATAGCCGTCTACATGAGTGAAGATGCCTTCCTTTATGATAAGGTTTAAGATAGGTACGATAATACTTGATATAAGTCAAATATCTGCTTCATAACACTTGTGTGCGCACACACATAGTTGATTTACATCAAAAAAGCGGGCTTTTTTAGCATTTTCCGCATAAAAGATTTGGCTGGTTGGCAAAATCGTCGTACCTTTGCATCGTCAATAAGACAAAAAGGTTATTAGGTTTTTAGGTTAAGATTGTTAGTTGTTTAGTTTTTTTAGGTTATTAGTTTTAAGGTAAAGAAAGATTGTTTATTCAAGGACGACAAAAGAAAATTTGTTTAGGTTATTAGGTTTTTAGGTTTAAGATTGTTAGTTGTTTAGTTTTTTTAGGTTATTAGTTTTAAGGTAAAGAAAAAAGATTGTTTATTCAAGGACGACAGGATAATTTTTCAGTAGGTTAGGCGTAACTTAAGGTAAAAAAGAAAAATGTATCGGATAACAAAAGATGAAGCCTGTGAGCAGTAAAATGACTGCTTCGGGCAACACAACGGAGGGGACTTGTGAAAGCAAACCTCCTTGAGTTATGAAAAAATTGGGAATATAGCATTAATGGTGCGCAATTTCGAGGACTCTCGAGGTTGCGCACTTTATTTTTATTGAAAATATCTTCGATTTTATTTTGTATTACCAATGAAAAGTCGTAATTTTGCAAAAGATTAATAAAGGCATTGAGAATATGGCAAGACATCCTTTGTGGAACGAAGATTACTGGCTGTTACTGTTACAGTTGTACCAGAAAAAGCCAATGGGCGTAAAACCTCTCTATTCGAAAGGAATGGTTGACTTGAGCCTGGAGCTCCACATTCAACCAGAATATCTGCATGAACAGATGTTCAAACTGAGAATGGTTACTCCGCACATCAAGCGATTATGGGATAAATACGCCGATAATCCACGCAAACTGGCTCACGATATAGCTCTCGTCAGAAAGATGAGGGGATGTGGCAATGCGCAAGCTTTCTTCGAAGGAGTGGCTTTGAAAGAATCATTCGAGAAAGATTGGGAACCGCTAGAAGCAGAACCTTCACTCACTCCGGTGAAGCTGATCATTATTCTTGATCTCTACTTCCAGCTTACCCCTATCACCATGGTACCAGAAACCCCTGAGATTATAGACCTCGCCAAGTTTATCAAAACAACGCCGGAGATAATTGCAGAGGTGATGAGCGTATTCCGGTTCTGCGACCCTTATCTCAACAGAGAGGAAGAACCCGCAAGCCCACTCCTGGAACCATGCAGCGATATTTGGCAAAAATACGGTAATGGAAATCCGGATAAACTGTATCAGTTTGCCAATGAACTGAAAGAATATTTTAAGAACAAGTAATATACTATCAAATTATAGCTTAACTCAAAAAAGAAAAAAAATGGCTCAGAAACTCATTCAGACACAGGCACAAAAGCTGCAACAGCTTCAAAAGCTCACCGCACAGCAGATACTGCAGGTGAAGCTCTTGGAAATGCCTCTCACCGAACTGGAGGAAAGCGTAAATGCCGAACTGGACGACAATCCTGCACTGGAGAGTGAGAATCCAGACGATATGCTGAACGAAAGCTACGATGGAGATACTCCGATGGATACTGATACAGAAAACTATAATGACGACAGCAACGAAGAGGCTGCCTACGAGGCTCAATCGGAAAAAGAAGAAAGAAAAGATGAACTGGACCAGGCTTTGGAAAGCATAGGAAGAGACGACCAGATGCCTGATTATAATACAGATAGATACAGCAATCAGGACAATGCAGACTATGAAGAAATGGTGTATGGTGATACTACCTCCTTCTACGATAAGCTGAAGGAGCAGATGGATATGCACATACTCTCTGATAAGGAAAAGGAGATTATGGAATACCTCATCGGTTCGCTCGATGATGATGGTCTGCTACGCAAAGACCTAGACAGCATCTGCGATGAGCTTGCCATCTATCACAACATAGACGTAACGGAGAAGGAGATTGAGCATGTGCTCCACATCCTCCAGACCTTCGACCCTGCAGGCGTTGGTGGCAGAAGCCTTCAGGAATGTCTCCTGCTGCAAGTCAAGAGATTGCCAAGAGGCGTTCTCCGCAAGACGATGGAAGAAGTTTTCACCGACTATTTCGAAGAATTCACCAAGAAACATTGGGATAAGATCAAGGCGGGACTCGAATTAAACGATACCCAGGTAGAAACCCTGCAGGAGGAAATCAGAAAGCTGAATCCTAAACCTGGTGCTTCAATGGGCGAAACGGAAGGCAGAAACATGCAGCAAATCACTCCCGACTTCATCATCGATACCAATGATGACGGTTCTATCACGTTCACCCTCAACCGCGGAAACGTTCCCGAGCTCACCGTGTCTCCATCATTTACTGATATGATAGACACCTACAAAAAGCACAAGGAAAAAATGAGCCGCCAAGACAAGGAGGCGCTGCTCTATGCCAAGGAAAAAGTAGACAAGGCTCAGGGATTTATCGAAGCTATCAAGCAACGTCGGCACACGCTCATCGTCACGATGAAAGCCATCATTGACATTCAGCGTCAGTTTTTCATGGATGGAGACGAAGCCGACCTGAAGCCGATGATTCTCAAAGACATAGCAGACCGTACAGGTTTGGACATCAGTACCATATCACGTGTCAGCAACGTAAAATATGCACAGACCAAATGGGGAATATTCCCACTCAAATTCTTCTTTGGCGACAGCTATGTAACAGAAAACGGAGAGGAGATGGCTACCCGCAAAATCAAGCTGGCCCTGCAGGAGCTGATCAATAAGGAGGATAAGAAAAAACCACTAAGCGATGAAGCCCTTGCCAAGGCGCTCAAAGAGAAAGGTTTTCCTATTGCACGACGCACGGTTGCCAAATACAGAGAGCAGTTCGGCATTCCGGTTGCACGACTCAGGAAATAAGGAAAGATACGTTAGAGTTATGAAATATTAGAGTTATGAAAGAGAAAAATATCATATTGGCAGCTCAGATTATGAGTATGATCTTCACCCCGTTCTATCTTCCGCTGGTAGGACTCACCGTGCTGTTCATATTCAGCTACATGGCATTATTGCCCATGGCTTATAAATTGACGATGCTTGCCTTTGTGTATCTGTTTACGGTTGTTACCCCATCCCTCCTGATACATCTATATCGCAGAGTACAGGGATGGACAGCCAAGGAATTAGGCAAGAAGGAGCGTCGTATCGTGCCATACATCATCTCCATCGTGTGCTATTTCTGCTGTTTCTTCTGGATGGAATACCGCAATACGCCACGTGTCATCAGCATCATCGTGGTTGTAGCGATGGCAATACAGATGATTTGTGCCATCATCAATGTCTGGTGGAAAATCAGTACGCATACTGCAGCCATCGGTGGCGTGGCAGGCGCATTGGTATCCTATTCCATGGCATTTTCCTTCAACCCGCTGTGGTGGCTCTGCTTAGTCTTGGTTCTGGCAGGAGCAGTAGGAACAGCCAGAATGATTCTGCGACAACATACGCTATCTCAGGTGGTTATGGGATTTCTGATAGGAATCGTCTGTGCTATTATGATTATCTAGCATCAGTATCAGAAAGCACATTCTGCAAAGAAAAAAGTTTATAATTATAAATAAATAAGAAGAAATGAAACCATTAGTAAGCATTATCATGGGCAGTACTAGCGATCTGCCTGTTATGGAAAAAGCATGTAAGTGGTTGAACGACAACCAGATTCCTTTCGAGGTGAATGCCCTCTCTGCTCATCGCACTCCAGATGCAGTAGAATCATTCGCCAAGGGAGCTAAGGAGCGTGGCGTAAAGG
>OGKS01001576.1_pt1 | contig 10343 bp, 11 predicted proteins | sample 1572491 | NCBI WGS metagenome assembly OGKS01 (sample SAMEA2582153, study PRJEB24529) | metagenome | biome: Human gut stool | place: China | collected 2011
TTGCATCTTGGCTTGTTTTTGGGGCAGTTTTATTTGGCATTGTCTCCTTTTTGCGATTTTGCACAATTACATCACGTTTTACAAAACCACTGAACCAAACAACGGTGGTTTCTTACCGCCTCGACAGATACTCTACCGCAGACAACGCTGCAACATTTCCCTGTCCCGCCGCCTTAATATACTGGTACGGTTTACCTGCAATATCACCGCATGCAAAGCAGCCCAGAAGCGGCTTATCCATCGTGACACCGGCTCATCATGGCATTCTTGATCACATACGCATCGCTTGTTCCAATCAAAACACGGATCAATAGTTATTCTTCAAACAGTGGCGTTGAAAAATATCTCTCTGCCGTATCCGGCAGCACCGTCACGACCGTTTTCTCCGGTCCGAGTTTTTTCGCAAGCTTAAGTGCAGCCGCCACATTCGTTCCGCTCGAGATGCCGCACATCAGACCTTCCTCGCGCGCTAAGCGTTTTGCCGTATCAAGTGCTTCCGAATCAGAGATTACATAAATGTTATCGTAGATCTGCTGATTTAAGATATCCGGAATGATGCCGTCTCCGATGCCCATCTGCAGATGCGTGCCGATTGTTCCACCCGCAAGAATCGCCGCATTTTCCGGCTCAACCGCCCAGATCTCAATGTCCGGATACTGTGCTTTGAGCACCTCCCCGATACCGGTGATTGTTCCACCGGTTCCGATCCCCGAACAGAAACCATCGATCTGTCCCGCAACCTGCTCCATGATCTCCAAAGCGGTATGATTTTTGTGTGCCTTCACATTGTTGATATTGGCAAACTGCTGCGGCACAAAGACACGCGGATCTTTCTCCTGCATGCGCAGCGCCGTCTGCAGGCACTCATCAATGCAGGCACCGATATCTCCGGCGTCGTGGATCAGTTTGACATCCGCTCCATAGTGGCGCACAAGTTTTCTGCGTTCCTCACTCACGGAATCCGGCATGATGATCACCGTATGATAACCGCGGACCGCTCCGACCAGTGCCAGACCGATTCCCTGATTACCACTTGTTGGTTCCACAATGATCGTGTCTTCCCTGATCAGACCTTCCTTCTCAGCTGCAAGTATCATCTCATACGCCGTACGGGTCTTGATCGAGCCGCCGACATTGATTCCTTCAAATTTCACATAAATATCCGCACAGTTCTCATCCACCATGCGCTGCAGCTTTACCATAGGAGTGTGTCCCACAGCTTCCAAAATATTATTATAAATCATAAAAATGACCCCCAGAAGTTTTCTCTACATTAAATTATGCAGTGAATCCTTTTGGGAGTCAATAGATTGTCAATATATTTAGCCTTTGACCGCACCGACAATTCCGTTTGCAAAACTCTTCTGCAAAACAAGGAATAAGATTCCGGTCGGTAATGAGCAGATCAGTACGCCAAGCATTAGTACTCCGTAGTCAATGCTGTAACCGACCGAAAGATTTGCAACCAGCATCGGCATTGTCTGCGCCGTCTCGGATGTCATGATAACCTTCGGCCATAAGTAATTGTTCCAGGCATTCATGAATGTTACCGTAAGTGCTGCCGCATAGGTCGACTTCATGGTAGGCATGAACATGGTAAAAAAAATATTATAAATTCTTAAAATAGTGCAAATTCTAGATTGCCTTGGCAGCCTCGAATGCATCCTTTGTCACAACAACAGCGTTACCCGGTGACTGCAAAGCCTCACCGATGACAACCACTTCCTTTGCTGCTGATGCAGCTGCCTCGCTGAGCGGATCATACTTGCGTGTTCCCATTGCAAGCACAACGCTGTCAAAGCCTCTGAGTGAGCCGCTTGTGCCGTCTGCCATCGTGTAATCCACACCATCTGTGTAGAACTGGCCAACCTTGGCACCCGGCTGCAGCTGTACATGGTTGCGCGCAAAGTTCTCGAACATGTATCTTCGGTTCTCCGGAACGACATCCGCTGCGATCACGTCCTTCATCTCGATGATGGCAACCTCGTGTCCGCGCTCTGCGAGATATTCCGCAGCCTCGCATCCAACCATTCCGCCACCGACAACAAGCGCTTTCTTACCAACCTCTGCCTTGCCGAGAAGCATATCCTGTGCTGTCACGTATCCGCTCTCATTCAGTCCCGGAATCGGGAGGATCAGAGGAGTCGAACCGGTTGCAAGGATGATGGCATCGGCATGCAGTTCCTTAAGAGTATCAGCGTCCGCTTCCGTATTTAACCGGATATCCACACCCGCCTTCTCGCAGCGCACGATCATCGCACGGATTGCAGAAGACAGCTGGCCTTTTCCGGTTGGGAAGGAAGCAATCCGGAAGCTTCCGCCGAGCTCTGCGCCTTTTTCAAGGAGCGTTACGTTATGCCCCTTCTTCGCGCAAAGCGTTGCCGCATATAAGCCTGCCGGGCCACCGCCGACAACAACAACCTTCTTGCTTACCTCAGCAGGAGTGATCTCTGCCTCGCGGCCTACACATGGATTGACGGCGCAGGATACCGGCTTTCCGGCAAACATGTTCGGAACGCAGCCGAGCAGACAGCCGATACAAGGCATCATCTCCTCGAGGTGTCCGGTTCTCGCCTTATTCGGGAGCTCCGGATCGGCGATACTCTGGCGGCCGAACGCGATCAGATCCGCACGTCCCTGCTTTACAAGAAGCTCTGCATACTGTGGCTCGGTAAAACGGCCAACTGCGATTACCGGAACGGTTACCGCACGCTTGATCTCGCTGACAAGATCTGCGTTGAAGCCGCCATGTGTCACGCCCGGTGCCCACATGAATTCATCACGAAGATGTACGGCACGTGTGATGTTAAGTGCATCCACGCCACATTCTTCCTCAAGATATGCAGCGACTGCGGATGCATCCTGCACGCTCTGTCCGCCCTCAACCTCATCGCTTGCATTGATACGGCAGAGGATTGGAAGGTTGCCGCCGGTCTTCTTTCGGATGTTCTCGATGATCAGGCGTGGCAGACGCATACGGTTCTCGAAGCAGCCGCCGAACTCATCGGTACGGTGATTCGTGCGCTCCGAGATGAAAGTGCTGACCAGATAACCGTGTGCACAATGCACTTCCACCATGTCGATTCCTGCCTGCTGCGCACGTCTTGCTGCATCACCATAACACTCGATGATGCGGTAGATTTCCTCGTTGGAAACAGCCTCCGGAACTTCTCTTCCGCATGCGGCCGGCATCGCGCTCGCTGCTTTCAGCGGATAGCCGGTAAGCTTCGAATTGCCTTCCGGACCTGCGTGCTGCAGCTGGATCGATACTTTTGCACCGTACTCATGGCAAGCATCCGCTACTTCCTTAAAGCTCTCCACTGTGTCATCGGAGAAAAGGCATGGCTTCCTCGGGCCACCCTTTGCCTCTTTGTATACAACGGTCGATTCGATTGTGATCAATCCGAAGCCGCCCTTGGCGCGCTCCTGATAGTAGGCTTTGGAACGCTCGCTGAGTGTTCCGTCTGTATTTGCAAAATTGTTTCCCATCGGCGGTACCACGAAGCGGTTCGGTACGGTCACATTGCCGATCTGGATTGGGCTAAACATATTTGGAAACTTCATATTTTCATCTCCTAGTTTTTATGATTTATGAGAAAAATTTTTCCATGACTTCTTCTGCCGGCATATCTTTTCCTGTGAAAAGCTTGAATGCTGCGGCTCCCTGCCACAGAAGCATTCCGATTCCACCGATTGCCTTGCATCCGGCTTCCTTTGCTTCCACGATCATACGTGTCTCGCGTGGGTTGTAGACCGTGTCTGCAACAACAAGCTCCGGACGGAACCATAACTTGTCGATCAGAGTCTCTTTCTCCATCGGCTTCATTCCGACTTTTGTTGCATTTACAAGGATGTCTGCGTTATCGACTGCGTTCTTAAGGTTCTCTGTGTTTGCAATATCGTTCATGCTCATATGACATCCCGGTACTGCCTTTGCAAGACGCTCAACGGTCTTTACTCCGTTCTCATAGAAAGCATCTGTCGGGTTGAAGATGGCGATCTCTGCAGCTCCGTCGAGTGCTGCCTGTACGCAGATGGCTGTGGCTGCGCCACCGGTTCCGAGTACGACAAGCTTTTTGCCCTTGACCTCGACACCATTCTCCTGAAGATTTCTGACAAATCCGATTCCATCTGTGTTGTGTCCGGTCATCTTGCCATCCTCTGCTACAGTAACGGTGTTGCATGCGCCGATCAGCTGCGCTGCCGGTGTCACTTCATCCAGATACTCGATGACTGCAGTCTTATCCGGCATTGTGATGTTGAAGCCTTTGACGTTGAACGTCTTGATGGCTGCGATACCCTCTGCTAATTTGTCAAGCGGTACATCGAAAGCGAGGTATGCGCCGTCCTCTCCAACGCTCTCGAAACTGTAGTTGTACATTGCCGGGCTTCCGGAATGTCCGACCGGTGAACCGATCAGGCAGTAAAGTCTTGTGTGTCCTGTAATTCTGTTATCCATGATAATCCTCCTAATGGTTGTATGTGTTATCTATTAAGTTACATTTTCTGATTCATGCTTTTCGTATTACTACGCTTCAAGCACTTCCGGCCATACTTCATTTAATACAGCCGCAGTTGCCTCATAGTTCTCTTTTGCTGCCTCTGCCACTCCGTGGGAGAGTACTTCGTCGCTGATAACTTCGACGCCGACGACCTTAGGATCAATGCCTTTGTCCAGGATCATCTTAACGAATCCTGCGGTATCTCCGTGTCCGGTTCCCGGAATCATGCGGTCATGCATGGACTCATCACGAAGGATGGACGTTGCGTATGGATGTGCCTGTACATCATTGATCTGGATCGATACGATCTTGTCTGCCGGAACATCGGCAAGCACAGACGGATCATAAGACTGTCCGGCGCGGATCCAGTGCCATGAGTCAAGGATGATCTTCGCATTGTCACATCCGGACGCCTTTACGACTGCCCAGGCTTTCTTCACATCCGGAAGTCCGCTATACGGCATCGGCTCCACACCGATCGTGTATTTTCCGGCACGGGCGCAAAGCTCACGCAGCTTCTGTGCGGTGTACTCCACCGAATAATCCTCCATCAGACCACAGTTGATATGGTTGACGCCGAACAGTTCACACATATGGAAACACATCTGCTCCTTGTACTTCTGCTCGTAGGAACGATGCTCGTCCGCCCACTGCACAATGTACTCAACCTCGGTTACCTTCATATCGTATTTCTTCAAGATTGCCAGAATATCATCGTCGAACAATCCCTCATTCAATGCGTCCACATAAGTCTCCGCACGAAGTCCGATGCCCTCAAAACCAGCCTCCTTAGCTGCTTTCACACGCTCCTCAAATGTACACTGATCCCCCAGTGTCCATGAGCTGATGGTAAGTGGATATTTCTTTGACATATCAAATTCCTCCTATAAATAATGATTTATTTGTTCTCTGCCTTCTGAATTCTCTTGAGCAGAATTGCAAGCAACACTCCGATGAGTGTCAGTACCATGTTAAAAAGCAATACCCATCGCGGTCCCTGTACGCCGCCGATACGGGTCAGCACACCTGCCACACTGATGGTCAGATAATTGGCAACGCTCGATGCGATCATAACGATCGATGTGATCTTGCCGCGATGCTTCTCAAACATCTCGTTAGCAACCGCTGTCACAAGCTGAAGCACGCCGCCTGCCGCAAAGAATCCAATTAAGAATCCGCCAAGCAGACACATAAACGGTTTCTGGATCAGATAGATGGCTCCAAGTGTAAGAAGCGCCATAAACGGATAACCGATCAGGATGTTGACCGGAGGCACATTGCGGCTCAACAGTGCTGCGCTGACAAACAATGCGCATACGATTCCAAGTGAATAGAACGACTGGATCTTGGACGGATCACTCAGTCCATACAGAAGTCCTAACTCCTGGTTGCAGTTCATCCAGATCATAAATGTGGATGAGCTTGTGAATCCCAGGCAGATCAACAGGATTGCTGCCGGTGTGAATTTCATATGGTCTTTCTCTTTGCCTTTTTTCGCCTTTTCAAATGGCGGGAATGGTAAGAAAGCAAGAAATACACCGTCCACGAAGATGAGTGCTGCTGTAAAAAGGAAAATCGTATGGAACGGTAAGTGTTCTACTGCGACAAAACTGATGGCAAATGGCAGTAAAAACTGTGCAATCGATACCGACATCTTGGTGAAGATGTTGGCGACCGTTCCTTTTTCTTTGAAGATCTCCATACAGGACGGTGTAATACTTGTATCAAGGAATGAGTTGGCCATTCCACTGAGCACTGCAAGTGCGTAGCCCAGGTACATATTCGGGCAGAAGGAAATGGTCAGTAAAAAGATGGTGTAGCATCCGCATCCAATGAGTGCGGAAAGTCTGCGGCCGAGCCGGTCAGACAGTGGACCCGCGATCGGGAATGCGATCAGACGTCCCAAACCGATCGCTGCAATGACTGCGACAACACCGGAGACGTCATAACTTCCGTCTGCAAGTGTGCCTGCGTTCCACATTGCTGCGAAGTTCTGTTTGTACTGCCCCATAATGGAGGCTGCAATACCCAATACAAAATATGTCAGATACAACGCAAAGGCTGTCGGATAATACCGTTTGGATTCCGTAGCTTGATTCATAGATTTCTTCTCCTCTCGTTTGCTTATCTGCCTTTACTTTAACGAGAATCGGCGATATAAACAAATCAATAGTTTTTATAAAACGATAGATTTTATCTATCAAATATGCTACTATGTACAAAACATCCAAAATTTATAGATTGATTGCCAGGCGATCAAAAAAGGGGGATTTTTCATGAATTTATATCAGTTGCGATACTTTGTGAAACTCGCGCACGTTCAGCATTATACGAAGACTGCGGAGCAGCTGTGCATCACGCAGCCAAGCTTAAGTCATGCGATCAGCCAGCTGGAATCAGAGCTCGGCGTACCTCTCTTTGAGAAAAGCGGTCGAAACACAACACTGACGCGCTTCGGCGAGGAATTCTTGGATTGTGCAGAACATACATTGGAGACATTGGACGCCGGTATCGCCTCGCTTCAGCGGAGCGCCAAAGGCGACGGACTGATCCGTCTCGGACTGCTGCGCACACTCGGAATCGATTATATTCCGCGGATTACTGCGCGTTTTCTGGCTGAGAATCCGGATCGTGAGATTCAATTTACCTATCACACAGGAGTTACTTCCGAATTGTTGGATGGGCTTTCCACCCATAAATACGACTTGCCTCATATGCCACTTCTTCTGACTCATTCGTTATCTCTGTGTATTCTATCTTTTCCGTTTCCAAATAACACTCTTTAGGCAAATGAGTATTATCCGTAAAATGCTCCTTTAATATTCTTCTCCTTATATCATTTGTCCTTCCAATATAAATAATTCTTTTCTCAGCATCTATAAATCTATATAAATAAAAACTCATTTCTAGTCTCCATCAGCTACTCTTCGTCTTTCAACCCATACTTTTCTAATATCTTTGAAAAATCCTTAATTTCTTTTTTAAAGCGAAAAATATAATTACCATCAAACCAATATTCTTCTTCCACTCCATCAATTGTCGGGAAAATTACAGATTCTCGACTACTGTTGACGATTCCCCACCTTCCATCATGATCACAACTCACTACCCATACAGGCTCCCCATTCATCTTATCTAACTTAATTTTCTTTAATGGAGCATTATCTTCTTGTACCTGCATACGGAGTAATGCTGTGATTGAATTATCTAATGCCTCTTTCAACTTATTTTCTTTGTCACTCAACGTTTTCATGACCTCTTCTAGCATTTCTCTAGATTGCCGCCATTTTGAACGAAGTGCCTTGTTATTCTTCTTCATAATATACAGCTGATGATTCATCTCACCGATTCTGTCATATTCGTTTCTGCTTTCCAATTTCTCCATTGTACTATTTCTCCCTTATATATCTTTGTTTTTCTTCTAATATTTTCTTATAAACTTGCAGCCATTCTGCTGATACTCATAAACTTCCATCTCACCGTCAATATATGTTGCATCTTCCACATTGAAAAGAGTAACGCATTTTCCTTGCAAACCAATCAATGCCATTCTTGTACTTCTGTAGGCTACTCCTCCAAATCCCTTAGCCATCAGATATCTGCTAAATGCTCTAAAAGGAATATATGCTTCTAACTTAGGATCATCCTCTTTATCCACAGCATAAAAAATCGAATCACAGATATTTCCAATCAAAATCTTTGAAAGTTGTAACTGTACCTGCCGGTGTATTTCTCTATCTAAGCCTAGCTTTTTCTGTATTCGCTCCAACTCTGCTCTGAATGATTCCTCATCTTTATGTTTCGCATACGACACCATTCGATTCCTTAGCTTGGGCTTATCCTGAATCACTTGCATCATTCTTTCTTTGTAATCATGCTCAGATTCTGTTAATTTCTCTAATTGCTCATCATAATCAATACCATCATATGACAAGTCCAATATCTTGACTCTTTTATGTACTACTTTAAATTTACATACCGAGAGTTGTTCTCCGTTTTTAGCTCTTAACTCCTCAAAGCATGTTTTCTGGGCAAGCTTTATATTCTGGCATTCCTGTCCCTCATTATCATATGCTAAATAAAGAAAGGCTTCTCCATCTTCATTCCATCTGGTATCGTGGCAATATGCTGGATTAGGAATAATGTATTTGTAATTGTCAAACACCTCATATCGGCTTGCTCTATATAAATTTGAGAATTCTCTCAGTTGTTTTACAATAAAATCCGGAAATTCTTTCATTGTTTCAGCAAAAAAATCATCAAATATCTTTATAAAACTTGCTTCATTAGCGGCAACACTTTTCTCATCCGGAAGTTCCTTCCACAATTGCAAAATAAATTCTTGCGTATGCTTCCAATAAACTTGTGAATACTGCTCCATAAAATTTGTCTTTCCAAATCTGAAATACAACTTATTAAGATTATTAAACAAACTGTTGATATACATATCGTGGTATTCTTCTTCGTACTCTGACCACTCTTCTTCTGTTGGACTAATTCCAATTGCCTCTTCTACTGCTTTTACTGTAGCATTAAATCGGGATAGCACTTGATAGATATATTCCTGATGTTTCACATCCGTTTCCCTATTTAATACTTCCAGAATAGCAGTTGTAACTGTTCCACCAAACCTGCTTTTAAGTTTATTTTGTTCTATTGCTAAATACATTTGATTAAACATACATCTACCTTCCCCTATTCATAAAAATAATACCTGTTTACCATATACGGTATAAGTTCTAGAATATCATTTGCCGGTATTCCCTTATCCGTATTTCCATCAAAATGAATTTCATAATCATAGTTCCAAAAATACTTTCCTGCAAAATAAGAAACAAACTGGTATATTATAGAATCCTGATTATAGTCCTTTATATTGGAAAACGGTATTTTAAATTTCACTAAAAATGCCTTTCCATATGCTCTCAAATATTCATATAACTGTGGATACTCATTCTTTAATGCATCCCTTGCCAATTCTCCACCAATATTTTCACAGAATTGTTCGTATCCAGCATGCATATCTTCACTTAAGAGACCTGTATCTGAATAAAAGCATAGCTGCGGTTCTCTGCCATGCGAAGGATATTTCCAATCATATTTCTTTTTAATAGCTTCAACTGCTTGAGTAATTTCTTCCTCTGAAACTTCAAGAGTATGTAATGTTTTAATAATATGTGCGCTATATGCGTTCCACTCATTGGTCTGAAGACCAGATGTGAGAATTATTTTCTCATCAAGTATTTTAGTTGAATGATAGCAAATCATCTCATACTTCTCAAACAGCACACACAGTTCTCTGTAAAAGTAATATGCCGAACTCGGTCCCATATAATCTTCTATTGTACAACACACATCCCTATCATATTCGATTTCACATTTCTTAATCTTAGATACTATGCTACAAGGCATGCTTTGAAATCTCTCCAATATTTTTTGTTCTATTTCCATAGGAATTGTGCTTATATCTGAAACATCAATTATCATTTAAACTCCCTTCATAATACCCATTACAACTGCTTTCTCTATATTGGTATCCTTGTTTATATTATACTTGATGGTACTGTCTTTCTACAATCTGCATTTTATATCTTTTCATTTATGCCAACAATAAAACGCCCGACCCCATCGGGCATTTTATTCTTACCACAAATCTAGACAGGAATTCCGTTTCCCTATTCAGTTGTCATCACTGCCTATCACTTACTCATATCTGATTTCCTGCTCCATGACGATTCCAGACTGGAACTGGATGGTCAGCTTCTCGGCAGAGACTACCTTGATGCTTGCTATCAGCCTTCTTACAAGGTCATTATCAAATTCCGGTATCTGGCAGGTCTG
>OGKS01001577.1_pt1 | contig 10327 bp, 7 predicted proteins | sample 1572491 | NCBI WGS metagenome assembly OGKS01 (sample SAMEA2582153, study PRJEB24529) | metagenome | biome: Human gut stool | place: China | collected 2011
TGAAGGATAGAGTTGCTGTTGCTCGATCGTTTCGCTTTACCTTCGTTTGGGTGTGGTACGGTGATCGACCCGTCCGGTTTTAAGAAGCGAAGCCATAGCTGGCCTAAAAAATCCAATACAGTTTTCATGATACTATGTTTTAGAGGTTATTTTTACCGTTTTCTTCTGCGAATATAGGTTGTTAACTTGAAGTTTTCCAAATATTTATATTATCATTTGAAATAAAAGTAATTTGTCCAGAATACTAGGAAGAACTCTTGTTTAGGTGGTATGAATGTAATACCTTTGTTAAGTGCCTATAATCTTTTCACCTATGTGAAAAGAACGTATCACAATCATGAAACGATCGATTCACATAGGTGAAAAGATCATATCACCCTTGTGAAATGACTAATAGCATACGATGTTCTCCGCTTCGCGAATCGATACCAATCGCGATCCGTTCTACCTTTGTATGAAAATTGGTTGTAAAATCTACCAGCTTATCCAGCAAAGGAATGGGAAGATTATCGATACAGAAAAATCCCATATCCTCCATCATCTTCATCGCCGTACTTTTGCCCGCACCGGACATTCCCGTCACTATAACAAATTGCAATCTTCCCATTCCTTTCCCTGCTATCTTCCTATATGCCGACGCGCCTAAAACTCACCCAGCATCTTTACCTCAGGCTCAAGCATGACACCAAACTGTGCCTTTACTTTGTCCTGCACATCCTGCATCAACTGACGCACTTCCTGCGCTGAGGCATTCTTTCTGTTGATCACAAATCCGCAATGCTTCTCCGAGACCTGCGCATCGCCGACGCGGTAACCGCGAAGACCGGCATCCATGATCAGTTTTCCTGCAAAATATCCCTCCGGGCGCTTAAAGGTACTTCCGGCACTTGGATATTCGAGCGGTTGTTTCTCGATACGCTTGTTTCTGAGCTCTTCCATCTGTGCGCGGATTTCTTCCTCCGGCTTGTAGCCAAGTTCGATTTCCGCTTCCAGTACAATATACTGCTGCTCAGGCACACAACTGTGACGATAAGAGAGATCCATCTCACTTACATCAAGTGTTTTCAGCTCTCCCTCCGGCGTCAGAACCGTCACCGTTCTTAAGATATCCTTCATCTCTCCGCCGTATGCTCCGGCATTCATGGTTACAGCTCCACCGACGCTTCCAGGAATTCCTGCAGCAAACTCCATTCCACCGAGTTCTGCTGCGGCAGCCTTTGCTGCAACCTGTGACAGCAATGCGCCTGCCCCCGCCGTAATGTGGTTCTTATCTACCATAATCTGATTCATTGCCGAACCGATCTCTACAACTAATCCCCGGATTCCTTTATCACCAACTAACAGATTACTTCCGTTACCGATCACAGTGATTGCCATCCCGCAGTTCTTTGCAACCGCTAACACTTCTGCAATCTGCTCCCTGTCCGGGCATACGAAATAGTCTGCCGGGCCGCCGATACGAAATGTCGTATGACGGCTCATCGGTTCGTCCTTCAGTACCTGCAGTTCCGGCAATGCAGTTGTAATCTCATCATAAAAATGCGACATTATGCCTCCTTTAAAAACGCAATATAGCCGCGATATGCTTCATATAAATCAACCTTGCTGATAATCTCCCAAGGTGCATGCATGTTCAATACTGCCACACCACTGTCAATGACATTCATATCGTAATTCGCAAGGATATAGGCGATCGTTCCGCCGCCACCCTGATCCACTTTACCAAGTTCAGCTGTCTGGAAAGAGACTTCATTCGTATCCATAATATTGCGAAGCTTCGCAACATACTCTGCATTGGCATCGTTGGATCCGCTTTTGCCTCTGGAGCCTGTGTATTTATTGAACACAAGGCCTTTTCCGAAGAAGGCGCTATTGCGTTTCTCCATAACCGATGGATAATTCGGATCAAATGCAGCAGACACATCCGAAGATAATACCTTGGAATTCTTTAATGCTCTGCGCACGGCAAGCTCACTGTAATTTCCGGCAAGATTCAACACCTCTGCCACACAGTTTTCGAAGAAACGTGACTGCATTCCGGATGCACCGACACTTCCGATCTCTTCCTTGTCAACAAGCAGACATACGCTTGTGTACTGTGGCTTCTCCACTGCCAGAATTGCCTCAAAAGACGGATATGCGCACACTCTGTCATCGTGTCCGTATCCCATGATCATGCTGCGGTCAAAGCCGTAATCTCTCGCTTCACCAGCCGGCACAACCTCGATCTCTGCGGAGAGGAAATCATCCTCCTCAATTCCATACTCTGTAGCAAGGATATCAAGAATGTTTGCCTTGACACGATCCTTCATCTCTTTTTCGTCTTCCTTATTATCTGCAGTCTTTGGAATACTTCCAATCAGCAGATCGAGATTCTCGCCCTCGATCACCTTGGCAGCCTTCTTCTCCATCTGGTCAGCAGACAGATGGATCAGCAGATCGCTCACGCCAAATACCGGATCCCCCGGCTTATCGCCGATATTAACCTTAACTGTAGTTCCATCCTTCTTGCAGATGACACCGTGCAAAGCCATCGGTAACGTTACCCACTGATATTTCTTCACACCGCCGTAATAATGGGTGTCGAGCATTGCCATCTGGGTATCCTCATAGAGAGGAATCTGCTTTAAGTCCAGACGAGGGGAATCAATGTGTGCGCCGAGAATATTCATTCCCTCCTGCAGTCCCTTCTCACCCATGACAAAAAGAGCCAGACCCTTGCCCATATTGTTGGCAACAATCTTATCCCCAGCTTTCACACTTACACCGGAAGCGATGAGTTCATCCATATCCTGAAAACCTGCTTCTTTTGCCTTCTCATACAAACTTGCGGTACACTCACGCTCCGTCTTGCACGCGGAGATAAACTTACGATACTCCTCTGCAAACTGAAATACTTCGTCTCTCTTATTTCCCTGTGGGTACTTCTCCCACGCATTCTTCTTTTCCACTATCTTTTCCCTACTTTCTATTTCTTTTAATCTTCCTCAAGTCTTCCCTTGGTCAGATTCTCCTGCACTCTGCGGTACAGTTCCTGTGCCGCATTATAGCCCATCTTCTTCTGTCTGTGGTTGACCGCTGCCGTCTCACAGATGACAGCCAGATTTCGTCCCGGACGAATCGGCAGCGAATGACATACGACCTTGTTGCCAAGATACTCAATGTATTCCTCCTCAAGTCCCAGACGGTCATAATCTGCATCCTTCTTCCAGTCCTCCAGCTTGATGACCAGATCGATCTGCTGCTTCTCCTTCACGCACTCAACACCGTAAAGTGTCTTAACATCAATGATTCCAATACCTCTGAGCTCGATAAAGTGACGGGTCACATCCGGAGATGTTCCGATCAGAGTGTGCTCATTGATCTTGCGGATCTCCACCACATCGTCCGTAACAAGACGATGTCCGCGTCGGATCAGTTCGAGCGCAGCCTCGCTTTTACCGATTCCGCTGTCACCGGTGATCATCAGACCCTCACCATAGACATCGACCAGTACGCCGTGAATGCTGATGCAAGGCGCCAGCTGCTCACCAAGCGTATAGATCAGCTCCGCGGTAAATTCGGAAGTAGATCTTCCGGTACCGAGTACCGGTACATGGTTCGCCAGTGCCTCCTTCAAAAAGATCGGATCCGGTGTCAGATTTCTCGAAAAAATAACACACGGAATATCAAACTTAAGGAACGCATCATAACGGATCTGTTTCTCTTCATCGCTCATCTGCTGGATATATGCATACTCTACATTTCCGATAATCTCGACACGAGACTCCTCGAAATGCTCAAAATATCCGGTAAGCTGCAGCGCCGGACGGTTAATATCGGTCGTTGTAATCTTACGCTTTTTTAAGTCGATCTCATCGGTAAAGTTTTTCAGATCCAGTAATTCGGCAATCTTTGCCACACTAACACTACTGCTATTCATCCTTATTTCCCCCGTTTATTTTGTAAATTCCACGCAATCTGTGGTCTGCATTCATCCGATAAATGCGTCATAAATGTGCATTTATTGTACCACGCAAACACTTATATGGCAATTGATGTGTTAACTTTTGAAAAAGGTTACTGTTCACTCGCGCCATTCGCATGAAAGAAGGCATACACTTTCTCCGCCGCCTGCAGATTCATGCTTTCCGTCTCCACCAGTTCTTCCACCGTTGCCTCCCTGATCTTCTCGATTGATGCGAAGCGCCGCATAAGAGCCTTACGCCTAGTCGGTCCAATGCCCTCGATGTCATCTAACACAGAATGCACCTGTGACTTTGAACGGAGTGATCTGTGGTACTCGATTGCGAAACGATGCGCCTCGTCCTGAATTCTCGTGATCAGCTTAAAGCCTTCCCCGTGCCGGTCGATCGGAATCTCTACATTATGAAAGTATAACCCTCTTGTCCTGTGATTATCATCCTTGACCATACCGCACACCGGAATAGACAGTCCCAGTTCCTCCAGCACCTGCAGACAGATATTCACCTGACCGCGTCCTCCGTCCATCATGATGATATCCGGAAAACGCGTAAAGCTTCCAACCTCCTGCGGCAGATTCTTATCCTTAAGTTCCTGTATCTCCTGCATTCCATGCTTAAAACGTCTTGTCAAAACTTCATGCATCGAAGCATAATCATCCGGTCCCGTCACAGTACGAAGCTTAAATTTACGATAGTCGCTGCGCTTCGGCTTGCCTTTTTCATAAACGATCATAGAACCGACCGTCTCAAATCCATTAATATTGGAGATATCATACGCTTCCATACGATTCAGCCCGTGCATTCCGAGAAGTTCCTCGATTTCCTTGACGGCACCGATCGTTCTTCCTTCCTCACGCTTGATCTTCTCCTTATCCTGATTCAAAACAAGTGAGGCATTCTTGGCCGCCAGCTCCACAAGTTTCTCCTTCATTCCCTTCTGCGGAATGCGGATGTACACACGCCGTCCGCGCTTGGCGCTCAGCCACTCTTCCAATACCGGAATATCCTCGATCGGCTCCTGCAGCATAATTTCACGCGGAATATACGGCGTGCCGGAGTAAAACTGTTTCACGAAATTGACCAGGATATCGCTTGTGCTCTCCTCCGAACCGACGCGCACATGAAAATGATCTCGTCCGATGATCTTACCGCTTCGGATAAAAAATACCTGCACCACTGCATCCGTATCATCACTCGCCAAAGCGATAATATCCTTATCCTCGCCATCCGTATTCGTAATCTTCTGTTTCTGCGCGATCTGCTTCACACTGCCTAACAGCTCCCGATACTCAATTGCTTTCTCAAACTCCATCGCCTGTGAAGCTTCCACCATCTTTGTCTCGAGCATCTTAATGACCGGCGTATAATTTCCGTTTAAGAATTCCAGCACCTGGCTGACACGCTCACCATATTCTTCCTTATTAACATATCCCTGACAAGGTGCACTGCATCTGTGAATATGATAATTCAGGCAGGCACGCTCCGCTCCAATATCCCGCGGCAGCTTCCGGTTGCAGGTGCGAAGCTGATAGATTTTATTGATCAGCTCAATCGTATCCTTCACCGCTCCGGCACTTGTGTACGGTCCGAAATAACGGGACTTATCCTTTTTTAACTGGCGCGAAAAAAGCACACGCGGGAAATCCTCCCCCATTGTCACGCGGATGTAAGGGTATGTCTTATCATCGCGAAGCATGGTATTGTATTTTGGCGTGTGTTCCTTGATCAGATTGCATTCAAGCACCAACGCTTCCAACTCGGAATCCGTGATAATGTACTCGAATCTCGCAATATGCTCCACCATCTGCTTCTTCTTGATTCCCTCATCGTGGCTTGGCTGAAAATACTGCCGCACGCGTTTGCGCAAGCTTACCGCTTTCCCGATGTAGATGATGGCATCTGTTTTATCATGCATAATATAAACTCCCGGTTGATCCGGGAGTTTACGTAATTCTTCTTGAATGTCAAACATCAATTATTCCTCAAACATATCATCCGTTGCCGGTGCGATCGTCTGCTCCGGTGCCTTCGCCTCATCCTGCTTAGCCCCCTCCGTCTCCGGCATCAGTGAATCCTTCTTATCACTTTCTTCCTCAGGAATTCCCTTCATCTCGCGGAAGATCTTCATGAATTCCTTACCGGTGATGGTCTCTTTCTCATAGAGATACTCGCTGATATGATCCAGCACATCGCGATTCTCTCTCAGCATGTTCATCGCTGTCTCATAGCTCTCATTGATGATTGTAAGCACTTCTTTATCAATCTGTCCCGCAGTATCCTCACCGCAGATCAGACCTGCGCGTCCGTCAAGATACTGGTTCTCAACGGTAGCAAGGCACATCATTCCAAACTTATCCGACATACCGTACATGGTAACCATCGCACGGGCAATCTTCGTTGCCTGTTCGATATCGTTCGCCGCACCACTCGTTGCCGACTCAAACACGAGAACCTCCGCTGCACGTCCGGCCATATAAGTCGTGATCTTCGCAAGCAGCTCATCCTTCGTCTCTAAGTACTTCTCCTCCTCCGGAGTCTGAAGCGTATAACCAAGTGCGCCCATCGTACGAGGAACGATCGTAATCTTCTGTACCGGTTCCGTATTCTTCTGTAATGCGGATACCAAAGCGTGACCAACTTCGTGGTAAGAAACGATCCTGCGCTCCTTATCGCTCATCACGCGATCCTTCTTCTCTTTGCCGCCGACAGCCACAAGCTCGAATGCCTCAAACAGATCCGACTGGTTCACAAACTTACGGTTATGCTTGACTGCATTAATCGCTGCCTCATTGATCATGTTGGCAAGATCCGAACCAACCAGTCCGGCAGTCGCCAATGCGAGTGCATCCAGATCTACGGTCTCATCCATATGAACATCCTTGGAATGAACCTTTAAAGTCTCCAGACGTCCCTTGAGATCCGGCTTATCTACGATAATACGACGGTCAAAACGTCCCGGACGAAGTAATGCCTTATCCAGTACTTCCGGACGGTTCGTTGCTGCAAGAATCAAAATTCCCTTCGACGGATCAAAACCATCCATCTCCGCCAGTAACTGGTTCAATGTCTGCTCGCGCTCATCGTTACCTCCGCCGTATCTGCTGTCACGGCTTTTACCGATGGCATCAATCTCATCGATGAAGATGATACAAGGCGCCATCTTCTGTGCCTCCTTAAACAGATCTCTCACACGGGAAGCACCGACTCCGACGAACATCTCTACGAAATCCGAACCTGCCAGTGAGAAGAACGGAACTCCGGCTTCTCCTGCAACAGCCTTTGCAAGAAGTGTCTTACCGGTTCCAGGAGGTCCGACAAGAAGTGCCCCCTTCGGGAGCTTTGCCCCGATATCGCTGTATTTCTTCGGATTGTGCAGAAAATCCACCACTTCCTGCAGGGATTCCTTTGCCTCGTCCTGTCCGGCTACATCTTTAAATGTCACACCGGTTGTTTTCTCCACATATACTTTGGCGGTTGATTTTCCAACCCCCATGGCTCCTCCGCCCATCTTCTTCATCAGCATTCCAAACAGGATCCACAAGATCACAAGCGGAATGACAAAGCTTAAAATATTAAGAAGCCAGGTCGAAGTATTGTCCGGAACCGTCGCTGAAATCTCAATCGGATTGCCTTCCGACGTCTTGGATTCCTTCAACGTCTTGATCAGATCCGGATCATTGACCATTCCGGTATAATACGTGATCTTGTAAGCTGCCTTGTCTTCGACAAGTGTGTAGTCGATCTCATAGTTTCCGAATTCAACCGTCTTGATATTGTTGTGTTCGAGCTGCTTTAAGAAATCCGAATATGTAGTTTCCTTGGAGCTCATCTGTGAGAAACGACTTGCAAAAAATGAAATGAAGAACAACGCGACAAGTGTCACCATAATGAAACTTAAGATCATCTGTCCGTTATGGTTGTTCTTCTTATCTCCGTTGTTATTATTGTTGTTTCCGTTATTCCCATTGTTGTAATTATTGTTGCCGCCATTATAATTATTGCCACTGTTATAGTTGCCATTATTATAATTGTTATTCGGTGCCTGATTGTCCATAAGCCCTCCAGTTGTATGCATGCACACAAATTCTCTTGTATTTCGTATCTTTATTATATGTAAAGGTCACTTTAAAATCAACATTTTGTTCGTGAACTTTTCTTATTCTTTCTAAACTTTTTCTAAAAAAGTGTGGAATATTTTGATCTTAGGCTGTATAATATGTAAGTTATTAGTATCGCTTAATATTTTACAATTTGAGGAGGATAATTATGCCTGTTAAATACGTCTTTGTCACTGGTGGTGTTGTTTCCGGTCTCGGAAAAGGAATTACCGCCGCATCTCTTGGACGTCTGCTGAAGGCTCGTGGCTACAAAGTCACTATGCAGAAGTTTGACCCATATATCAACATTGATCCGGGAACCATGAACCCGATCCAGCACGGTGAAGTATTCGTTACCGATGATGGTGCTGAGACAGATCTCGATCTTGGACACTATGAGAGATTTATCGACGAGAGTCTGACAAAGAACTCCAACGTAACAACCGGTAAGGTTTACTGGTCTGTATTACAGAAGGAACGACGCGGCGATTACGGCGGAGGAACGGTTCAGGTTATTCCACATATTACGAACGAGATCAAGAGTCGCTTTTACCGCAACTTTACCTCCGATGATATGCATATTGCCATCATTGAAGTCGGCGGAACCGTCGGAGATATCGAAAGTCAGCCTTTCCTTGAGGCAATCCGTCAATTCCAGCACGAAGTCGGACACGAGAATGCGATCCTGTGTCACGTTACACTGATCCCGTATCTGCGCGCTTCTGGGGAACTTAAGACAAAGCCTACACAGGCCAGTGTTAAGGAGCTTCAGGGAATGGGTATCCAGCCGGATATCATCGTATGCCGCTCCGAGCAGCCGCTTGATCAGGGACTCAAGGATAAGATTGCATTGTTCTGTAATGTACCAAATTCTCACGTACTGCAGAATCTTGATGTTGAATATCTCTATGAGGCACCACTTGCAATGGAGAAAGAAAATCTTGCCAAGGTTGTCTGTGAAAGCTTAAAGCTTGACTGTCCGGAACCGGATCTTGCCGACTGGAAGCAGATGGTCAACGATCTTCGTCATCCTGATAAGGAAGTGAAGATTGCACTGGTTGGAAAATATACTGCATTACACGATGCTTACATCTCAGTTGTTGAGGCATTAAAGCACGGCGGAATCCCGCTCCATGCAACCATCGATATCAAGTGGGTGGATTCCGAGGAATTGACTGCCGATAATGTAGACAGCGTTCTTAACGATGTAAATGGTATCCTTGTTCCGGGTGGATTCGGTATCCGCGGCGTTGAGGGCAAGATCCTTGCAGCTCGCTACGCAAGAGAGAACAATATCCCATACCTTGGACTCTGCCTTGGTATGCAGGTTGCGATCATCGAATTTGCAAGACATGTTTGCGGCTACAATGACGCACACAGTATTGAGCTTGATCCGAACACAACCCATCCGGTCATCGCTTTGATGCCTGACCAGAATGGTGTTGAAGATATTGGCGGAACATTAAGACTTGGCGCTTACCCATGTATCCTTGAGAAAGATTCCAAGGCATACAGCGTATATGGAACCGAAGAGATTTCCGAGCGTCATCGTCATCGTTATGAGGTGAACAATGATTACCGTACCGCTTTACTTGAGCATGGTATGAAGCTTTGCGGAACTTCTCCTGATGGAAGAATCGTAGAGATGATCGAAATTCCGGATCATCCATGGTTTATTGCCACGCAGGCTCATCCGGAACTGAAGTCCCGTCCAAACCGTCCACATCCACTTTTCCGTGGTTTCGTGGAAGCTGCTACCAAATGCAAGAGATAACCGATTGTAAATCATATGCCCCCGGATTTATTTCCGGGGGCTTTATTTACGCGAAAGTCCGTATCTGCGCGAAACCCTGACAGCCGCATGCTGACCGGCAATGTTCAAAAGACTTGAACCACTCACGCATTTTCCAATATTCCTGCCCTTGTCAATCAAATGACCGTTTATTATAATGAATGTGATCAGATGGAATAGCATCCATTATAATCAGAGGAGAAAGTCATATGCCCAAATCAACGAATCAGAAGCAAAAGATGTTGCTTATTCTTGATTATTTACAAAAGCACACCGATGAGACGCATGATGCGACAACACCACAGTTGATCGACTATCTTGCCGCCAACGGAATCAAGGCGGAGCGCAAGAGCATCTACAACGATATTCAGACACTGATTGATTTCGGATACGATATCGTGCGCGGTCCTGGCCCGCATGACGGCTACCAGCTTCTCTCCCGCGACTTTGAACTTGCGGAAGTCAAGCTTCTC
>OGKS01001578.1_pt1 | contig 10320 bp, 6 predicted proteins | sample 1572491 | NCBI WGS metagenome assembly OGKS01 (sample SAMEA2582153, study PRJEB24529) | metagenome | biome: Human gut stool | place: China | collected 2011
TTACCTTCGGCAGCAAGCCATCCCAACTTGGCGAAGTCAGAACGAGACAAACCTGTCTCTTGCTGTACTCCCTTAGAATTATCGTTGCCTTCATAGTTTAAGCTATACGGACCGACATTGGAAGCGACATACTCATAGACGGTATTAGGAGTGTCATCGAATACGTCAATTCCTGTTGCATCATATAGACGATGAAGCAACTTGCCAACCGTCTCATTCCACAAGTCACCAGGCCGCTCACTCCATTCTTCGCTGTTCTTCAAGCGAGCATACTTTCTTCTTGCCTTCTCAATAAGGCTCTTTCTTCCCTCAGGAGTATTCTCTTCCTTAGCAAGTTGTCGCTCGTTATAAGCATCACGGATAGCGACAGCAGAGTCATAAGCCGCCTGAGCATCAGCAATGGCCTTCTCCTTGGCAGCCTTTGCAGCCTTCTGTTCCACAAAAGTCTTACCCTTCACGGTCATATTGTTGGCCTTGTCGAGTGCCTTCTTCGCATCAGACACATACCCAGACACAATACCATCTGCATCCTCATCAAACTGGGAGTCATACAACTCAGCAGTCTGTGCGGCACTCAGCTTCGAGAAGTCAGGATTGCCATCCTCCAGCATAGGTACAATAGTTCCGTCTTCAAGAGTTATAGCAGGAGTCTGTTCGGCAGCAGGATTCTGTTCGGTTGCAGAGTCCTCGGCAGATTCAGGAGTGGCAGTTTCCTCAGCAGGTTCAGCAGTCTCGCCCTCTATTGTCGGAGCTTCCTCCTCTATCTCACCTCTATTCTCTCCACTATTATCCTCTATCATTGAGGAAGGCATAGCTTGCTTATACTCATCGAGTGTCATGGTAGAGATTGTGGCCACATCTTTCTTGTTGACCGCATGAGGAATAAGAGTACCATCACTCTTTAACTCTACTACCTTAGCTTTCGCACCAGCATCACGAATGAGGAACAATTTAGAGCCAGGATATTTAGTATTGCCATCCCTGCCGAGTACATCAACAAGCACCACGTTACCATCATCATTGAGTATCTGACCAAAGTCAAATGATGGTTGAGCCTCCTCTGTCTTCTGCTCGTCACGTTCCTTCTCCATCTGTTCACGCTCAGCCTTAGCAGCTTCCAGTCTCTTCTGGTCTTCAAGGTCTTTCATCTTCTGCAAGTCTTCAAAAGAGTATGGTATCTGCACATTCTCACCCTTGACAAGTTCTGTAGGCACATTTCCATCAATAGTGATCATAGCCGTACCATCACCATTGTCAGCCAATACCTCATAGGTATGCTCTGTTCCGTCCGCATCGGTAACAGAGAACTGGGAGCCAACTTCTACAGTTCCGTCAATGATACCAGCCACTTCCTTGATAGCATTCTCTTTCGCATCAGCTACGGCCTGAGCCTTAACGGCATCGGCAGGAAGTTCTTCACCCAGTTCAGCGAACATCAACGCATCAGCGTGTTCTACACTATTCGTTGTCGGGTCAAAATAAAGAATCATATCATCGCTGTTGCTTACATCAATGGAGCCATCATCGTGAGTGGCAATATTACCGCTGATAATATACACACCATAGTCTTCAGCACCGCCTGATGCTTTGATGGTTGCGTTACGGACGGAGCCACGACTTTGGTCTGTATACATATTCACTCTCTGTTCTGCCTGATGAGCAGCGAGGTCAACCTTGTCTTGTGCATCATCAACCACACCCTGATAGCGAGCAGAAGACAACTGATAGTCATAGATAGCTTGGTCAAGTTTATCGTCCTGCCCTGTCAGGGATTCCAGTTCCTCGTCACTCATGCCAGATAGCTGTTGCTCAGAGATATTCAATGCTGCTGCAAGAGTTTTCGCCTGGTCTTCGTGCTGAATCTGAATATCATGCTTGTCTGCATCATCAGCATTATGGCCTTCTGTATAAGCATCATCAAGGTCGTTAGATAATGTCGGAGCTGTTTCCCCTTCTTCAACCTTGTCTTTCGTCTTGGCATCTGATGCCTGATTGAATCCACGAAGTTTGCTCAAGAACATAGCATAATTGATGACAGCACCTTTCTGCTTGGCATTCATGGAGTCTGAACGAGTGGCATCCAAGACCGTTTTTGTCAAGTCTGCATTGGTCGTAACATCAATCTTGCTTTTGATTTCATCCCACTTGTCGTTAAACATCATCTGGCCAAACTTGTCTGCTTTAGTAACCTGATGCTTGAGATTAAAATATCGTACAGCATTTATGGCACCAACAGCAGTTCGAGGAGACTGCATGAAACCAACAGAATAGAACATTCCAAGACAAGTATCAATCTGCTTTTCTCTTGCATCAGGATTTGTAAAGACGTTGAAGTCACTCCAACTTCCGTCTCCGTCACCCCATGCCGCATGAAGGGCAGTGCCAAACTCCTCCTCTGCAATCTCAGACATCACACCTTGGATTCCTGATTTATTAGTTGCGTTGCTCAACCATTTATAGTAAGCATTGTTTCCTATCTTTTCAAAGAAAGAAGATACCTTTGAAAGACCCAACTTAGACAACAACTTAGACGCACCAGGCAGATATTCACCGAACATTTCCGAGAAGTTTTCTATCGTAGCTGAGCCAAAACCATCCTTGATAGCCTTACCAAGACTGACACCTTTATTGAAACTCAAATCGCCATTCTTATCTTGGACCACACCTCCATTCTCGTTGTTCATTCCAACATAACGCTCTATCACGTTATTATATGTAGAGCCAAGTTGGTTGGTTGCTGCCAATGCTGCACTACCAGCCATATCACCAAGCACACGACCAGTATTCTTGGTAAACCATTTGCCAAGAGCACCGAGAGCCATTTTCTCTCCGACCTTTTCTCCTGCCTTAGTAAAGCCAGTGGTCATAACATTTCTCCATCCGCTTAACGCAAAGTCTGCCATAAACTTTAAGGAGCGACCGCTCACATCTCCATACTGATAAGCCTTTGCGCCATACTGCTGTTGTTTTGCGGCTTCTCCTTGTTGCTGCTGAATGGCACTGAGCATAACTTGTGCGGCTTCTCCAGCATTGGAACCTTTCTTGATTGTTCCGTCTTCCATGCCTTTCTTTACTTGTAGCATATTGTTTGCTATGGCTGCATCCATAACACCCTGAGAAAACAACTTCGGGTCAAACATTGTATCAAGCATTCCACCAAAATAATTGGAAACATCATTCCACTTATCTTTCCACCATCCAGCATTTTCATTTCTCTGCTTTTGTTCCTTCAACTCCTGAAGCAGAGTGGTACGCAGCATCTGATTATAGGCCTTGGCGGTATTATAAGCACCATATTCTGCATCAGACAAGCGGTTCGCCTCATTGCCTATGGCCGCATTGAACGAAGAGGGCGCAACTGCTCCACCTGATGCAACAAACGGAGAGTCCTGCAAGTGCATAGACTCATTCAATTCCTTTGATCGTCTGTTCTGATTCTCGTCAAGCCACTCTTGTCTTCTCTCCATTTGTCGCATAGCAACATCTGTGTCGGACATATCAGGGTCTGCCTTATCCAACTCAGAAGGGACCATACCCATATCTACGGCCTTGTTCCACTCTTCGCCATACTTATCCAGTATAGCTTGTTTCTGCTCTGCATCACTCTGTGTGTAAGCATTCTCGTTGTCAGATGTTACGTATGCGCCAGCCTTGCCAGTCTTGGGGTTGTAGGCAAACTCATCCTTCACTACATCGTTAGCATCACCACCATAAGGAGTCTGATGAGTGCCCAAATTCACACGACCAAAATCCTTCTGTTGTATCTGCTTTCGTTGTTTCAGTCGGTTGTATCTGCCAGCATTGTTAACGGTCTGTCGGGCACTATCCGAAACTGCCTGCGCTTTGTTCGATAAACTTATTTTGTTTTCATCAGCATAGAAAGAGCCACCAAAAGCACCACGGAACTCATTGAGATTATTAAATCCCTTTCCCTTCACATTGTGCTTTTTGTAGTTTTCATACACCATTTTCTGATAACCCTGACCTTCAAGTCTCCTTTGAAACTCCTTAAAGGTAGGCACAGCAGCCTGAAACATATTGTTTGCAACTGCATCATCGTATAAAATCTTTTGATTCTGAGCTATCTCTTTTCTTGTAGCCATATTATAATTATTTTATTCCATGAAGTGTTCTACCGTTTGCCGAAGAAGAACCGCCAGCCTTATGTGTTGTATGCTTGCCGCCACCAGATGATGCACCACCTCCAGCAGAACTACTTCTACCTTCTAATCTATCAATGATGTATCTCACGTTAACCTGAGTAACATTCTTGATTCTCAATTTTCTTTTAAGTTCATTAATCTTCTTCTGCCCATCAGGAGTACTCATCAGGTCGTAATACTTATACCAATATCCAATAGTAGTTTGGTTACCGCCTGAAGATTTCTGAGCCTTATTTGCAATACGTCTTTCTCGTTGTCTTGCGAGTGCATCCTGAGTATTCCAATGACGAATCTGACCATCAAGCCTTCTGTTGCCCTGATCAATTCTCTGCTGTCCTTGTTCGTTCTTCGTCTTATTGCTTTCGTTAATCATATCGTGATACCTGATTAGCTCGGCAAGAGTCAGGTCGTTCTTCGTCTTGTTGATGTCGTTCTTCACCTTATTATTTTCGTTCATCATATCGTGATACCTGATTTGCTCGGCAAGAGTCAGGTCATTCTTCCGAGCTTCCTCGTCAAGAGCCATCGCCTTCTGATACCCAGCCAGCCAAGATGCTCGATTCTTCTCTCTCTGAGCATCCATGTACTCCTTGCGCTTATTCACAACCTTAGTCATATCCGACTCGGGATTGTGTACCACCTTGGCTCCCTTAGTCGAAAAGTAGATATTAGAGAGCGCACGGAGACCATCACCCAGTGCAGCGATACGAGCCTTCGTGCGTTCCTTTTTCTCTCTATTCGCCTTCTGTTCAGCAGTCTCATTCATTTCTGGATTCAGTATCTTATACATATCTGCATAAGATAACTGCTTAGGCTGAGGTTTCGGCTCCTCCTTCTTCACGATAGGGACAGATGGTTTATCTTCCTCATCGCTTGGGACACTCTGATTCACGTCCACCCCATTGGCGATGGCTTGTTGTGTGGCGATAGTCTTAGCCCTGGCAGCCTTCATAGCCCCATCGGTGGGAGTGGCAGCGTTTATCTGGTCAATCTTTTTGCCAGCCGCATCAAGTTGCTGCTGGGTGAAGACTGGAGCCTGAGTCTGTGCCACCTTTTGAGCCGCATCCACCCCACTCTGCTGCTTGTTGAGTACACTCTGTGTAGTCTTCAAGCCGTTATTTTGTCGTAACATATCTGATGCTTTCATAGGCTATGCTTTTATTTTTTTCAGATCGTCCTCAGACGGTAGGCCAATAGTCTTCGCCTTCAAGCCAAGAACATCGTCAGGATTCTTCGCAATGCCATTCAACTGCTGAGTCGCATTTATATTCTGAACCTTCTTTGCTCCACCCGTACCAGCATCAAGTGTTGCAGCGATATTAGCGGCTGTACCAGCCACTCCTGCTACGGCATTGGCCGTATCAGCCGACTTTTCGGCCTCCATCTGCATCTGTTGACCCTGAATGGAACGCTTATTCTGCTGATACTGCTGCTCGATAGCATCCTTACGAGCTTCGTTTGCAGCGACTATCTGCGAAGTGGTGTCAGCAAGAGTCTTGTTGTTCGCCTCCTTCACCGCAGTAGTGGAGTCTTCCGTACCGCCCATCACGGCTTGTCTGCCCTTAGCTGCTCTGTTTCTGTTCTTAATCTGCTCCTGCATCTGAGTGAGCAATCTTACCGTGTCGGCACGTTTGGTAGGGTCCTCATTATATCTCCTGTCATACCATGCCTGATTTTCTCTCTGTTGCTGGGCTAACATCTGCTCCTGCTTACGTCTCGCCTTGCGGTTAGCTATACCGCCAGCGATACTGCTTGCAAGCCCAAGTCCAGCACCTATTAATGCACCTATCATATATGAAATTATAAATTATTAATAATGATACAAAGATAATCACACCTTATATAATAGCAATCTTATCTATTAATTAAGGTGTCTGCAATCCAACAAAGTTAACAGATAAGGTTTGTACATATCAGGATATAGCTATCTTTGCAGCCAGATAGTTTAGAAAAAAAAAAAAATGGCAGCAGACAGAAATACTAAAGGTCAGTTCGAGAAAGGTCGGGCGAAGACTGGAGGGAAACAGAAAGGCTACGAGTCTCCTATCACCAAGGAGTTTCGTGAGCTGTGTGCTGACTTTACACGAGAGGCATGGGATGACTTCCTGGTTGCTTGGAATAAATGTGAACCGAAGGATAAAGTCACATCATTCATCAAGATACTGGAGTTCAACTGTCCTAAGTTACAGACTGTCACTCTTGACGATAAGCGTGAGGTTCATAATACCCTCACAGAGAAGTTGAGACAGATGTCAGAGGAAGAAGGTTAGTGTTATAAGTATAGTTTGGTTTATAGGTTAAAAGGTTGTTATTAAGGAGATAGGGAATGCGTGAGCACTCCCTATTTTATTTCCAATTCTTTCCAGTTATTTCCAAATTGGAAAGATTCACTATCAGCGAGCAGTTCTGACCTGACAACTGATTGACTCTATCTTCATAAGCCTACTTTGTCGTTATATCTATGATAGTATCTGTCAACTCAATAGCACGTTTTGGCATAAAGAATCGCTTAACTAAATCATCATGCAACTCTGTTGCTAACTTGTTGATCTTAGGGAGCAGATTTAAAATGCGCAGTTTTTCAGATTCAAAATCACACTCCTTGCGATGATTTTTCCATTCTAAGTCCTTTGTCTTATCTTTGTACTCCTTTTCGAGGTCAGCTTTCTTCAAGTTATACTCATTATCGAGTTTACTTTTTGCATCAGCATAAGATTGTCTTTCGCAGTCTCTATTATGAATGCTACGATTAATCTCATCTTTCATAGTCTGTTCGACTTTAAAGCGGACATCCTCGAAGTTAACATAGGACTCAGAAGACTCGACTCTATCTCTATGCGTTGATCGTTTGTAAGTTGGCAGCCCTGTCAAATGGCTATAAGAAGGAATGTCAACCTCACGCTCTACAACCGTCTCTTTACGAATAATTACCTTTGCACCCTGCTTCATGGAATCATTCAACTTTTTGAGTTCCTTTACTTGCTCCTCTAATTCCGAGTTGCGCTTACGTATAGCATCATACTCAGACAAATCTACGTTTACAATTGCCATTTTATATAATTTTTAGTTCGACATTTGATTACTAATCACTTAATTATCCAAATATAATTTTTTTAAATATCAAAATTATATCCACTTGATAATAGTATCTCCTTTGTAGCCTTTCTGCCATACAAACCAAGCATAGCTCACAGCACTGCCGCCGCCATCTCTCATTCTTTTGAACTCTCCATTCTTGGCACAGAGCACTCGCTTGGAGAATTGAAGTACGTACTTAGGGGGATTCTTGCAGAATAGTTCATCATGTCTCTTCTGTCCCTCTAAAAAAGTGGTTTTCAAGAACATCACACACAAACCATTTGCGGGTAAAAGGTCGAGACTATGTTTAATGAAATCTAAAGCATACTTGTATGGGGGATTGGTGAGAATGCAGGTACATTCCTCTGGCAGATTATCAGCTTTAAGAAAATCCATCATTTCTCCATATCCTCTATCTACTATGTCGGTAGAGAAAACATCATGTCCGAAGTATTTCAGCCGCTCAGATAAGCAGCCAGTTCCACAAGCACACTCCCATATACTTAAAGGAAGATGTATGGCATTCACCAGTTTATCTATCGCTATAGGGTCTGTTGCGTAGAAGTCGTTAATCTCACGCACCTTGTCTGTGTGATTGGATGCTCCCAATGTTACAAACACACTTTTTCTTTTTCCGTTCCAATCTTTCATAATCATATTTTCCTATTTTATAATATATACTATCCATTCTTTACCCATCCCCTAAGGGAGATGGCAGCAGCAAGGAAAATCTTTATTTAATTATCAACTACTATTAGCAGTAGATTCTTCCTTGCCAAAGCCTACATAGAACAAAGTTACCCACTTTGTTTGATTCATCTATGTAGGGGTAGTGCCTTTCGGCAGATGGGCACCTGTTGTCAATGGATGGGACAGAGCAGGATTTACCTACATGGATATATTCTATTAGACTGAGCAGTTTTATATATCGGTCGATAACTCCGAAGAGGACTGCACGGATTGAACCTCGTATGTCTTGTCAAAAAACCTGGGATAAAAAAAGAGGAATCCCGAGGTCATGTTGCGCTAACCCAGGGATTCCATATCTCGTAGGCTTAAAGCCTGAAGGAGGTAAGTTCTATGTATGTCAATCGCAACTTTGACAATGCAAAGATAGAAGCTTTTTTCGATACCGCCAAATACCGAATATTTGTTAAATTGTAAAATATTACGATTTTTGTTGTAGTGGGTATATAGTGAGTATATAACTTAACGTTTATTTTAGGATAGTTAATTTTGGTTAAAGTAGTTGTCGGTCTAAAATATAATCACTACTTTTGCAGCAATACGAATGTGTTACTTTTCAAAATTTAACATCAGAATGTTACTATTTTGTTACCCACACAAAACTATCAAATACATATACACCTGATTATTAATACTTTACAATAAAAATACAGACTAATGGAGTTTACCGCAAAACAAATAGCCCAGTTTGTACAAGGGCACATAGAAGGTGACGAGAATGCAATCGTCAATACCTTTGCAAAAATTGAAGAAGGAAAGAAAGGTGCTATTTCTTTCCTCTCAAATCCCAAATATACGCATTATGTATACGACACTCAGTCGTCTGTCGTATTGATAGACGAGAGTGTAGAACTGGAAAAGCCCGTTTCCACAACATTGATTCGCGTAAAGAATGCCTACGAATGCGTGGCAAAACTTCTGCAGATGTATGAATCAATGAAGCCTAAGAAGACTGGCATAGATCCATTGGCTTTCGTTTCTCCTAAGGCTAAGGTAGCCGAGGGTGTTTACGTAGGAGCTTTTGCTTATATCAGCGATGGAGCTGAGGTGGGCGAAGGCAGCCAGATTTATCCTCATGCCTACATTGGCGAAGGTGTCAAGGTAGGAAAGAACGCACTCATCTATCCTAACGTGACTGTTTATCATGGCTGCAAGTTGGGCGACAACGTAACTCTTCATGCAGGCTGCGTAATAGGTGCCGATGGATTCGGCTTTGCACCTGGTCCTGACGGTTACGACAAGATTCCTCAGATAGGCATTGTCACCATTGAGGACGATGTAGAGATAGGTGCCAACACTTGTGTTGACCGTTCTACTATGGGAAGTACCTATATCCGTAAGGGTGTGAAACTCGACAACCTCGTTCAGATAGCTCACAACACTGATATTGGCGAGAACACCGTGATGTCTTCTCAGGTAGGTATCGCAGGAAGCACCAAGGTGGGCCAGTGGTGTATGTTTGGCGGTCAGGTAGGTATTGCAGGTCACATCACTATTGGCGACAAGGTGTTCCTCGGTGCACAGAGTGGTGTTCCTGGAAGTCTGAAGAGCGGACAGCAGCTCATCGGCACACCTCCTATGGAGCAGCGTTCATACTTCAAGTCACAGGCCATCTTCCGTCGCCTGCCCGATATGTACAAGGAGCTCAACGACCTGAAGAAGCAGGTGGAAGAACTGAAAAAGAAGTAATAGAAATAACAAGGCACGAATGACATGGATGACACACAGAGTGTAACGCCACTAAGGCATCCGAAAAAGAAAAAATCCGTGAAATCCGTGCCTAAAAAATAATATAATTATGTCAAAACAAAAGACTCTGAAAGGCAGTTTCTCACTTTGTGGAAAAGGCTTGCACACAGGATTAAGCCTCACTGTAACTTTCAATCCTGCAGCAGAGAATACCGGTTATAAAATACAGCGTATCGATCTCGAAGACCAGCCAGTCATCCAGGCAGTAGCAGAGAACGTAGTAGAAACACAGCGTGGAACAGTGCTTGGCAAAGGTGATGTGCGAGTAAGCACCATAGAGCATGGTATGTCTGCTCTTTATGCGCTCGGCATCGACAACTGTCTGATTCAGGTAAATGGTCCAGAATTCCCTATTCTCGATGGTTCAGCTGCTTTGTACGTAGAAAAGATTCAGAGCGTGGGCATACAGGAGCAGAATGCAGAGAAAGACTACTATATCATCCGTCATAAGATAGAGGTGAAAGACGAAAGCGGTTCGGTCATCACTATCCTGCCAGACGAAGACTTCAGTATCACAGCCATGTGCTCGTTCGAGAGCAAGTTCATCAACAGCCAGTTTGCTACCCTCGACAAGATGGAGACC
>OGKS01001584.1_pt1 | contig 10275 bp, 13 predicted proteins | sample 1572491 | NCBI WGS metagenome assembly OGKS01 (sample SAMEA2582153, study PRJEB24529) | metagenome | biome: Human gut stool | place: China | collected 2011
GGCAGCTATCGCATCTACAGGCGTGGTGGTGAACACCGAAAATGTTGTTTTCTCGTTCAGAAACCACGCCTTCGTGAATGCTAACTATAGGGGAACTATCTTTGTGAACCTACATCAAGCCATTCCGACAGGTACGACAAATACGCTGCCAATCCTTTTCGAGACCAATGGCGTAACCCAAGCTGTAACTAAGTTCAACGGCAATCCTTTGACGGTAGCCGACATTGCAGGAACTGGAGTTTATCAGTTTTGGTTCGAGCGAGATACTAACACCCTTCAGCTAATGACGGGTATTGTTTAACAATTAACATTACAAAGCTATGTTTCAAGGACTTCGACCTAACAGCATATTCTATGTGCTTGACAAGGGTGAAAACCCAAGTCTCAAAATCGGACAGGTTGTGTCGGTCAGTAACCCACAACCTAAGTTCCCAACATATACTCCTGGGCAATTCAACCCACAACCAATGGAGACTACCGTTGATGTTGTAGTGAAATTGCCGAATGAGCAAATGGAGTTCAAACAACTCCCTTCCAATATGCAAATCGCAAACTCAGAGAACCTCGTGGTTTCTGAAAGTCGTGAAGCCATGGATGCAGAAGTTGAGGCTATGTATCGGCATTCTAAGGAGATTGTGGAAAGCGAGCCATACCACAAAAAGGTTATGGAAGAGTGTGCAAAGATGCGTGCCATCTTGAATCCACAAATAGCCAAAGACAGACAACAGGAAGAAGACATCAATAACCTCAAAAGCGAGGTTAGCGGAATGAAGGGAACTTTGACCGATATTAAGTCTATGCTGTCAGTGGCTTTGGAAAAAGTTAATACAAAAAAGTAAATCATTATGGGATACATGATAGAAATTACCGAAAACAAGGTAAATGAAATGTCGGAACTTGTAGAGAAGATGCTTAAGTATGGTGGTAAACTCATGCACTGCATTGATGAAATGGGGGATGACAAGTATGGACGAATGGGTCACAGAAGCCCAATGCCGGATTACCGAGACAATTGGGATGATGACGATGATGACCGCTATGGTGAAAGACATGGTGGTCGCAGAGGTGGCGGTTATCGCTATTAGTATTACACTTTGAGGTGGGGAGAAATCTCCACCTCCTTTAAAAGTTTTTATTATGGGAAGATACAAAATACCACTTGACGCATACGATATGAAGCCTGAAGGGATGATTGCATACCTTCGCTACAATGGCTGGCACTTCAATAAAAAGATGTGTGATTGGGCTATTACCTTAATGCGCAAGACAAACGCAACGACTGGTAAGCTCGAAAAAGTTGAACCGACAGAAAAAGATACAGTCGAGGAACTTCTTAAAGTCAACAACGTAAAGTTAGAGAATGCCGACAATTACGATTTCGTCTATGTCGCAAACATGGCTAGAGCCGATTTCTTTAAGTCCTCTTTAAAGGACGAAGCAGCTTTGGCTCAATTCATTAAGGATATGGTGGATGACCCAGACCAAGCGGACGGATTTATTTTTAATAGATTTTATGCCGATTGCAACCATAATGGCATCGGCATTCCATGGGATGATGTATTATGATTAAACAAGAAATTTACTTGGAGAAATACGATTGGAATGTGATTGTATGTCATGTAGCTAATCAAGAAGAGGTTGACGAAGCTATGGACTTACTAAGTTCCATTGATTGTAAGGGGCAACCATTATTGGATGCATACGACCACATTTCAACCGATTCTTCAAACAAAGGATTGACATACACAAATGTTTCAAAGAACACAAGTGTCGTCCTTATCTGTAAGTCAACATCTGAAGGCGAGTATATAAACAGCCTCACACATGAAATGTTCCATGTGGTTGCACATATATGCAACCATCTGGGAATAGATATGCAAGGCGAAGAACCATGCTATCTTATGGGATGGCTTTGTCAGTCGATATTATAGAAGATTTCCTTATAAGTTTAACTTGGCGGGCAGACCTTGGATTTTTCCATCTGCCCTCCTATAAAATTACAAGAATATGAGTTGTTCTAGCATTAAAAATTATCTTTTCGAACGTTATAACGAGGATTACAACGTTCTTTCCGAGAATGAAAATCGAGTTATCATCACATTTGATGATTCAGACTTGTCTGTACTAGTGAACAAGAAGGAGAATAAAATGTTTATTCTGGTTCCGCTAACTAATATGCATTCGTTTGAACATCATCCGGATTGGATCTTGGTAGATGGCGAACGCATCAATAGCAACCTATTTTGGAAGGAATGCGGCAACCAAGTGATAGAATATCAAGGTGATGCCCCTATAGCTATCAAGCAAGACACCATAGAGAGAATTGTTAATGATTTCATTAAAAACAGATAACGTTTTAAAATTTGCATTAATTTATTTGCAAAGCCATCTTTTTTGTCGTATCTTTGCATTGTAATAAAAATGGTGAGACACACCGAAACAACTGTGTTTTACAAACTTAATTTTCGTAGATAAAGATATTAATATATCAATATAGAAAAAAGCAAAATTATGACAGAAAAAGGATATTTAATCAAGAAAAAAGTATTATTCATTGATTTAGACGACACGATTATTACAACTATATCAGGAAACACCTTTCCTACAGATGTAACAGATTTCAAAATCCGTAAAGAGGTTTTGGATAAGATTGTAGATGCATTCCCTACTCTTTACTATGTGGAAATAGTCTCAAACCAAGGAGGCATCCCTCAATTTGTTGACGAACAGGATTTCATCGGAAAGATAAAGGCTATTGAAAGCTTTATGCAAAAATATCTTCGCAATCATACCGGACGAAATATCTTCGTCAACTCTATGTATTGCCCTTCGCATGCAGAGATAGGAATGAGAAAGCCAAATACAGGAATGCTTGAGTCGTATTCTTCTTGGAAAAAGAGTGAGCTGATTATGATAGGTGATGCTAGTGGAAAAGAAGGTGACTTCTCGGACTCCGACAAACAATGCGCAGAGAATTTCGGAATTGAGTACATTGATGTAGAAGACTTCTTGAAAATATAAAAACAATAAAAAAGAGAGGCAATCACTTACCTCTCTTACTCAACTCCTAAGAAATATCTAGTAGATACAGATACAATCCTTCCCCGAACCACATTATCAATATCATAGTTGACATTGTTACCCAAGTCAAGAAGTACTTATCGACCTTCTTATACTCGTAAGAATAGTATAGGTATGCAATGAACGTGCTGTTGATGATTACCAGTATCGCTGCTATAATCAAAGTACATAACATATAATCCATACTCATATATGCTCGCTTATCCGTGATGCGATAGGGCTTAATACATTATGATTTTCTCTTACTCTTAATGAAGTGCAGAATATCCCACTTCTTAAAATATCGGGTGTGTCCTCGTTTTTTGCACACGCCATTCGGAATGTCGCCCCTTGCAACCATCCTGTTAAGGGTGGCATCAGAAATGTGCAGCTTCTCCTTGACTTCCTCGGTGCTCATCATAGGATTGAGCATATCGGGGATGATGTCACACAATCTATCCAGGTCTTCATCGCTCATTCCGCAAGCGGTGACCTTCTCTCCGTTCTTCTGTTGCTCGTCTGCCTTAAAGCAAGCATCGCTCAATGACTTCAAAGCTGTGCCAAGCAGCTTATAACTTAATATCTTTCCCATATTACCTTTGTTTTTACGAAAAATTCTCAGAAATCGTCTTTATGCACAGATTTTACGTCCTAACTTGGTTCGACTGATAAACATGTCAAAAAATCCGTATATATAAAACATTGCTGTTAATATCATTAGGGTAAAACAAGAATCAACCATATCTTTAGTAGTGTACCAACTCCATTCCACGATATGCGCTGCATTCACACCAAAGAAATAAAAGAAAGGTATTCTGTATCTCCAACATAGGAAGAAGAACCTGCTTGCTAATATCAAAACCATAGGCAGAACGTACACCATGAAATATATGTAGAGATAGCAAGGTGCATTTTCTGCGTATGGGATAAACATTTCACGAGGATGCTGAGAGAAATCCCACATTCCATAAGCGTGGAGTAGCATAATCGTAATAGGAACGTACTTACAAAACCATCTGAAAAATTTCAGAATCCTTCTGCTATACCGATTACCATGTCTCATCAGCAAATCCATAACCTCACTGACATCTTTGTCTTTCAACCACTTTAATAGGTTGTCTTCGTCTTCTTTATTCATAAGCGTTGATTTAAATTAAATGATGGTGCAAAAATACACTTTTTTGCACAAGACCATCGGAAATAAAAATATTTTTGTGTTAAACTTTGCGAAAAGTAACAATCTGAAAGTAGATGGCTGCAAAAATGGTGGGGGTAAATTACAGATTGTAAGTAAAAATGATGGGCGACCGAAATAATCAGCCGCCCACAATAAAGAAACATTCTCATTTTCTTTTACGTTACTTGCAGATGCAAGCGAGCATCTCCATGTCATCGAAGCTCTTCTCGCAAGCCTTGATAGCCTTAAGCAGCTCGGCTTCCTCGACCTCGGTGATTTCCACCTCGACCTCCTTGTCGGCGAGTTCGTTGAAGTATTCCATGGTCTTCTTGCCAAAGGCAGCAAAGTAGGCGTTCACCTCTTGCAAGAGGTCTGTGTCCTCCTTGGTGTAGGTGTAGCCATCTTCCTTCATCTTGCGCTCGTTCTCCTGTGCGGTTTTGAGCTTGCCTTGCATTTCCTCGAACTTGTCATCCTTCAAGGACTCCTGCGCCTCCTCTTTGTCCTTGTCGAAGGTGTCGGCGATGGAACGGAGAGCCTTCATGTTCTTCCATACCGCCAGCATAGTTTCCTCACTCAAAGAGCTTGTCTTGAAGCCCTTCAATGTCTTGTAGGCGTTAACCGCCTCGATTGTCTTAATCTTTTTCATAAATTCGCTTGATTTATTGATAAATAAATTCGCTTACAAATGTACAAAATAATTTGCACATACGCAAGCATTTAACACTTTAATATCTAAACAATTAGCAAGAAAGTGGGTGTTACTCACTTTTTCGTTTTCGCACCCACAAATCAAGCTAATTGTTACTCGCCCGCAGAGTCGGCAGCAATACCCTCCGACAACCCATCCACGTGTTCCTTGACATAAGCGGAGAAGGCGTTGATGTTGGTCACGGCATCAATCATCTTCTGCAAGTCGGAAGTGTTGTAGTTCACGTTCAAGTTGTCCGTGGAATACTGGCTGAACGTGGCAATCTGGTTGCCGTCGCCGTCCAACACCACACCGTTGTCTACACTCATAATGTTACCGTCACTGACGGCTACATTTCCCTTAACCTTGGTTGAATCGTTCACGATGTCAACCTCTCTCTTGAACTCTGTCATTTTACCTAATGTTACTTTCATAATTTTGTAGTTTGAAAAATTAATTAATACTGATTATACTTGTAAGGAACAAAGCCATCTTCGTTTATTGCCTTACCTCCTATGCTATATAGCTTTGTTCCATATAAGTTAATAATGGTGTTACCTTTTATCTTTAGCTGAATATCCAACTGCTTTGGTTGGTTTGTCGTTGCATCATAATCACTAAATACATTTTTAAAGTGGAAACTAAAGTATTGGCTCTTTCCTTTTATGAGACTTAACGAACCAGCAGGGTTTTGGTCTATTTTCAAGTCTGACAAGTTATAGTCAGAACCTTCGTAACTTAGCTTTACATCCGTTAATTCATAAGAAGAATTTGTCAGCGGAGTGCCATAGAAAGTGATATAAAAATCTCTATATCTATTTACTGCCAAAATGAGATGTAGTCCATCTCCATATTCCTCTTCTAAATCTAATAATGTATAAAGGCTATAAGTTCCATAGCCTACACTTATTTGGTCTTTACTATCGGCTGTTATCAACGACAAGTCTTCCTCAAAGAAACTCCTGTAGAATACAGCGGATAAGGGATAAGAAGTCAGTTTCGCTTTACCATAACTATTTGGAATGGTTAAGAACTTATTGCCTTTAGCATTGCCCATTGCAAAGACAAAGTATTGCCTTCCTAAGCCAACTGTTATTTGCGTTCCCACTCTTGCACCTTCTGCTATTGGAGAGTCCGAGCGAAAATAATTGAACGACTTGAAGTTTGGGTATTTTGAATAAAATCCCCAAAGATAAAGGTCGTTATTGTCGAACAAACTAAACTTACTATACAGCAAGTCTTCGCCTTCCGTTATCCCCCACATGTATGTAGGCGTTACTTGCACATTAACCGAAACCTCCTTATCATAATTCATGTAAAAAGGTGGATAATTCTTATTCTTATATCCTACAAAGTCTCCTAATCGGTATGGAGAATTAACTCCTCCCGTAGGATGAGCATAAACCCAATCATCATTACCTTTAAGTATCGCCTGTATAATGTTACTCATGGCTGTTGTGTCGTTCGTATAACTGCTATCTCCTTCCACGATTACGGGAGACAAGCCATAATTTCCATTACCTTTGCCGTCATTACTATCGAAATTAGCCTTGTAAACTACAGGCTTGTGTTCCGCCCACTTGTCTATATTGTCGCTCTTGCAGAGGGTAGCAAGGTCGTTGCTACTCTCTCCAAGTACACTTTTTACATCATCTATGCTTACTGGAGCACTGATGATTCCATTGTTCAAACTCATAATCTATCACTTTTTAATTGTTCAACTTCGTTTTCCAAGTCTCTCACTCTTCGCTTCAAGCGGCTCACCTCATCGTCAACTTGCTCGATAGCACCAAAGGCAACGGCAATCAGCTTTGGAGACCAATAGTTGATTTTGAGGAAGCCCTTGTCGTCTTTCTCCACAAGGTCTTGCATGAAGGTATTGTGAAGAACCCTTTGGGCAATCCAACCGATGCTATCCTTGTTGTCGGCATTGTATCGGAATGAAACCGTGCCACCCATCGCCTTGATGATAGCCAAGCTGTCAACGCCGTGTATGTCATGCTTCAAGCGGATGTCAGAAGATTGATAAGCTGTTATGCCGCCTGTTGTCTTGATAGAGCCATTGTTAAAAGTCCAAGTATATTCCGAAGCCCCTGTTTGAGAGACGCTGAGACTAGCAGCACGATAAGTTACGTCAAAACCACCAGTTGCTACCATTAATATTCTACCATTTCCACCATCGATGGTTATACCTTGTGTGCTAGTAAGCCCTATGTTACCATAAGCACTTAAAGCTAAAGTGGTATCTTTAAATGTAATGGAACTATAATAAAGTGAGCCACCATGATGATATTCTCGTATAACATTCCCCGAAAGCAACAAAGCTTTGTTTGATGTAGAATTAATACTATTAGCAGTATAAATACTTGGACAATAAATTTTCTTAAACCAACTAGAACCATCTATACTTATGCGCCAATTATTAGCACCTTCCTCATCTTCGCCGTTTGTGTCCCAATTACCAATATCCGAAACTAATACGTATCCACTATTATCAGAAGAGCCAATACGAAGACGTTCATAGCTATTATCACAATATATTTGAAAGTTGTCGGAATCTGAATCAAACAGTATACTATCTATTGCCTTAAGCTGAAGTTTACCATAACTCTGCGCATTATTTGCGTTGAACACACTTCCGTCCGCAATGCCAAGGTAGACAGTCTTGTTGCTATGAGTGTACTTCAATCCTGCCCACTCATCCCAATCCCAGTTTTTCTCGCCAAAGCGAATAGCCGCACCTGTGTTGAAAATAACTTGCGCATCAATGGCACTAATAGGAGTTAACTTGTTGCCAATCTTAAGCGCACCATTCTGCAAGGTGGTACTGATGGTGTTGCTTGCGCTGATGGTGGTCGCACCGCTCAAAGCACCGCTCACGTTAGCCGTTCCGTTGAACGACTGTCCCCAGATGGTTCTTGCGGTTTGAAGTTTCGTGGCACTGGCTACATTGCCCGATGTAAGTGCCAAGGTTCCTGTCGCCGTTGGAAGCGTTACCACATTGCTGTGGTTGCCGTTGGTCTGCAACCTTACGGAATAGTCGCTGCCTGTGGTGTTGTCGTGGTGGAAATCAATGAAATGTCCAAGTTCTATCACGCCATCAGTTCCAATTACAGGAATCTTGCCATACGGCTTGCTACTTCCTAACTGAGCATGATAGCCGTCCACGGTGTCACAATTCGTGGCATAGGCAGCTGTCAACGTCTTATTCGTGCCGCCAATGGTAATGGAAATGTTATTCCCACTATTAGACAGATTGGTAAACAAGCCAGAGGCATGAACCCCATCCAACGTGTCGGCATTGCCAGCGGAAGCGGCATAGTTGACTATCAGCGTCTTGTTTGTTCCTCCGACCGTTATAGACAAGCTGTTCCCGCTGTTAGACAAGTTCGTAAACAATCCGCTGGCGTGTATTCCGTCCACCATGTCCGCATTATGCACCGTTGCCACGTCAGAGCCTTGTGCGATGCTTGTGTAGGCTTGGTTGTGAATGGCGGTCGCTGCGTCCTCAATGGTTGCGTATGCCTCGGTATGGCTTGCGGCGTTGGTTGTCTCCGTGCTATTAACCAAGGAGAATCTCTTGCCCAAGCCACCACGCCTGTCTTGCAACGTTCTGATTACAACAGAACCATACGCGCCACGCATCTTAAGGAACACATCATAGTATGCCTTGCCTGTGGTCTTGTACATTGCAATCTTCAAGCTGTCCAAACCGTAGCCGTTGCGTGAAATCCAGTGAATGCTACAACTTGCGTTTGCACCTGTGGAGAGGTTATCCGTTCTTATGTAGACCCTAGCTATTCCATAATAGCCGCCATTGAAGCCTTCAGAGATATAGAGCAAGATGCAGCCATCTGCCCAATTAGATGTAATCTCATCCACCTTAGCTATTCTTCGCCAAGGATAAGTGTTGGTGTTGTCGACGATTGCATTACAATAGCTCATGTAGCCATTGATGGTGATGTTGGCAGAACCATCGAAGTTGGCATTACCCGTAAAGTCGCCGTTAAGGGCGATGTTCCTAGCCGTCACCAACTTTGTCGCTGAGTACACTTGCATGTTCGCCAACGATTTTGCAACCGTTCCGATTGTCATGCTCACTCCATTGTTCGTGTTGCTCAAAGCGGTGAATATGCCGTTGAGGTGGACATTATCCAACTTATCCGCATTGGAGATTGTCTTGCTGTTAATGTAACCCCATATTGCCGACGCTGGTCTTCTATATATCCTATTCTTGGCGTTGCTGTCGTTGAATCCATTGTCGCTCGCCAAGGAAGTAAGAATCTCCGTCTTGTCGGTCAAGTTCGCTGTGGCTGTTGATATGGAAGCAATCAAGTCCGTGTCCGCAACGGTCACATCAGCCGAACCATTGAATGACTTGCCGAAGACCGAAAGGGAGTGGTTCACCTTGGTTGCTGTTGCGGCGTTACCTGTGATGCTTGCGCTAGCTGTAATGAATCCTGCTCCATTAGTAAGCTGATTAGTATTATTTGGAATGCTTATACTTTTTGCTGCACTACCATCATAGCTTCCGCTTGAATATCCGCTCCATGAGAGGGCACTTGGGTTCTTCAACGAAGATGGTCTATCCGTGATGTCTGCCCACTTGTGGGTATGCCCACTTAGGCTAAACGTGCTACCCTTAACTACGCTGATAGTAGTGCCATTTTTAGTAACAGACGTAACCGCATTACCACCGCCCGATACGGATATTGATGTAGCACTGCCACCTTCCAGTGACGTGATTCTAGTAGAGAGCTGCTTGATAGAGTAGGCAGATGCTATCTCACTCAGAGATTCAGACGCAAGCTTCAAGGCATCTGCATAGCTCTTTACACTACCGCTCAATCCACCGCCACTTCCTGCGGAGCTAGTTCCGTATGCGCTTATTCCACCTGTGGCATAGAGGTTTCCGTTGACCTTCAAGTTACCGTTGGAGTCCTTCTCCAAGATGATGCCGTTGATGTTCACCCTGGTTGTTGTGTAGATGTCGCCCAACACATGCAGCTTATGAGATGGGGCAGTTGTTCCGATGCCGACGTTACCATTCACGCTAAGTTTGTTGGAGAGGTATACATCCTTGCTACCAAAGTTGCGAATCCAAGTGTTGTCGCTCATGTACCAACCGCCGCCGTGGTCTTCACTATACCAACCAGTGCTTCCCTTGCTTCTGAACCAGTTGTTTGTGTAGATAGTTCCTGCTGGTGCTGCGGAAGTATTGATGTTGCCCACACCTGTCATGTTGCCGCTCACGTTTGCTGTTCCGTTGAAGGACTGACCCCAGATGGTTCTTGCGGTTTGAAGTTTAGTAGCAGAAGTAGCAACGTTATTACTAACAGGAATAACTTTA
>OGKS01001585.1_pt1 | contig 10269 bp, 9 predicted proteins | sample 1572491 | NCBI WGS metagenome assembly OGKS01 (sample SAMEA2582153, study PRJEB24529) | metagenome | biome: Human gut stool | place: China | collected 2011
TAGCAGTCCTCATGCGCGTTCAGCGCGCCAGCGTCACCATCGACGAGCGGGAAACGCGCTCCATCGGCAGGGGCTTTCTCATCCTCCTCGCCGTCACACACGACGATACCGAGGCCCAGGCCGTGAAAATGGCCGACAAGGTCTGCGGCCTGCGGGTCTTTGAGGACGACAACGGCAAGATGAACCGGAATCTGGAGACGGTGGGGGGCAGCCTTCTGGTGGTCTCCCAGTTCACCCTGTACGCCGATACCTCCTCCCGCCGCCCCGGCTTCTCCGGTGCGGCCAAGCCCGATCTGGCCATCCCCCTCTATGAGCGGTTCATGGCCCACTGCCGGGAGCGGGGCTTCGATGTGCAGCACGGCGAATTCGGCGCCGATATGCAGGTCTATTCCCAGAACGACGGTCCGGTCACCATCCTGTTCGACACGGAAGAGTAAACTGATTTCAACGAGGTGTGTCTTATGAAGATCCAAGCCTTGCAGGTGGGGTCCATCGGTACCAACTGCTACATTCTCTGCGATGAAGCGGCTAAGGTCTGCGCCGTGATCGATCCCGGTGCGGAGCCGGAGCTGATCCTCTCCGCCGCCGAAAAGCTGGACTGCACCGTGGATAAGATCCTGCTGACCCACGGCCACTATGACCACACCGGTGCAGTGGCGGCTTTGATGGAGACGCTGCCGCCGACGGCGGTCTATATCCATCAGGCGGATTTTGACAGTCCGCAGACCCAGCTGTTCCCGCTGAAAAGCGAACTGGCCCGGATCCCCTTCGGCGGCGTGAATTTCTACGGCGAGGGAGACCGCATCACGGTGGGCACGCTGGAGCTTCAGGTGCTTCACACCCCCGGCCACTCCGAGGGCAGCGTCACGCTGCTGTGCGGAGATACCCTGTTCTGCGGGGACACCCTGTTTGCTGGTTCCTGCGGCCGGACAGACTTTCCCGGTGGCAGCATGAAGCAGATGATGGCCTCTCTGGCCCGGCTGGCCGCCCTTCCCGGGGACTACCGGGTCCTGCCGGGACACATGGAGCCCAGCACTCTGGACCGGGAGCGGCGCTTCAACCCCTATATGCAGATGGCACTGCGGGAGCAAGGCTGATATGAAGCTGGAATTTTTAGGTCATGACGAGCGCTATATCGTCGAACAGAGCCTGATGACCCTCTTTCCGCTGGAAAAACCGACCTATGACGCGGTGCAGCCGGGAGACGAGGCGTGGTGCCGCCTTGCCGCCGCGGAAACGGCGGCGGACTGTCAGGTCTCAGCGGAGCTGCACTATCACGGATACACCGCCGCCGGGACCTTTGCATCCCCCCTCACCGGCACGGACTTTGAAAAAGAAGGCCAGCGGCGCTACGCCGTGGCGGCCTGCTTCTATCTGGCATTTCTGGATCTGTATCCCAAGCTGCCGGAAGCGCTCCGCGCCGCGGAAAAGCTGACGCTGCCCCCCTGGGGGATGCTCACCGGCGTCCGGCCCGACAAACCCATCACACGGGCGTTGATGGAGGGCAAGACCCCGGAGGAAGCCAAGCGGGAACTGAAGGCGCGCTATTTCGTCCCTGAGGACCGGGCGGCGCTGGCTTTGGAGACTGGTGCCGTGGGCTATCAGGCGTTGAAGCGGTTGGAAAAGCGGGATATCGACCTGTATGTGGGTATTCCCTTCTGTCCCACCCGTTGCGCCTACTGCTCCTTTGTCAGTCAGAGCGTGGAGCGAAGTTTTTCTCTGGTGGAGCCCTATGTAAAAGCTCTGATCGGGGAAATTCGCTCCGGCGGAGACATGGTGCGCAGCAATCGTCTGCGCCCCCGCGCCTTTTACATGGGCGGCGGCACCCCCGGCATCCTGACGCCGGATCAGATGGATGCCATCCTGACGGCTCTGGAAGAGTCCTTTGACCTCTCCGCCTGTCCGGAGATCACGGTAGAGATCGGCCGTCCGGATACCATCACCGCCGAAAAACTGGCCGTTCTGAAAAGTCACGGCGTCACACGGGTCTGCGTGAATCCTCAGACCATGGAGGATCACGTCCTCGCCGCCATCGGCCGCCGCCACGCCTCTGCGGATACGGTGCGGGCCATGGAGCTGGTGCGGGCCTACCGGTTCCCCCACGTCAACATGGACCTCATCGCAGGTCTGCCGGCGGATACACCGGAGGGCTTCCGCCGTTCTCTGGACAAATGTCTGGAACTGGGGGCCGATGACATCACCATCCACACGCTGGCGCTGAAAAAGGGCAGCCGCATTCTCATGGAAGGTCTCTCCATTCCCGATGGAGCGGCCGTGCAGGCCATGCTGGACTATGCCGCCCCTACCCTGCGGGCCGCAGGCTTCGTCCCCTACTACCTCTACCGGCAGAAGTATATGTCCGGCAGCTTTGAGAACGTGGGTTGGAGCCGCCCCGGCGGGGAGTGCTGGTACAACGTGGACATCATGTCGGAGCTGTGCTCCATCCTGTCCTTCGGTGCGGGCGGTTCCACTAAAATGGTGGAGCCCGGCACCAACCACATCGAGCGGGTCTTTAACCTGAAGTATCCCAAGGAATACACGGAGCGGCCGGAGAAAATTCAGCAAAACCAGGCTGCTTTCGCGGAGTTTTATCAAAAATACGTTCCCGAAACTTAAACGGGCGGCCACGGCCGTAAGGAGGGTCATTCATGGAACATAGCTGTGAAGCGTATTGGATCAAGGCGGAAGGACTGGCGCGGGACGCCATCTGCACCATGGGTTTGGGGGCCAAACGGCTGACGGACGCCGCCAAGCGGCAGTTAGAGATCGCGGATCTCCGCGCCGGCGTCAACGTCGGTCTCCGGGAACTGGGCGAGCTGCTGTATGCCACCCACACCGGCACTCCTACGGATTCCGAGCTGCTGCTGGAAAAAATGCGGGAGATCGATGAGCTCAAGGCCCGGCTCCGGGAGTTGGAGGGAGAACCCATCATCCATCTGATCTGCCCCCGCTGCGGACATGAGGTCCAGCCGGAAGACGTATACTGCCGGGACTGCGGCGAAAAGCTGTAATGACGGGTATGTTCCGCTCCTGCGGCGCATACCTAACCAATAGCGGCGGTACGCCCGCCCTGTCTCAATCTGAAAATTCGAGGTAACATCCATGGCAACTCCTGCGAAAAAGCAATCCTTCTTAGGCGGCGCCGCCATTCTGGCGGCGGCTGTGGTCATCGTCAAGCTCATCGGCGCAGCCTACAAGATCCCTCTCAGCAATATTCTGGGCAGCGCGGGACAAACTTATTTTGACACCGCCTACCAGATCTACAACTTTTTGCTGACCTTTTCCACGGCGGGCCTGCCCCTGGCCATCTCCCGGATGACCAGTCAGGCCCACGCCAAGGGGCTGGAAAACGAGAAGCGGCGGATCTTCTCCACCGCCATCTGGCTGTTCTTCGGTCTGGGTCTGGTCTGCTCCGTGCTGATGTTCTTCCGTGCGGACGCGCTGGCCCGGTTCCTGAACAACTCTCTGGCCGCCACTGCCGTACAGGCGCTGGCCCCAGCGGTGTTCTGCGTGTGCCTGCTGGCCTGTATGCGGGGCTACACGCAGGGTCAGGGCAACATGACCCCCACTGCCGTCAGTCAGGTGCTGGAGGCCCTTTTGAAGCTGGGCATCGGCCTGCCGCTGGCGTGGTACGTTCTGCACATCGGCAAAACCGCCGAACTCAGCGCTGCCGGGGCCATTGTGGGCGTCACGGCGGGCACAGCGGTATCCATGCTGTTCCTGTGCGCCTATCTCGTCACCCACCGGAACCGGAAGGAATCTTTGGACGTTCCCTCCTCCAGCGGGCAGATCATTAAGCAGATCCTGCTCATCGGCGTTCCCATCACCCTGAGCAACTCCGCCATGAGCATCATCAACATCATTGATACCAAGATCGTCATGGGCCGCCTGCAAAACGGACTGGGCCTTTCAGAAACGGCGGCGGCTGTGCACATAAACGGCCTGTACTGAGGTGATGGAACCATTCTTGGTGGAAGTGATTCGCTCCTGCATGGCACCCATTTCAGAAGCCAGCGTTGGCTGATAACCTACGGCTGATGGCATACGGCCCAAGAGCGCAGATACCTCAGAACCAGCCTGGGTGAAACGGAAGATGTTATCGATGAAGAACATAATATCTGCTGCCTCACCATTCTTACCTCCGTGATCACGGAACTCCTCAGCTACGGTCAAACCAGAGAGTGCTACTGAAGCACGTGCCCCAGGTGGCTCATTCATCTGACCATATACCAGGGTAGCCTGACTCTTGGCAAGTTCCTCAGGATCGACAAGTGAGAGATCCCACTTACCTTCTTCCATCGCTTTACGGAACTTCTCGCCATACTTGATAACACCAGACTCGAGCATGTCTCGAATCAAGTCGTTACCCTCACGGGTACGCTCACCTACACCAGCGAATACAGAGTAGCCGTTGTGTCCCTTGGCAATGTTGTTGATCAACTCCATGATGAGCACCGTCTTACCTACACCGGCGCCACCGAAAAGACCAATCTTACCACCCTTCATGTAAGGCTCAAGCAGGTCAATCACCTTAATACCGGTAGCAAGCATCTCCTTGTGAGTAGAAAGTTCGTCAAACTTCGGAGCCTCACGGTGGATAGGATAAGCACCCTTCATGTCCAATTCATTCATACCATCAATAGGCTGTCCGATGACATTCATCATACGGCCCTTGATCTGCTCTCCGGCTGGCATCTGGATTGGGTTACCTGTAGGGATAACCTCCAAGCCGCGCTGCAAGCCGTCAGTATTATCCATAGCGACACAGCGAACCGTATCCTCACCGATGTGCTGCTGCACCTCGATGACAAGTTCGCGTCCGTCTGGACGTTTTACCTTCAGAGCTTCATAAATTTTAGGAAGCACCTTCTCAGGATTCTCGCCCTTTGTATCGAAGTAAACGTCGATAACAGGACCGATAATCTGAGAGATACGTCCGTTAATTTGTGACATAAGCTTATTAGTTTAAATGTTATATATATTTATATTATTCTTGGCTGCAAAAGTAACAACAATTTATGGAAACCACAAATTAATTTGAAGTTTTATTCGGCTTTTATACCTTATTAAACCATTTTTAGTTCCCTTTAAACCATTTTCCTATGCAAAAGCAAGAAGTCAGGAGTCCAAACTCCCTTCTTACTCCAATCTCTATAAATTAGATACTCAACTCGTCCAAAACCTTGATCAGTTTACGGTCGAATGGCTTATCTGAGCGGATGGCTTCAGAAAGTGGAACGTATACCACCTCGTTGTTGCGCACACCAATCATCACATTGCGCTGGCCCTGCATGATAGCCTCGATGGCACCACAACCGGTACGGCTCGCAAGAATACGGTCACGGGCTGACGGACGGCCGCCACGCTGCAAGTGACCCAGGATAGATACACGTACATCAAACTCAGGGAACTCCTTGCGCACACGGTCGGCATAATAAAGAGCACCGCACTTAGGACTCTCTGACACGATTACGATACAGCTCTTCTTAGACTTACGGATACCACGCTCCATGAACTGAGCCAACTGGTCTACGTCGGTAGAATCCTCTGGAATGATAGCTGCCTCTGCTCCACTGGCGATAGCTGAATTCTGCGCCAGAAAACCGGCATCACGGCCCATCACCTCGATAAAGAAGATACGCTCGTGGCTCTGCGCAGTATCACGGATGCGGTCTACACATTCTACGATGGTATTCATCGTAGTATCATAACCGATTGTATTGTCTGTACCATAAAGGTCATTATCAATTGTTCCTGGCAATCCGATGCAGCATACATCAAACTCACGTGCGAAATTCATCGCACCTGTCAGCGAACCGTTACCGCCAATCACGACAAGCGCATCTATTTCCTCTTTCTGAATCGTTTCAAATGCCTTCTGACGACCTTCCTCGGTCATGAATTCCTTAGAACGGGCTGTCTTCAGCATCGTACCACCTGTACCGATGATACCGCTTACGTTCTCTGTAGAAAAGGTTTTAATTTCATCATTGATGAGACCATCGTAACCACGATAGATACCTTTCACAGTGAAACCGTTGTAGATAGCCGAACGGGTAACCGCACGGATAGCAGCATTCATACCTGGAGCATCTCCTCCAGATGTTAAAATTCCAATAGTCTTAATCTTTGCCATAACTATACCTTATTATATTATATATATCTTTAATGTTAGTTTATTATTCTCTCAGGATGATGTTTTTCATCCATTACCCCTACATATATAGTAGGGATCCAAGGGTATACCCCTTGCTTTGTTTGGGCTTATCGATTTAAATAATTAGGTTTGCGGCACCAGCCACCAGGATATGGGAGAGCCAAAGGATAGCAAGTCCGATGACGCCACCCATCATAGCTTTCCAGCCAATATTGCGGAAATACCATCCCATGTGCATACGTTCCATCTTCATCAGGGCAAGACCGCTGATTGTACCGATACCAAGAACGTTACCACCAGCCATTACGCAATATGCTATCATCTGCCAGTAGATACCATTAGTATGATAATCAGTAAGCATGCTGAATGAAGGATCATTCACATTTGCCAAATCATGAAGGGAGAAAAAGTTCATGGCTGTAGCAAAGTTGTCAAGTACAGTACTGATGATACCAGCCAAGACACCATGCAGCAACACGCCAGGATGCTTATCATCCATACCGACAGAGTTGAGAAGAGCAGCAAAATCGTCAAAAGCGCCGGTCTCCTTCACCACTCCGATGGCAAGCATGATACCCATCACGAAGAGAATCATCTGGACGACTCCGTATTGTAACACTCTAGGAGTGCGACGGTCAGCCATCGCATCCATATTCATTAGTTTACGGTTAAATATCTCGTTCACAATCCAGAGTACACCCAATACGCAGAGCGCACCGAGGAAAGGACTTAATTTCGTAATATTATGGAAGGTAGGGATAAACCACAATCCACCGATGCCCACAAAGAGCATCAGCAAGCGCTGCCATACATTGAGACGGGTATCATCCCCGCGGTATGGCATAGCAATCCATTCTGTCTCTACTCTTTCCGGCAGCATTCGCTGCATCATCACCAACGGTATGAGCCAGGCAGCAAGACATGGCAGCAGAAGCGACAGGAAATAATGGGTAGCCGTTACAGCACCCATATTCCACATTACCAGTCCTTCCGGATTTCCGATAACGGTAAGAGCTCCGCCACAGTTGGCAGAAAGCAGAATGGCACCTCCATACACCATGCGCTGACGACGGTTTGGAATTACCCCATGCATCATCGTAAGCATCATCACTGTTGTAGTAAGATTATCGAGATTTGCCGAGATAACAAAGGTTACGGCAGCGAGAATCCATAGCATTTTCTTGGCGCTTCGGGTACGTAACAACTGGCGTATAAAATCGAAGCATCCGTTGTTATTGAGAATTTCAACTATCGTCATAGTGGCAAGCAGGAAGAGTACGATTTCTGCTGCTCTGCCCACATAAGGAAGGAAGATGTTACGGGCAATAAAATACTTCACCGTTGTACTGGTGGATTCTATCTCGTTCCACATTCCGAGATTCAGATAGCGTGAATAATCAGAAGAGTGTTCACTGGTCACGAAGTCCATACCGAAACAGATATAGAGAACCCATCCTACCGTTCCAGCAAAGATGGCTACGGCAGCACGGTTCACCTTGGTAATATTCTCGGTTGCAATGAGAATATATGCCAGTATCAGTATGGCAAGGATGACTAGTGTCATATCATTATTTTATTATATTCATTACATTTTGAACGCAAAGGTAACAATTATTTTGTTATCGCCAACATTTCGGTGTCTTTTTTTAATGAATTTAACTCATTTTCATACAAATGAAAATTTCGCCCGTTTTTTTCTTTCGCCATTATTTTTCTTCCCTCTTCATTTTCATCATAGAATCAGATGAAAACACGGATAACAGAGAAGAACATCACAGGAAGAAATATCGAGGAGGAAGTTATCAGAATATGAAAAGGTTAAGCGTATATATATATTATGTATTTCTCCGAAGGAACCCACTAAAAACAGCGATTTTAGTTAAATATTACTAACAAAAAGAAGAAAGTCAAGAGTAAATGCCTGTAACTCAAAGAAAATGAGTAATTTTGCGCCCGATTTATACAATTCACATAAAGTCAAACTTTATTAATTTTAATTTTTTAATTATTTTTTATGTCAGATTTAAAGAACGTAAAGCCATTGGACGACTTCAATTGGGATGAGTTTGAGAATGGCACAAGCGCAAACGTCAGCAAAACAGACCTCGAGAAGGCCTATGACGAAACTCTTAACAAGGTAACAGAACACCAGGTTGTAGAGGGTACAGTAATCTCTGTAGACAAGAAAGAGGTTATCGTAAACATCGGTTACAAGAGCGATGGTATTATCCCTGCTTCTGAATTCCGTTACAACCCAGACCTCAAGGTAGGCGACAAGGTTGAGGTTTATGTAGAGAACCAGGAGGACGTAAAGGGTCAGTTGGTACTCTCTCACAAGAAGGCTCGCCTCAGCAAGTCTTGGGAGCGTGTTAATGCAGCTCTCGAGAACGAGGAAGTTATCCAGGGTTACATCAAGTGCCGCACTAAGGGCGGTATGATCGTTGACGTTTTCGGTATCGAAGCTTTCTTGCCAGGAAGCCAGATCGACGTTCACCCTATACGCGACTACGACGTATTCGTAGGCAAGACAATGGAGTTCAAGGTTGTAAAGATCAACCAGGAGTTCCGCAACGTCGTTGTATCTCACAAGGCGCTCATCGAGCAGGAGCTCGAGCAGCAGCGTAAGGAGATCATCGGCAAGCTCGAGAAGGGTCAGATCCTCGAGGGTACCGTTAAGAACATCACTACTTACGGTGTATTCGTTGACCTCGGCGGTGTTGACGGTTTGATCCACATCACAGACCTCTCTTGGGGCCGCGTAAGCGATCCACACGAGGTTGTATCTCTCGACCAGAAGATCAACGTTGTTATCCTCGACTTCGATGAGGAGAAGAAGCGTATCGCTCTCGGTTTGAAGCAGCTCACTCCACATCCATGGGATGCTCTTGATCCAAACCTCAAGGTTGGTGATCACGTGAAGGGTAAGGTAGTGGTTATGGCTGACTACGGTGCATTCGTTGAGATTGCTCCAGGTGTAGAGGGCTTGATCCACGTATCTGAGATGTCTTGGAGCCAGCACCTCCGTTCAGCTAACGACTTCATGAAGGTTGGCGACGACGTAGAGGCTGTTATCCTGACTCTCGACCGCGCTGAGCGCAAGATGAGCCTCGGTATCAAGCAGCTCAAGGAAGATCCATGGGAGTGCATCGAGACTAAGTTCCCTATCGGCAGCAAGCACGTTGCTAAGGTTCGCAACTTCACTAACTTCGGTATCTTCGTAGAGCTCGCAGAGGGCGTTGACGGTCTGATCCACATCTCTGACCTCTCTTGGACCAAGAAGATCAAGCACCCATCTGAGTTCACTACAGTTGGTGCTACTCTCGACGTAGTAGTTCTCGAGATCGACAAGGAGAACCGCCGCTTGAGCCTCGGCCACAAGCAGTTGGAGAAGAACCCATGGGATGAGTATGAGACAATCTACACTCCAGGTTCTGTACACAAGGGTACCATCGTTGAGATGATGGACAAGGGTGCTGTAGTTGCTCTCGCAGAGGGTGGCGAAGGCTTCGCTACTCCAAAGCACCTCACCAAGGAGGACGGCTCAATGGCTAAGAAGACGAAAACCGTTTAAAAATACTCATCGAAAAGGAAATCATACACCAAAACGGAAACTTTGTGGAACTGGATGCCCGATTCCTTGATTTCTTCGAACTGCTGCTGGAAGCGAACGAGGAAATCAACACGGCTACCGTAGAGGAAAACATAGAGTACCTGCACGAACTGATGGACTACTACCTGAAGGAAAAGATCCAGTCGCGCAAGGAAAGTTATGTACGCAATATCAAGATTACCTTTCAGAAACTGGCACGTGTAACGATACGGAACATTATCAACCTTCAACACAATATTGATAATGCTTTCAAACACGAACCTACGTACCAGATAAAAATAGCCAAACTGCAAAATCTGGACAAGAAACGAATCAACATCCAGCGGTTGATAGACTCTACCGAACATCTGATTCTGCACGAAGAACGAGATTTCTTCCGCCTTTTTTTTAATGATACGGCGACCCCCGAGATCTACACTCTTTCCCTACACGACGCTCTTCCGATCTAATGTTCGGAGTGGACTGCAATTCACGGCGTTGAAGTTCTTCTCGATGTCTTCCT
>OGKS01001588.1_pt1 | contig 10254 bp, 7 predicted proteins | sample 1572491 | NCBI WGS metagenome assembly OGKS01 (sample SAMEA2582153, study PRJEB24529) | metagenome | biome: Human gut stool | place: China | collected 2011
GAAAGGCTACCACAAAAAGCAACCCTAAAAAGAGAATAAAATATTTCACCCGATTAATTCTTTATACTTTATACCTTATACTTCATACCTCACCCTCATACGGGAAAACTCACCACCACATATAGCCGCTTCCACAGAGTGGTTCGTCATAGCATGGATCAACCGTCCACATGGTACGCGGATATTTACGTCCTTGTGTATATACAATCAGTTTGCCTTCGGGCAGGAAAAAAACAACCCCTATCTGCCCCATTGCTACGATAAAAATACCATTGTCTATACCGGCACGCATGATAACAGCCCAACTCCCCTTTGGGTAAAGGAAGCGAGTGACGGCGTGCGCGAATATACCGAAAAATATTTCGGCGTAAGCAATTCGGCTGAACTTGTTGCCGCAATGATACGCGGCGGCATGGGTTCCGTTGCGCGCTTGTTCGTTGCGCAGCTTCAGGATCACCTTGGCCTTGCGGAGGGCAGTCGGGTTAATATCCCCGGTCAGCCTTACGGCAACTGGCAATGGCGGCTGGATAAAAATACCGATCTTTTTGCCATAGCCCCCGCGCTTTACGAGCAGGCAAGGCTTTATGCAAGAATATAAGAAAGGAAACGACATGAACGGATTTTTTAGCAGCAAGAATAAGGAAACACTCGACAAGGGACTCGAGAAAACCAAGGAGAGTGTGTTTGGTAAGTTGGCTCGCATCGTAGCGGGCAAGTCTACTGTCGATGATGATGTCCTCGATGATTTGGAGGAGATTCTCATTACATCCGACGTGGGTGTTGATACCACAGTGAAGATCATCCACCGCATTGAGGAGCGTGTGGCTACCGACAAGTATGTGTCTACCTCTGAGCTCGACAGAATCCTGCGTGAGGAGATAGCCAAGTTGTTGGAGGAGAATCATACGGGTGACAATGCCGACTGGAGTCTTCCTGCCGACCACAAGCCTTACGTCATCCTGGTGGTAGGTGTCAATGGTGTGGGCAAGACCACCACTATCGGCAAGTTGGCTTACCAGTTCAAGAAGGCTGGCAAGAAAGTTTATTTAGGCGCTGCCGATACCTTCCGTGCTGCTGCGGTGGAGCAGATCTCTATCTGGGGCGAGCGTGTGGGTGTGCCTGTTGTCAAGCAGCAGATGGGTTCCGACCCAGCTTCTGTGGCTTTCGACACCTTGCAGAGTGCCAAGGTCAATGGAGCTGATGTTGTTATCATCGATACGGCAGGGCGTCTTCACAACAAGGTGGGCTTGATGAATGAGCTCAAGAAGATCAAGGATGTGATGAAGAAGGTCCTTCCCGAGGCTCCTGATGAGGTATTGCTTGTTCTCGATGGCAGTACGGGTCAGAATGCTTTTGAGCAGGCCAAGCAGTTCTCTGCTGTTACCAACATTACCTCGCTTGCCATTACCAAACTGGATGGTACAGCCAAGGGAGGTGTGGTGATAGGTATTTCCGACCAGCTCAAGGTGCCAGTGAAGTACATTGGTCTGGGTGAGGGAATGGAAGACCTGCAGTTGTTCAACAAGGTAGAGTTTGTAGACTCTTTGTTTAAGAAAGGAAAGTGAAAAAGAATACGATAGACATCATCACCATGGGCTGTTCCAAGAATTTGGTGGACAGCGAATTGCTGATGAAACAATTTGAAGCCAACGGCTATCATTGCGTGCACGACTCTAAGCGTCCGCAGGGCGAGATAGCTGTCATCAACACTTGTGGTTTTATTGAGGATGCCAAGCAGGAGAGCATCGATACCATCCTTGAGTTTGTACAGCGCAAGCAGGAGGGACGGTTGAAGAAGCTCTATGTGATGGGCTGTCTTTCGCAGCGTTATCAGAAAGAGCTGGAGAAAGAGATTCCTGAGGTCGATAAGTTTTACGGCAAGTTCAACTACAAGCAGTTGTTGGGCGAGTTGGGCAAGGCTGATGTTCCTTCCTGTGATGGTCATCGCCATCTCACCACTCCCCGTCATTATGCTTATGTCAAGATAGCCGAGGGCTGCGACCGTCATTGTGCCTATTGTGCCATCCCTATCATCACCGGCAAACATGTAAGCCGTCCTAAGGCTGAGATCCTTCAGGAGGTTCGTGATATGGTGGCAGAGGGCGTCAAGGAGTTCCAGATCATAGCACAGGAGCTGACTTATTATGGTATCGACCTCGACGGAAAGCATCACATCACCGACCTGATCAGTGATATGGCTGATATTCCTGGAGTGAAGTGGATTCGTCTGCATTATGCTTATCCCAACCAGTTCCCCATGGACTTGCTCGATGTGATGTGCGAGAAGGAGAATGTATGCAGTTATCTTGACATCGCCCTTCAGCATATCAGCGACCATATGCTTACCCGTATGCGCCGCCATGTCAGCAAGCAGGAGACGATCGAGCTTATCAAGCAGTTGCGGGAGCGTGTGCCCGGCATACATATCCGCACCACACTGATGGTGGGCTTCCCTGGCGAGACCGATGAAGATTTTGCCGAACTGATGGAGTTTGTGCGTTGGGCGCGCTTCGAGCGTATGGGTGCCTTCGCCTATTCTGAGGAAGAGGGAACCTACAGCGCCAATCATTATGAGGACGATGTACCTCAGGAGGTGAAGCAGAAACGGCTCGACCAGCTCATGGCTCTCCAGCAGGACATCAGTGCTGAGATTGAGGCGGAGAAGGTAGGACAGGAGATGAAGGTCATCGTCGACAGGAAGGAAGGCGATTACTATATTGCCCGTTCCGAGTTCTGCTCGCCAGAGGTAGACCCCGAGGTGCTGATCAAAGCCGACAAGCGTCTGCGTGTGGGACAGTTCTATCAGGTGCGTATCACCTCCAGCGACGAGTTCGACCTCTATGCCGAACTGGTATAGTATAGTTGCATTCTGATGTTTTTATATAGTAGTCCATAGCTCAAGGTTTTTCCCTTAGGCTATGGACTTTTGCTTTTTATCCTTCCTTGTCAGTTCATTCTTCCTCTGTCTCTTTCATCCTCGTAGCCTTTCATCCTTACAGTCTTTCCCTGAAAAAAGACTACGATGCGATAAAAAAATGAGGGGGAAAGAAAAAGAATTGGAAAAATATCATTAACTTTGCAATCAAAATAAAAAATAGACTACGATGAAATACCTATTATTCTCTGATATTCATGGCTGTTTGCCAGCCTTGCAGCGTGCTCTCGACTTTTTCGAGGCGCAGAAGTGTGACATGATGTGCATCTTGGGCGACATCATCAACTACGGACCCCGCAACCGCATACCTGAGGGCATAGACCCCAAGGGCATTGTGGAGCGACTCAACAACCTGGCAGACAAGATCATTGCAGTGCGAGGCAACTGTGATGCAGAGGTAGACCAGATGTTGCTCGATTTCCCCATCATGGAGACTTATGCCCTTTTGGTGGATGGCGGAAAGCGCTATCTGCTCACCCATGGTCATATATATAATAAGGAGAACATGCCCAAGGGTCCTTATGATGCCATCATCTATGGTCACAGCCATCTCTGGGAGCTCTCGCGCAATGCCGAGGGTAAGGCCATCTGCAATACGGGCAGCATCACCTTCCCCAAGGGAGGCAATCCCCCTACACTTGCCACTCTCGAGGATGGCAAGTTTACTATGTACAACCTCGATACCCTTGAGGTCATAGGCTCTTTTGACATGTTGGAGGCATAGAAAGTTCAATCAATAATACAATAATGATAGAGGAATATCAAATCCGGATTCTGCCAGAACAGGCAGCCAGTGAGGAAGGTATCAAGCGTTACCTGTCCAAGGAGAAAGGAATAGACGTGCGGACATTGAACCAGGTGAGGGTGCTCAAGCGAAGCATCGACGCCAGGCAGCGTACCATCTACGTGAATTTGAAGGTGCGTGCCTATATCAATGAGTTTGCACAGGACGACCAATACATACATACCGAATATCCTGATGTGAGCTCACGCCCTCGTGTGGTAGTGGTGGGTGAGGGACCTGGCGGTCTTTTTGCTTCCCTGCGACTTATCGAGTTGGGCTATCGTCCTGTGGTGCTCGAACGAGGCAAGGACGTACGCGAACGCAAGAAGGACCTTTCCAATATTACCAAGACCCAGAAGGTGGATGCCGAAAGCAACTATTGTTTTGGTGAGGGTGGAGCAGGTGCCTACAGTGATGGAAAGCTGTATACCCGCAGCAAGAAACGCGGCAGTGTGGACAAGATACTGAATGTCTTCTGCCAGCATGGAGCCAATACCAACATTCTGGCTGATGCCCATCCCCATATAGGAACCGACAAACTGCCGCGTGTGATAGAAAACATGCGCAATACCATCCTTCAGTGTGGGGGCGAGGTGCATTTCCAAACCAAGATGACCTCCTTCATCATCGATGGCGACAAGGTGATAGGTGTCGAGGCTGTCAACCTGCAGACGGGGGCCGAGGAAACCTATCGGGGGGCAGTCATCTTGGCTACAGGTCACAGTGCACGTGATGTGTATCGCTATCTCGCAGCCTCCAGGATTGAGATCGAGGCCAAAGGCATCGCTGTGGGTGTGCGTCTGGAGCATCCCGCTCATCTCATCGACCAGATACAGTATCATAACAAGAATGGACGAGGCAAGTATCTTCCTGCCGCAGAATACAGTTTCGTAACTCAGGTAGACGGACGTGGCGTGTACAGTTTCTGTATGTGTCCCGGTGGATTTGTCATCCCTGCCGCTACCGGACCTCAGCAGCTTGTGGTCAACGGTATGAGTCCAAGCAACCGAGGTACGGCATGGAGCAATTCGGGCATGGTGGTAGAGACACATCCTGAGGATGTGGCATCTTTTGTCCAGGAACACCAGGCTGTATTACAGTCGGATGCCTCTCTCTCATCCTCGGCAGAAGAGGAAGTCCTGAGTCCCGATTCACCTCTCACGATGATGCATTTCCAGCAAATCGTGGAGAAGCAGTGCTGGCAGCAGGGCAATATGAAGCAGACGGCACCAGCCCAGCGCATGGCCGACTTTGTGAACAACCGTTTGAGCTACGACCTTCCCAAGAGCAGTTATGCCCCAGGCCTTATCAGCAGTCCGCTCCATTTCTGGATGCCCTCTTTTGTGAGCAAGCGTCTGCAGGAAGGTTTCAAGACCTTCGGCAAGAATGCGCATGGCTTCCTCACCAACGAGGCCACGCTCATCGCCATGGAGACCCGTACCTCTTCGCCCGTCCGTATTCTTCGCGACCGCGACACCTTGCAGCATGTACGTCTGCAGGGACTCTTCCCCTGTGGTGAAGGCGCAGGATATGCAGGAGGTATCGTGTCGGCAGGCGTCGACGGAGAACGCTGTGCCGAAATGTGCGCTGAGTATTTGAAGAAACTTGAATAAATAATCTTAAAACATTTGCATGGTACAAAAAAATATTGTATTTTTGTGAACACTAATTGAATGTACTAAACAAACAAATCTAATTTATAAATATACAAAAACAATACTATTATGGTAAGTTCTAACATTCCACAGGTTAAGCTGGGTATTATCGCCGTAAGCCGTGACTGTTTCCCTATCGCGCTTTCTACTCAGCGCCGTGAAAACATCGTAAAAGAATACAAAGGAGAAATCTTCGACTGCCAGACTACAGTTGAGAATGAGAAAGATATGCTCAAGGCTATCGCTGAGGTAAAGGAACAGGGCTGCAACGCCTTGGTGGTCTTCCTTGGCAACTTCGGTCCTGAGACACCCGAGACACTCATTGCCAAGAACTTTGATGGTCCTTGCATGTTTGTTGCTGCTGCCGAGGGTGATGGCGACATGATCAATGGTCGTGGTGATGCTTACTGCGGTATGCTCAACTGCTCTTACAACCTGGGTATGCGTCATCTCAAGGGTTATATCCCAGAGTATCCAGTAGGTACAGCAGCCGAAGTGGCTAAGATGATTGCCGACTTCGTTCCTGTAGCTCGTGTCATCCTCGGTCTGAAGGGCTTGAAGATCATCACCTTCGGTCCACGTCCTCAGGACTTCTTCGCTTGCAACGCTCCTATCAAGGGCTTGTACGAACTGGGTGTAGAGATAGAGGAGAACTCAGAGCTTGACTTGCTCGTATCTTACAAAGAGCACGAGAACGATCCACGTATCGACGACGTTTGCAAGGATATGGCAGCCGAGATGGGCGAGGGTAAGTACTATCCTGACCTGAGCCGTCGTATGGCACAGTTTGAGCTCACATTGCTCGACTGGGCTGAGAATCACAAGGGCTCTCGCCAGTATGTAGCTTTTGCCGACAAGTGCTGGCCTGCATTCCCAAGCCAGTTTGGTTTCGAGCCATGCTATGTCAACAGCCGTCTGGCAAGCCGTGGCATCCCTGTAGCCTGCGAGGTGGACATCTATGGTGCTCTTTCTGAGTACATCGGCATGTGTGCTTCTGATGATACAGTGACATTGCTCGACATCAACAATTCTGTTCCTCAGTATATCTACGATGAGGATATTGTTGGCAAGTACGACTATAAGTTGACAGATACCTTCATGGGCTTCCACTGTGGCAACACACCTCAGTGCAAGATGTGCTCTACACGTGCCATCAAGTATCAGCTCATCCAGAACCGTCTGTTGGAGAATGGTGGCAAGCCAGACTTCACACGAGGTACTTTGGAGGGTGACATTGCTGCCAGCGACATCACATTCTATCGTCTGCAGTGCGACTCTGAGGGCAACTTGCGTTCTTACATCGCTGAGGGCGAGGTGCTCGATGTTCCTACACGTTCTTTCGGTGGTATCGGTATCTTCGCTATTCCAGAGATGGGTCGCTTCTATCGTCACGTATTGATCCAGAAGGGTTATCCTCATCATGGTGCCGTAGCCTTCTCTCATGTAGGCAAGACACTCTTCGAGGCCTTCAAGTTCTTGGGCATTAAGGACATCGCTTACAACCAGCCTGCAAGCTTGCCTTACCCAACAGAGAATCCTTGGAAATAATTTAGGTTTCAACTTTCGCAAATGGGGAAGTTGAAAAAGTTAAAGGGCGATTGCTCATTATCCGTAAAGGAAATGGCAATCGCCCTTTTTTATTCTTTTATCAGTTGTTGTATTTTCGTTTCAGCTGTCGTACTTTCGTTTCAGCTGTCGTATTTTCTTCCTGCTGTTATGCTTCTGGCTTCAGCTGCTGTGCCATGTTGAGAGCAGCCTTGCGGCCATCACCCATGGCGAGGATAACAGTAGCACCACCGCGCACAATGTCACCGCCGGCATAGATGGCTGGCTGTGAGCTCTGCATCTGCTCGTTGACGGCAATGGTATTCTTGCGGCCTAACTCCAGACCTTCAATGCTCTGAGGCACGAGAGGGTTAGGACTTACACCCACTGCCACAATCACCTGGTCGCACTCCAGCTTGATGGTCTCGCCTGTAGCCTCAGGACGGCGACGTCCGCTGGCGTCAGGTTCGCCAAGCTGCATCACGTCGAGGATGACAGACTTCACGGCTCCCTTCTCGTCGGCCTCATACTCCTTTGGATTATGCAGTGTGAGGAAGGTGATGCCCTCTTCCTTGGCATGCTTCACCTCTTCCAGACGTGCCGGCATCTCTGCCTCCGAACGACGGTAAACCAATGTTACGTTGGCACCTAAGCGCTTGGCTGTGCGGCAGCTGTCCATGGCTGTATTTCCGCCACCTACCACAACAACATTCTTGCCTAAGTTGATAGGGGTATCTGTATGAGGATTGGCAGCGTCCATCAGGTTGACACGGGTGAGATACTCGTTGGACGACATGATGTTGAGCGCATTTTCGCCAGGAATGTTCATAAAGTTGGGCAGACCAGCTCCCGAAGCAACGAAGATGCCCTTGAAGCCCTGCTTCTCCAGTTCTTTCACACCGATGGTCTTGCCAACGATACAGTCGGCAACAAACTTCACACCCATCTTCTGCAGGTTCTCTATCTCTACATCCACGATGGCGTTGGGCAGACGGAACTCAGGAATACCATATTTCAGCACACCGCCAATCTCGTGCAGTGCCTCGAACACAGTGACGTCGAATCCCTTCTTAGCCATGTCTCCAGCAAAGCTCAGACCCGCAGGACCCGAGCCAACTACAGCCACCTTGATGCCGTTGGCAGGATCCTTCTCTGGGATGGATATGTTTCCGCTCTGGCGCTCATAGTCGGCAGCAAAGCGCTCCAGATAACCGATGGCTACGGCTGGCTTGTTCATCTTCAGGTGCACGCAACGGCTCTCGCACTGTTTCTCTTGTGGACATACACGTCCGCAGACAGCAGGCAGGGCAGAGGTGTTCTTCAGTACCTTGGCGGCAGCCAGGAACTGACCGCGTTCTATGTTCTTGACAAACGAAGGAATGTTGATGTTTACAGGGCATCCCTCCATACAGGAAGGTTTAGGACAGTCCAGACAGCGCTTGGCCTCGGTGAGAGCCATCTCCTTGGTAAGACCGATGTTCACCTCCTCAGTACGGGTAGTGGCACGGTATACGGGGTCGAGTTCAGGCATCTTCACACGCTCTATGGCTGTACGCTCCTTGGGTTTCATTGAGGCACGCAGTGCCTTGCGCCACTCAGCGTCACGGTTGGTCAGCTCTGTCACGCTCTCGTTGGTAGGCTCCACATCCATTGTCACGTCTGTGCTCTCTTTCTTCTTGGCTGCTTCCACAGTGGCGAGATGTTCCTCGAAGTGTTCCATCTCCTCGCGCTCCACATCCTTGAAGGTTCCCATGCGCTTGAACATCTCGTCCCAGTCTACCTGGGCACCGTCAAACTCAGGACCATCGATGCACACAAACTTGGTCTTGCCACCGATGGTGAGTCGGCAGGCACCGCACATACCAGTTCCGTCCACCATGATGGTGTTGAGCGATACATCTGTAGGCAGGTTGTACTTCTGTGTCAGCAGACAGCAGAATTTCATCATGATAGGAGGACCGATGGCGAAAGCCTTGTCGATGTGTTCCTGCTGGATGAGTTTCTCCATTCCTACAGTTACCACACCCTTCTCGCCATAGCTGCCGTCGTCGGTCATGATGATCAGCTCGTCGCTTGATGCGCGTACCTCATCTTCCATGATGACAAGGTCCTTGCTTCGTCCGGCTATCACCGAGAGAACTCGGTTGCCGGCAGCTTTCAGGGCTTTGATGATAGGCAACATAGGAGCCACGCCCACACCGCCTCCGGCGCAGAGTACAGTTCCGAAGTTCTCTATGTGGGTAGGGTTGCCCAAGGGGCCTACCACGTCGTGGATCTCATCTCCCTCGTTCAGGTTGCAGAGCTTGGTGGAGGAGAGTCCCACTTTCTGTACTACCAGTGTGATGGTGCCTTTCTCTGTGTCGGCATCTGCGATGGTCAGTGGCATTCGCTCACTGTTGGCATCTACTCGGATGATGACAAAGTTGCCAGCCTTGCGGCTTTTGGCGATCAGAGGCGCCTCTACGTCGAAACGATAAACCTTCTCGGAATATTGTATTTTTCTGATAATCTTGTTCATTCTGTTTCTTTGGGTTTTTTAGTTGGTTTGGGTTATTATTTATGTTTTTGTATTCGACTGTTGAGCTTTATCAAGTTCTAACTTCCCTTTACTTCTCTAATAATTTTCGAAAGGGACAGCTCATTTTAAAAGCAAAAGGATAACGTTGGCAGCATTTCTGCAACCAATGTTATCCTCGTACTTCATATTGTTGACCAGCAGCGTTGCCGGTCAGAGAGTCTGTGAAATATGACGAAACTTTTTATTCAAAGTTCTTGTCGTCAAGCATCTCGAATCCGCAGTATGGTACCAATACCTTTGGTACGCGGATGCCCTCAGGAGTCTGGTTGTTCTCCAGGATAGAGGCTACGATGCGTGGCAGAGCCAGAGCCGAACCGTTCAGGGTGTGGCAGAGCTCTATCTTCTTGTCGTCAGCATGGCGGTAACGGCAGTGCAGACGGTTGGCCTGATAGCTCTCGAAGTTGGAAACTGAAGAAATCTCCAGCCAGCGCTTCTGGGCTGCTGACCAGAGCTCAAAGTCGTATGTAATTGCGGAAGTGAAGCTAAGGTCACCACCGCAGAGCCTTAATATCCTGTATTTAAGGCCGAGAGAATTCACGAGCTTCTCCACGTGAGCTACCATCTCATCCAGTGCCGCATACGAATTCTCTGGCTTTTCGATGCGTACTATCTCCACTTTATCGAACTGATGCAGACGATTCAGTCCCCTCACGTCTTTGCCATAAGACCCGGCTTCGCGACGGAAGCAAGGAGTGTAGGCAGTGAGTTTCTGAGGGAAATCCTCGTTACCTAGGATAACGTCTCTGAATATATTGGT
>OGKS01001591.1_pt1 | contig 10241 bp, 9 predicted proteins | sample 1572491 | NCBI WGS metagenome assembly OGKS01 (sample SAMEA2582153, study PRJEB24529) | metagenome | biome: Human gut stool | place: China | collected 2011
AAACAGAATAGTAAGGTTTACAAGGAATGGATCGCTTTATTAAAAAAGAATGATTTGAAAGTAAAATGCCGTCCGCAGCCAGGATTCTATTTTGGAATTTGGGGCAGAGGGAGTTCCCGTTTATTTGAACACAATGGGAAGCTGTATATGTCATTAAACTACAATGAAGATTTTGAAGATCCACAGGATTGTGATCCTATTCTTGGCAGTGAGTTTTACAAGGTATTAGAGGAACTCGAACATAACGAAAAGAAATAATGAGGTGAAATATGAACACAGGAGTAATGTTTTCATCGAAGTCTATGAATTGGGCAACGCCGCAGGACTTCTTTGATAAACTCAACTCCGAGTTTCACTTTACCCTTGATCCGTGTGCAGACAGTGAAAACCATAAATGTGCTACATATTACACAGAGCGAGAAAATGGTCTTGCACAGTGCTGGGGGGGGCAAACGGTCTTCTGTAATCCGCCATACGGAAGAGCGATTAAGGATTGGGTAAAGAAATGCTCGGAGGAATCGTTAAAACCAAATACGACGGTTGTAATGTTGATTCCAGCACGAACCGATACGAGTTATTTCCACGATTATATCTATCAAAAACCGAATGTTGAAATTCGTTTTATTCGTGGACGATTAAAATTCGGAGATGGAAAGAACTCCGCCCCATTCCCAAGCATGGTGGTTATATTCAAATCTAAAAAGGATGGAACATAATGGCTATCAAAGAAAATATGGACTTATACAGATGTGAAAAATGCAAAAAGCTTTATACATCTGAGTATGCTGCGAATACAGGAGCTGCGAAAGTAATCTGATTAACTTCAGAAACCTTAGCACCCTTAGACTTAGCTGCAGCGATATTCTTAACACCATTCAATTTAGCCTCAATCATTTCAGCCTTCTTGTCTTTGATAACCTCAGCCTTAACCATCTCCTTTACCTGAGGATCATCCAAGCCACGGAAACCAATACGATTAATCTTATCAAGTACTACAACCAAAAGGTGATCGTTGTTACCACACTCATACATAGGAGAAACAGAACCTTCTTTAGCCTCAAAGATCCACTTGAGAGCCTCACGAGTAGAATGGATGTTTGCTACATAGTGAGTAGCTGTTGTAATATCCTTCAAATCCTGAACCTTATAACCGCTCTTTGCTGCATTCTTCACAATCTCATCAGCAGTCTGGTTGGCGCTGACAAAACTTGAGAACTTGTTGTAAGCAGTACGATAAGTATCCTGAGAGAAATCAATATTCTTCTTGATGACAGCAGCTGTATATTTCTCGATCATAGCCTTACGGTCGCAAACCTGAAGGATTACATAACCCTGTCCCAACTGCAACTGAGAAGTAGCATTAACAGCCTGAGTATTCAAAGCGTTGATGAATGCCTTATTATCCTTATCCATAGACTGAGCAAACTCATACTGACGAGTTGTCATCCATGCCTTCTCACCAGTCTGACCATACTTCTTAGCGATAGCCTCGAAATCAGCACCACCAGAAATAGCACCCTGGATAGAATCAGCCTTTGTCTTAGCTTCAGCAACAGAAGCTGCGGCAACCTGAATAACACGATACTGAATAGAATCAGGCAACTGCTGCTTGCTAACCAACTTGACAATATTCAAAGTATTATCAGCTTTATTTGCCTTCACTGCAGTAGTAGCACCAACAGCCATAGAATCAAGAGTAGCTGCGATATCTGAAGGGAAAGCATCCTTGCCAACAGGAATACCCAAGTAAGCAACTGTAGATGCAGACTTGCGAACAACCTCTGTAGGATCAGCTGCAGCAGCTAACTGAGTATGGTAACCAGCAAATTCCTTGTTAAGAGCAGCGCGGTCTGCCTGAGAAGCCTCTACCTGAATATCAACGAACTTGATATCACGGCTCTCAACAGGCTGCTTGAAACGAGCCTTCATCTCATCATACTTAGCCTTCAAATCACTTTCAACAACCTTCACCTTGTCATCCTGGATATCAGAATAAGGGAAAGCAGCCAACTGAATCTTGCTCTCCTCGTTTTCCTCCTTGAAAGCCATCTTAGCCTCTACAGGATTTGAAAGGAAACAGTGTGCGAGCAAAGACTGATACTTTTGAGCCAAAGTCTGCTGACGAAGAGTCTTCTCGATAAATGACCAATAGTTGTAAATCTTAGTGTATTGATCCATCATCTGAGCATTTGCAGATGGATTAGCCTTCTGAGCCTTATAATCAGCCAAGAACTTCTGCAAAGCAGAAACATCAAAGCGACCTGTCTGCTGATTAACAAAAGGAGTCTGAGCCAACATTGGGTTGGTACCGGTCTTCAAGATATCCTGAAGTTCTGCATCAGTAACAGTGAGACCCAACTTCTCTGCCTCATGAGCAACAATCTTGTTTTGGATGTATGAATTCCAAACCATATCCTTGACTTGGTTCATCTGCTCCTCAGGGAGATTGTCCTGTCCCTGTTGCATTTTAATTACTTCTGTGTACTCATCTACGAGTTTCTGGAACTCCTGTACACTGATTTTCTCGCCAAATACCTCACCGATCTGCTGGCGTTCGTTGTTCTTTGCAGAATCACAAGAACGGAAAGCTTCTTCAGCAATGAAGGCGAAGAGGCCAAAACTGATAATGCAAACCAGAATGACGCCTCTTTTTCTAATTGTTCCTAATGCTGCCATTACGTTTTAATTTTATTTTTATTTTTTGTTTATTTTCTCTAGTTATATAGGCTTTTCTTTCCATAACCCTGCTCCGAATCAATGAAAGCAAAGGAAGACTTTAGCCAATTGTTTGCAAAAATACAAAGAAAATCGGAAATAAGGGAATTTTTTAATGTCTTTTTTGGACATACATGCCAAAAAGTCCTAAAAATAGCAAGAAAAAAAGCACTTATCGCAAACGACAAGTGCTTTTTGCTATATTTTCAGGAGTTTACTTCAACAAATGCAAGTGAACTAATTCGATTTTTCGAGAGGTTGACTTGATAATTTTAAATTCAAACTTACCAATGCTTATTACTTCATTCAACTTTGGAAAACTCTGATATTCATGAAGTATCAAGCCTCCAACAGTCATATATTCATCACTTTCAGGCAAGTCTAAATCAAACATCTCGTTTACCTTGTCTATTTCCAAACGAGCAGACAAAAGATAATCACCCTCAGGAGTTTGTTTGGCGACATATTTCGCTGAATCATGCTCATCCTCAATATCACCAAAGATTTCCTCTACAATATCCTCCAAACTGACCAGTCCACTGGTGCCTCCGAATTCGTCAACGACTACGCCCAACGTCTTCTTCTGCTGTAGGAAAATCTGCATCAACTTTTGCGCCTGCATCGTCTCTGGCACAAAAGGCATCGTACGAATATGATCTTGCCATCTCTTCGGATTGCGGAACAACTCAGAACTATGAATATATCCTTCTACATGATCTATATCATCCTTATATACCACAATCTTAGAATTGCCACTTTCCACGAATTTCTGACGCAGATCCTCAAGTGTTGCATCCAGACCAACCGCCTGAATTTCAGTACGAGGAACCATACAATCCCTTACTTTGGTATCCGAGAAATCCAATGCGTTCTGGAATATCTTGACCTCATCGTTAATATCAGAATCCTTCTCTGCATTATCGATACTGGATTGGACAAGATAATCCAAATCCACTTTAGAAAATCCTTCATCCCCAGTCTCATCGTCCATTTTAACACCAAGAATCTTCAACAACATCTTACTTAAAAAAGTACTGAACTTACTGATAGGCCAAAGGACGACATAACATAAGTAAGCTAAAGGACTGAAAAGAGACAACAATCTATTAGGATTGGACTTGAAAAGAGTCTTAGGCAAAAACTCACCTGTGAAAAGCACGATTAATGTAGATAAAATCGTATCAGCAGAAACCTTCAGACCATCATCCAGACCAATGAAAATAGTGTTATCAAAGAGACGGGCTATCAGAATACCATATACAACCAAGGCAATATTATTACCCACAAGCATGGTACTGACAAAACCATTAGGATGAGAGTAAAACAAAGAAATAATACGTTGTGTAAATCCGTTTTTTTCCTTATCCATCTCAGCCAACATACGGTTGGATGAAACAAAGGCAATTTCCATACCACTGAAAAAGGCGGAAAAGACCATTGTCACCAAGATTCCAATTATGAGACTAATCCCTACTTCTTCCATTTTCTTTTATTCAATATTAATGCATAAGCGGAATCGAATTTGTCGCACTTCGCGGTGTAGCTTGCGGACGTAAATTCTGCTTTACTGAATCTGGCTGAGAAGAGATAGTATCACTCTGTGTACCAGCCACATCACCCTTTTCAAAGCTACCTTTAGAATTACTAACAAAATAACGCGTCATCTTCTCGTCACTCCAGAAATATGACCCTTGCAGGGTACGTTCAGGAGTAACTAATTTACTGAAGACATTGCTCGAAAGCTCATGCTTATTTTGATCCCAAGTGAGTTGTTCACTTGTAAATTTCAATCCATCTTTAGTCAAGATACGAACTCTTCCATAAAGTTTCCATATCTTCTGCTGGTCATAATAATAAGCCGTATCACTCTGAATATAACTATTCACATGAAACTTCTCATCAAATTGCTCCAGCAAAATACCCTTTTCAAAAATCCATTGAGAAGGATTCTTACTGGTATTCACTTCCCATCGTTCCGTAACAATACGATATTTCATCACACCCGAATCACTGATGAGCGTATTAACACCATACGAAGTCATCATGGCAACAGAGTCACGCGCCAAGATTGCAGGTGCAGTATGTTCCACTTGTTCCTGGCAAGCCACCAAACAAATGAACATCAATAATCCTAAAAAAGTGCTTTTAATCTTATACATTATTATATATTACTTCATTCTCCACTTTCTAAACCACTCTTCATTGAAAGTAAAGCCTATATTTAAGCGGAAAGTATTTTCCTTAATTAAATCCTTTGCAGAACTCTTCACCCACTGTCCACTGATATTGAGGAAAGAACGGTGGTTCCAATTGTTCATAATTGGAATACCGAAACCTGCACTAACAGAGATTTCCTTAGGTCCATCAATACCATTTACCTTATAATACGAAGTTGCATAACTTACACCGGCACGATATCTCAAACGCTTGAAGAAATGACGGTTATATTCTCCATAACAATACTGCATGCCCAAATTGAACTTACTGCGGTCTGCGTAAGCACCATCCACATCAAGGACATGATTCTTGTCGTTGACATTTACATATCTTCGAGGATATTCCAAACTACCCCACTTTTGCAAGGTATAATCAAATCCTACTTTCCACTGATTATTATGATTCCACATCAAACCTACACCATACATATGAGGCAGCTCAAATGCTTTATCAATAGAGAAAAAGGCTGTATCCGATGCACTTGTCTGAGAATTATTAGAAATAATATTCATGTCGGCAGTTGCACCAAGATTATGACCTAGTGAATAGGTTGCACCGATTGTTGCCCAATCCTTCTTGGAGAGTTTGGCTGTATATTGGATACCAAAATCTAACTTATAGCTGTTGACCTGAGTAGAATAAGTACGAATCAACGTATTATAATTGGAGTTACTATAAGCATTAGAAACATACTTATTATAATCACCCCAAATATATGCCACATTAGCACCTACAGCCAAACCCTTAACCGGAGCCCAACCGACACCGAGATAAACCTGATGAAGTCCACCTTCACCATTATAAGTATTGGTATAAGTAGCATCATTAAACTGTGAGCCTACTTTTTCTGTAGAAGTATAGTTATAACCTATATTAGTAAATGGCAGCACACCAAAGCTAACACCTAAATGCTTGGCAGCTCTAAAACCAGCAACCACATATTCAAAGTTAGCATTATTTGCATTCTTCTTGACTCCATTCTCTTCGAAATTGGTAATCTGACCTGAGATACCTGCATCAAGAATAAAAGATAAGGAATCTATAGCTGAATATGAAGCAGGGTTCAAATAGTTGATTTGGTTATGCTCATGAAAACCGAGACCAACGCCATTCATACCACGATTGAAACCAGAAGTCTGGTCTGACAACACGCCAAGACCATACTGGCTGTATGGAGAATTAGTACCACTTTGGGCATTAACCGAAATAACTGTACCCAACAAAAGGGTAGCTAAAATAAGCTTTCTCATTGATAATTATCATTCAAATTTATATTCAGAGTGCAAAAGTATTAAAAAAAATCAGAAAAAAAGAAGGATAATTGAAAATAATAAGGTATTTTTGCATCGTGAAACGATTTAAGTATATTTTTAGAGCTTTTTTAGCCGTTTTGTTAATCAATTTAACGAGTTTGGCTAACGCACAGGATTTTCAGGGTAACAGACCTCAAGAAAATTCTGAGAGAAACTATATGTCATCCCCAGAGTCACAAGCATGGCTCGACTCTGTAGATATATCTCTCCTGACTTGCGGGCCAGGACAAGAAGTATGGTCATACTATGGACACACCGCCCTTCGCATTGAAGACCATGTCCACGGTACAGACCTTGCAGTCAACTGGGGAATGTTCTCCTTCAAGCAGGTCTTTTTCATTCTTCGGTTTGTGTTCGGCATGACCGACTATCAGATAGGTATATTCCCTATGGAGCATTTCATAGCAGAATATTCAAGCGAAGGAAGATGGGTAAGACAACAAAGACTGGCACTCACCAGAGAGGAGAAGATAAAGATTCTCTCTGCTATTGACGAGAATAACAAAGAAGAGAATCGCACTTACCGCTACAATTTCTTCTTTGACAACTGTACTACCAGAGCCCGTGATATGATTATCAGAAATCTCGGACAACATATCACAGATTTCAAGGACGTTGACGCCCAATCAACCTATCGTAAAGAAATCCATCGTCTGAACGAAAATCATAAATGGGCCAGATTCGGAAATGATTTACTTTTAGGATTCATGGCAGACCGCCCTATCAGTAAACAAGAATGGGAGTTCCTGCCAGAAAACCTCAGTAAGGACTTTGCTACAGAAGCAAGAAAGGACACAACCGTTCAAAAAACGATGGCGGAAGTATATCCAACTAAAAAAAGATATATCAAATTAGTAGATAGTACATTCTACCTGATACCGGTACAAGCAGACCATGCTACAGAAAGCGAAAGCATCACTCCATTCAGAGTAGCGCTCGCTCTGGGCACAGTCATATTCTTATTATCCATCATAGAAGTCTTCAAGCGAAAGAACTTCTGGTGGTTAGATATGACTCTTCTGATACTTACAGGTATTCCAGGATTTATACTTCTGGCGATGATATTCTCAGAGCACCCTACCGTTCAGATCAATTTCCAGATTTTGATATTGAATCCACTCAATCTCATCTTTGCATGGAAAACCTGCAGAAATCTGTATAAAGGTAAAATATATTGGTACTATAATATATGGGGAATACTTCTTTTCGTGTCCCTCTTTATGCAAATCTGGCAGCACTATGCAGAAGGTATGGAAATTTTGGCATTATCTTTGCTAATGCGATATGTCATAAGATCTATAGTATATGATCTCCGTAAACAGAAAAAACAATTAAACAAATAAAATAAATTAGGATTTATGATTGTCAACAGATATATTACCGCCCTCCTGGTTGTCTTAGCGGCAACAGGCATGGAAGCGCAGACTTATCAGCAAGCACTGAAGTTTGCGCTGACAGATATATCCTATGACGAATTTATCCAGCAACCTGAGGCGAAGGCATTAGAGGAAGACATTCTCGATGTCATCAAGGCTATTAAAGAAGCCTCTGATGAAAACCATTCAAGACCTCAGTTTCACTCAGTATCTGCTTCATTAACAGCAGATACTTCTGACATTCTGACAGACATTCATTCTAATATTTATTTCCACCCTATTCTGGAGCATAAATATAAGGCTCCTTATGGTAGTATTGTTATTCGAGGACCTGATTGTTTTTAATCCCATTGCAAGTCATATAAGGACAGAATCTCACAAATATCACTTGCAAACGAGCATTAATTAACAAAACATTGCTGATTTACAGATATTTTTTGTAAATTTGCAGACAATAAATATAATGTGGAGAAAGAAATAGAGAAAAAGAGAGCGACAAGTACTTGTCAAATGACTCATAACTCCTTTATTTTCAATTACTCCCGATAAATTTCGAATAACAAAAAAAATAAATATAACAATGAACTTTAACAAAATTCTTCAGTCATTGTTTGGCAACAAATCAACTCGCGACATGAAGTTGATTCAGCCAATCGTAGAGAAAATCAAGGCAGAATATCCTAATATCAAGGCCTTGAGCAATGACGAGCTTCGTGCTAAGACAAAAGAAATCCAGAAGTATGTACAGGAGTATGCCAACGAGGAGAAAGCTAAGATAGCTGAACTCAAGGCTAAGATAGAAGAAACTCCTATTGACGAGCGTGAAGGTATCTTCAACCAGATTGATAAGTTGGAGAAGGAGGCACTCGACAAATACGAGATTGCCCTCAATGAAGTGCTCCCTACTGCATTCAGTATTGTAAAGGATACAGCTCGCCGTTTTGCAGAAAACGAGGAGACCATCGTTACAGCTACTGATTTTGACCGTGAGTTGGCAGCAGACCCTAAGAATGACTTCATCACCATTGATGGTGATAAGGCTATCTATCACAACCATTGGACAGCTGGTGGTAACGACCTGAAATGGGAAATGGTTCACTACGATGTTCAGCTCTTCGGTGGTGTCGTTTTGCATCAAGGTAAGATTGCCGAGATGGCTACCGGTGAGGGTAAGACACTCGTTGGTACCTGTCCTGTATTTCTGAATGCCTTAACTGGCAATGGTGTACATGTCGTTACTGTCAACGATTACTTGGCAAAGCGTGACTCTGAGTGGATGGGACCTCTCTATATGTTCAATGGTCTTTCTGTAGATTGCATCGACAAGCATCGCCCTAATTCTGACGAGCGTCGTAAAGCATATTTGGCAGATATCACCTTTGGTACTAACAATGAGTTTGGTTTCGACTATTTGCGCGACAATATGGCAACAAGTCCTGCAGACTTGGTACAGCGCCAGCACAACTATGCAATCGTCGATGAGGTTGACTCCGTTTTGATTGACGATGCCCGTACTCCACTTATCATTTCCGGTCCAATCCCAAAGGGTGACGATCAGATGTTTGAGGAATACCAGCCATTGGTAGAGCGTCTCTATGAAGTACAGCGCAAACAGGCAACAGAATTGCTCGCAGAAGCTAAGCAGAAGATTAGCGAAGGAAACAAGACCAAGAATCAGGAAATACTTGAGGCAGGTTTCTTGGCTCTTTACCGTTCATTCAAGGCATTGCCTAAGAATAAGCCATTGATCAAGTACCTTTCTGAGGAAGGTATCAAGGCTGGTTTGTTGAAGACCGAGGAATACTACATGGCTAACAACAACCGTGAGATGCCTAAGGCTGTAGAACCTTTGTATTTCGTGGTAGATGAGAAATTGAATTCAGCCGACCTTACCGACAAGGGTACAGACTGGTTGGCAAAACAGGTAAACGATAAGGAACTTTTCGTATTGCCTGATATCACTACAGAGATGAGTGAGTTGGAAGCTCGCACAGACATCTCTGACCAGGAACGTCTCGACAAGAAAGACGAGATGTTGGCACACTATGGTGTACAGAGTGAACGAGTTCACACACTTCAGCAGTTGCTGAAAGCTTATACCATGTTTAATAAGGACGACGAATATGTTGTCATGGATGGCGAAGTGAAGATTGTCGATGAGCAGACTGGTCGTATCATGGAAGGTCGTCGCTGGAGCGATGGCTTGCATCAGGCTATCGAAGCTAAGGAACATGTAAAGGTTGAAGCTGCTACTCAGACATTCGCAACTATCACACTCCAGAACTATTTCCGTATGTACCACAAACTCTCTGGTATGACCGGTACTGCAAGCACAGAAGCTGGTGAGTTCTGGGATATTTACAAACTCGACGTAGTTGAGATTCCTACCAACCGTCCTATTGCACGTCACGACTTGGACGACCGCGTCTATAAGACAGCCCGTGAAAAGTATCGTGCCGTCATTGATGAGATTGAAGAAATGCGCAATGCTGGTCGCCCTGTTTTGGTGGGTACAACATCTGTAGAAATCTCAGAGTTGTTGAGCAAGATGTTGAAGATGCGTAACATTCCTCATAACGTGTTGAACGCTAAGTTGCACCAGCAGGAGGCTCAGATTGTT
>OGKS01001601.1_pt1 | contig 10180 bp, 8 predicted proteins | sample 1572491 | NCBI WGS metagenome assembly OGKS01 (sample SAMEA2582153, study PRJEB24529) | metagenome | biome: Human gut stool | place: China | collected 2011
TGGAAAGCACACCCTTGTTCATACCCTTCTTCACACCGAAGTCGAGCACGGTCTGCTCCTCGCCATCATCGATACCGGTTACCTTAGAAAGATCACTCTTCTCATCGTATGCCTTGATCTTGTCGATGATGCTGGTAGGCAGGTTCTTCAGGGCTGTCTTGGTATCGCCCGTCATAAACTCCTTGCCATCCACGAGAATCTTCTTCACTTCCTTACCATTGATCTTGATGGTACCGTCGTCGCTGACCTCAGCACCCGGCAGGCGCTTCACCAGCTCCTCAACCACCGAACCTTCCGGTGTGCGGTAAGCCGCCGAGTTATAGACGAAGGTATCCTCCTTCAGGTTCACCTTCTGCGCCATGGCAGTAACCACGGCACCCTTCAGCATGATGGCATCTGCACCGAGAACCACATTGCCCATTGCCAGATTCTTATCATCGGCAATCTGCACACGCTTCACGGTAGTCTTGTAACCCACACTCGAAATCTTTAGTAAATACTTGCCATTGGCAGGTGCATTGAGATGGAAGAGTCCCTTCTCGTTGCTAATGGCACCCGACACATAGGTGCTGTCGGCCTTAAGTAGCTGAATCGTTACTTGCTCCACGGGATCCTTAGTATCGCGGTCGATAATCGCACCGCTTATCAGGCGTTCCTGAGCAAAGGATGCCATGGCGAAGATAGCCAGGAGCATCGTCAGAATTGTTCGTTTCATCATTTATTTAATGTTATTATTTATTCTATGCATTTTATAACTGCCTATTTTGACGCACGAAATATATCAAGGTTTAAACTTTTATCATTAAAAAAGTGCTTTTTTATTTTGTTTTGTCTCTTATTTAACGTACCTTTGCAACATAATTTCAGATGAGCCAGCCAAAGATGGCTCATAAATAATGACCTTTAAAATGTTTATATGTTATGAATCAGAGAGTTATCATATCAACGCATCTGGAAGGCGAATTGGTGAGCGCCCTTGCCGAATGCGAACACGACAAACTGTTTGTCCTTACTGATACCACCACCAAGGAAAAATGCCTCCCACTGCTACAGAATTTCTACTGCATGAAGGAAGCACAGGTGATTACGATTCCGGCAACCGACAGCCACAAGGACATCGAGAGCCTCATGATGGTTTGGAAAGGATTGCAGGAGGGTGGCTCTTCCCGTCACTCTTGCATGATCAACCTGGGAGGCGGCATGGTGACCGACCTGGGAGGTTTCGCTGCCAGCACCTTTAAGCGTGGCATCAACTTCATCAATATCCCTACCACCCTGCTTGCCATGGTGGATGCTTCGGTGGGCGGAAAGACCGGTATCAACTTCGGCGGACTGAAGAACGAAGTGGGCGTTTTCAACGACTCCAAGTTCGTGATTCTCGACACCGAGTTCCTGAAGACCCTGGATGCCGAGAACATCTGTTCGGGCTATGCCGAGATGCTGAAGCACGGTTTGATTTCTACCGAGGCAATGTGGGAAGAACTGGTGAGCTTCGACCTTGCCAATCCCGATTTGAAGCAGTTGCAGCGTATGGTGGGCGACAGCGTGAAGGTGAAGGAGCGCATCGTGGAACAGGACCCTCACGAGAAGGGCATCCGCAAGGCACTGAACCTGGGTCACACCTTCGGTCATGCCTTCGAGAGTTGGGCATTGAAGCGCAAGCCTATCCTCCATGGTTACGCCGTGGCATTCGGTTTGATTCCAGAACTTTACCTCAGTGTCATCAAAACGGGATTCCCTACCGAGAAGATGCGACAGACCGTGAACTTCATCAAGGAGAACTACGGTACGCTGAACATCACCTGCGATGACTACGACGAGCTGATTGAGCTGATGCATCACGACAAGAAGAACCAGAATGGCATCATCAACTTCACCATGATGGGAGGCATCGGAGATATCCGCATCAACCAGACGGCTACCGCTGAGGAAATCAAGGAAGCACTCGATTTCTTCAGAGAAGGATAGATCGCTTCGGCTTTCCGGTTTCGGTAAGCGGAAGATGATCTACATGAAGGAATTCCCTTGGAATCCAGTATTTATGATCAGATAAGAGGCGGCGAACAGTCGCCTCTACTGTTTTTATCTCTTTATTCTCAGACAAGAGAACAGCGATTTCTCCAAACTTTTCATCTTTCTTCTTGGCAAGCATGAAAGGCTTTTCAAGATGAGGCTTCAAGAGAGCCTCCACTTCTTCTATCTGAATCTTGATACCACCGCTGCAGATAACATTATCCTTTCTGCCTTTGATTCGGAAACGAAGTTTTTCCACCTTATTATATATATAGGATTCTATTTCCACAATATCATTCGTTACCAGGGTTTCGGCACAGACCAGAGGGGCATCGATGACGAGACAGCCTTCTTCGGTCTGACTGATTTTCACGCTATCAAAAGGCTGATACCATTCGCTAGCCTCAGCGCCATTGATTCTTCGCAAGGCGATATGAGATAAGGTTTCGGTCATGCCGTAGGTGCTCCAGATAGCGATATTGCCAGGAAGAGCCTGGAGTTCCTTTTCCAAGGATGCATCGATGGCTCCACCTCCGATAATCAGATGGCGGATATGAGTGAGTCGCTCCCGCTCCTCAGGAACCTGCAGGGTGTTATACACCTGCATCGGAACCATGGCGGCAAAAGTGATTTCCCCATTTACATCTTTCAAATCTATATCCTTCAGCGGATGACCACTAGGAGGTACAGAAATAAGATGAAGATGGCGCTCAATACTTCGCACCACCACCATCTTACCTGCGATATAATCAAGCGACATGCAGAGCAAAGCGCTATCACCCGGCTTCAATCCCAGGAAATCGCAAGTAATGCGGGCGGAGTTGAGCATTCGCTTCTTCTCCACCATCATCGGCTTGGGCTTTCCCGTGGAGCCACTGGTATGCACCAGTACCCGGTCGCTATCGTTATTCCATTCAGAAAAGAAATCTTCTAAAGTCATAATTTAAATTATACCCTGCTTAGCGGATTACAAATCCGCAATAGTTACCCAATGATGCGGCGGATTGCAAATCCGCCGAAACAAATAGGGGTAAAATACTATGTTATATTATTTTATAATAAAGAGTTTATCACCACGGATTTCCAATGGCATCGGGATGTTATCAGTAAAGAGCTGACCGGTGCCTAAACCCTGAGGCATCTCTACATTCGGACCATATACCTTGGCTGCATAATGTGCGATGGCATTCAACCCGATGTTACTCTCCAATGCCGAGGTAATCCAACTGCCAATACCACGCTGGCTGGCCAACTGGATCCACTCGTTGCAACCATAGATACCACCATGGAGCGAAGGCTTCAGGATGATATACTGTGGACGAATGGTATCGAGCAAAGCTTCCTTCATGCTTCTCACATTCACGCCAATCAACTCCTCATCCAGGGCGATAGGAAGCGGAGTTTCCCTACAGAGCTGCGCCATCTTAGGCCACTGATGCTGCTTGATAGGCTGCTCGATGGAATGGATATCATACTTGGCCAAAGCCTCCAACTGGCTCATGGCATTCTCTGGCAGAAAACCGCCATTGGCATCCACTCGCAACTCCACCTGTTGCTGGGTATAGACATCACGAATGCGCTTGACGAGGTCAAGTTCCTTGAAGAAATCGATGGCACCAATCTTCAGTTTCACGCAATGGAAACCCGCCTGGAGTTTCTCCTCCAGCCGTGCCAGCATTTCCTCGTAAGTACCCATCCACACCAGTCCGTTGATGGTGATGCCCTCTTCTCCCCTACCGAAAGGAGAGTCGAAAAGATCTGTCAGGTTCTCCATTCCTGCTGGAACAGAGACACTTAAGTTCTGCTTCTTCGCTGCATCGAAGAACGAAGCGAAGGCTGTTTCCAAACCGAAGGTGATGCTAGGGTAAGCACGAATCATATCGTATGGAATGCGTCCCATCTGCTCCACCATCTGGCACACCTGCCGAAGGGTGACAGCATATTCCGGTTTGGCATCGCAACTGAGATCTGGGAGCGTAGCACACTCACCCACTCCCTCTACTCCCGGCAATTCATCCGATGTAAGGGTGAGATAATAACTGTGTCTCGTGGTATATACGCCACGAGACGTGCCTGCCGGCTGCTTGAAGTGGAGCGTGCGCTCCGAGATGTCTATCTTATACATGATTTATTCAAATTCTGAATATTGGGGAATTATCTGAAGTTAACTTACTTCTTCTGTTTCAATTCGTAGAGATCCTTGCGACGGTCACGAAGATTTCGAACGGCACCGTAGGTATGAAGCTCATTCAGGAGATTCAAGTCAACATCTGAAACGAGAATCATCTCGGTATTCGGTGTTGCCTCCGAACGTTTGCCATCGTTAGGGAAGGCGAAGTCGCAAGGAGTGAATACGGCACTCTGGGCATACTGGATATCCATATTGTGAACACGTGGCAGGTTACCCACACTACCTGCAATGGCTACATAGCATTCATTCTCAATGGCACGCGCCTGGGCACAGACTCTCACTCTAGAGTAGGCATTCTGCGTATCGGTCATGAATGGAACGAAGAGGATCTGCATACCATCCTCTGCCATTAATCTTGACAACTCAGGGAACTCCACATCATAGCAGATTACGATACCAATCTTACCACAATCAGTATCAAAGGTCTGGATATGGCTACCGCCGCTCAATCCCCAGCACTTCTGCTCATCAGGAGTTACGTGAATCTTCTCGTACATATCCACGCTACCATCTCTACGGCAAAGGAAACCGACATTGTAGAGGGAATCATCCTTGAGATAAGGCATACTACCCGTGATGATGTTGATGTTGTAACTGATGGCCAACTCGCGGAATCGGTCACGAATCTCATCGGTATATTGAGCCATCATGCGGATGCTCTGTGCCTCACCCAAATCGTTGAATCTCGCCATCAATGGCGCATTGAAATACTCTGGGAAGAGGATGAAATCGCTCTTATAGTCGCTCACGGAATCCACGAAGAACTCCACCTGCTCAAAGAGGTCGTCCACCGAAGCGTATGGACGCATCTGCCACTGTACCAGACCGATTCGTACGGTTGGCTTTCTATCTACATAGGAATCCGTAGGTGGCTGATAGTAGATATTATCCCACTGCAAGAGGGTTGCGCAGTGTTCGCTTTCCTCATCACTAGGAAGATAGTTGCGGATGACACGGCGAACGTGGAAGTCGTTGGAAAGCTGGAAGGTTAGAACCGGGTCGTAAATCTCACGGTTTCTTACGTGCTCGATGTACTCCTTAGGGCGCATCTTGTCGGCATACTTATGATAGTTTGGAATACGACCACCAAACATGATAGCCTTCAAGTTGAGCTTCTCGCAGAGTTCCTTGCGATACTCATACATACGGCGAGCCAATCGCAGGCCACGATAATCAGGGTGGATAAATACCTCAATACCATAAAGGATGTTTCCATTAGGATCGTGGGTATTGAAGGTTTCATTACCTGTCACCTGAGCATAGGTATGGTCGCCTTTCACCATATTATAGTTGACGATGATAGAGAGGGCACAGCCCACAATCTTATCATCCACGATGATAACCACCTGTCCCTCAGGGAAGATAGTAATGAGTTTCTTAATCTGTTCTTTTGTCCAGAATACATCTGAGTCTGCGTAAATACGCCTAAATGACTTGGCAAGCTGATCATAATCCTCCATGCGGAGGTTGCGCATGCCTACCTTTTCGATTTTTCGAGTTGGTTCCATAACAACTGTATTTTTATTATTATCTAAATCCGGGTGCAAAGATACAGCAAATTATAGATACGACAAAGAGTTTTCGCAAATAATTGACATTTACGAAAACTCTTTTCATGTATTTTACACAAAGAGCGCGTTTACGCTTAAAATCAGATGCTAATATTTGGCATTTTCCTGTGGAATCGCTTTATCATGATCATCCAGATAAAACAACTTCACAGGATGATACTTCTCACTTGCCACAGAATATTCATCCTGGCGATAACGGGTCAGGATGCCTCCTATCCCCAACATCGTATGAAAAGCCGAAAGACTCGTCTGTACCTGTTGGGTACGATGACCAGACAAAGTTTTCAGTATTCCCGGATATTGTTTTCCATAACCATCTGATGTCCAGATGATGAAAGGAACATGCAGCTCATAATCAGATGCCTTCGGGGCGGCGTGCAGAAAGAGGCGACGGTCATCATCAAAGATATTCTCTCCATGGTCGCTGGTATAGAGCATCGCCGATGTAGGTTGGCTATATACCCCATCCGTCTTTGCCTGAGTCTTCTCCCATTTCTGCAGACGTTCTACGATACCATGCAGGATATAATCGGTATACCGGATGGTATTATCGTATGCATTCAGCAGGTCACGCCGGTTCTCCGGCTTCGCTTCGCTCTTACTGTCAGGTTTAAAGAAAGCGAAATTACGGGGATAGCGCTCCTGGTAATTAAAGTGAGAACCATAAGTATGAAGTACCACGAAGAGTTTCCGATAACGGTATTGCTTGGATGAAGAAGCATCTGCCGCAGGCAATATCCCATCCAACTTCTGCAACAAATCACTATCATAATGATTATCTTTTGCAGAAGCACCTTCCTTCAGGAAGTAATGTTCATCAGCCTGTTCGCCAAGGAAATCAATAAAAGAATGATTAGGCAGCTGATTGCTGATAAATACGGTATGAAATCCCGCCTCCCTGAAAGCAGCCAGGATACCTTTCTCATGAAAGAGACGTTCGAAATCCTCTGCTGATGCAGCCGACAGGAGCATAGGAACACTCTTATGCGTAGTATTACTCTGGGTTGTAGCATCGGGAAAAGCTATGATTCCAGGAGTCTTGGAAAGCAAAGGATTGGTATCGCGCGGATAGCCATAGAGACTGAAATTGTGGGCTCTCGCCGTCTCTCCCACCACCATCACATACACCTCGGGAGCCTCAGCATCGTGCTCGCTCCTGGCATCAAACCTGAAATTCCTGCTTGCCTCCCTGTAATTCTCTGAAGCCGCATCACGCTCGAAAGCAAGATAGAGATTATAGCAAACGTTAACAGGATAAAGCTGGTTGCGCAAGCGATAATCATCTACAGCCACATAGCAAGCCAGCAGACAGAATAAACCGACAGCAGCTATCTCCAAAGCCCAACGACGCACTCGATGCTGGAGTTGAACCACTATCATCCCTTTCTTGCTGATATTGACAATAGCCAGAACCAGTAAAGGAAGATAAACCACAAAAACACCCACCACAGCAGGCAACAGATTACCAAGCAGTTCCTTCACCTCGCCAGGATTGGTAGTTACAAGATTCAGAAACATATCTACCGCTATCACTCCCGTCCCGAAGAGATAAAGCAATACCAGTTGGAAGGCAGCGAAAAAAACAAAAAGAAAAGCCCACCAGATCATCTTACCCGGGCATCTGGTTAACGAAAAGAACCACATGTAGAGTGCCAAAGGCAGCAACACATTGGCACCACAAGCCCAAGGAGCCAGACATTCGGTATAGCACAGAGCTATATTAGGCAACAACAATGCTACCACAGCATACCCGTAAAGGAATGCGCCCGATGACACCTTATTATATATAGGCAACACCACCTTATTATATATATCCGTAAAACTGTTCATTCTACTTTTTCATTAACACTTTAAAGAGCATTATTACTAAAACGCTTCATTGATATTGAAGAGAAAACCAGACTGCCCCGACTTACCGAATCCATAATCCAGACGTACATTCACATTCTTCTTAAATTCCCAGCGATAACCTACACCGGCATTCGGCAAAATCTGTTTAGAGCGCAATGCCGAGAATTTCGGGAAGATGGTTCCTGCTCCAACCCACACTACGATGCCATTACGCTTCCATACATGTTGGCGCAACTCAATCGTAGCTTCCAGAGAATGTTTATCGCGATAACGGCCTTCATAATAGCCACGCATGGAATGAGTACCACCCAATTCTGCCATCATTCCCCACGAAGGATTACCAAAGTTGAGGTTAGCCCCAATGTCCTCGGCAAGAACCGTTCCCTTACCCAGTCGCTGATAAGCATCAAAACGAAATGCCGTCGTACTGAAGGCATAATCATTTCCCATAAATCTAGGTCTGAACATCTGATTAATATTCAGACAGATACCACGATGTGGATTCGTAAGATTATCTCTGTTATCATATACCAGAGAAACACCAGCTCCAACATTCCAAGTATGCTGATCCATGCCTTGCAGTAATTCCGGATGCTCAATATGTTTACCTATTACATAGTCATAACTCGCCATCGGTCCGATATAGAAATTATCTGCTACACGAAACAGGAAGCTAACTTCAGCCTGAGCCTGCCAACGCTTCATGTCACTCTTATTGGCATCGTTATCGCCCATCTCATAGCCTATTCCCCAAAAATCAGAGGGAAAAGAATAGAAATAAAGGTGATAATCGATGCGATATCTTCCTTTAGGAGCAATATGGTTACCACGGACACCCAACATATAGAAACCTACAGAACTGACATCACCATAAAGCGAGACATTAGAAGGAGGAAGAATACTGTCATTCGGATCAGTACGGTATAGTCCTGCTGCCACCAATCCCAATCCAAACTTGGTATCAGAGGCATAATGAGGACCACCTATCACACTAAAATCGAAACGCTTATGCTTCTTGTTTTTGTTGGAATCATTAAAGTAGTCAAGAATCCGGTTCACCCATGATTTTCCGGCATGTAAAGCCATCGTATCCACCTTCTCTGCAGATGAGATACTATCGGTTACAGAAGGCTCAGAGGCATAGCTGCCCAATGCCAACATCATAATAAGTATTGTCAGAATATGCTTCATTTTGTCGATTTTATTATTTTAATACACCAATGCTACATTATCAATCCACAAGGTATTGCCTGGAGTTCCGATATAGGCTCCACCATCGGATGAGGAGAACTGAAGAATCAGATGAGTAGGTGTTTCGTTAGCACTCGCCCATCCTACTTCTTTTACCGGCACGCTCTTACCCTTGCTGTTACGGGCATAGTCAGTGGATCGCAGTCCCATAGTAGCAGCCTGATAACCTGCCATGTGGCGGATATCGCCATAATGGATTGTATAGGTAGCATCTTCCACCCATCTATCGGTACTCTTTCCGAATCTGACTACCATCGTACCCACACGTTTAGCTGTTATATTTCCCTTAGCATCTTCATGCCGTTTCTGCAGATAGAGCACAGCTATAGCATGATCTCGACCTGCAACCGTAGAGGCTCCGCTAAATCCATTCTGCTTGATACGATTGGCTGCATTAGGAAAAGAAGTCTTATAATCAAAGCGCAAAGCCTTAGGACGTGCGGTGAATGGTATACCCCAGTTGATGGCTTTAGGACCATCCTTGGTACTTGTTATCGGTTCACGAACATCACCCAGAAAGAGAGAACCGGCAGCCAAGACCTTGATATTGATGAGTCCCAGCACTTTTACTTTCTCAATATGGGTTACCAGTTTGGCACAATATCCACTACCATGTTTATCACGAAACACAGAGTTATTCGTCTTATAGATGCCCGATACATGTGCCAGGACATTAGAGGAACCCCAAGGCGAACCACCCTTATTGGTATAAGGAATATTACCATTGATAGTCATATTAGGTCCAACGGCATAAACTTTTTTCTGATTTCCTCCAATAATGCCTGATTCTTTGATATTCCTGATTACCCAGTGGTCCATATTACCATATTTAAAAGGAACCACCTTTTCCTGTCCCTTAACGGGAAGGCACGACAAGGTAGCAACCGCCATAACGATGCCTGATTTTATTATTTTCTTCATATTTGTTTCTTTTATATATCATTAAGGCTGCAAAGATAGAAAAATATTTTCTAGTTTTCAGTTTTCTTCGACATAAAGCATAAAAAATTAAGAAATAATAATATATTTACTGCATTTTAATTGCCATAAAACCAAAAAGTCCTGCATTTGCTGTTATAAACAAATACAGGACTCCTGATTCAATATACAAAACAGAATCTCTTGCACCGGTTACAATAGAGACATGCACCGGTTACAATAAAAACATGTTCCGATTACTCCAAAAGCTATTATCGGTTTGAATACATATTATCGTAATACTTCTGGTAATCACCCGATGTTACATTATCCATCCATTCCTGGTTCTCGAGATACCATTTTACGGTTTCCTCGATACCCTCCT
>OGKS01001602.1_pt1 | contig 10179 bp, 12 predicted proteins | sample 1572491 | NCBI WGS metagenome assembly OGKS01 (sample SAMEA2582153, study PRJEB24529) | metagenome | biome: Human gut stool | place: China | collected 2011
TTGAGACCGTATTTCTTGCGTTCCTTCATACGAGGATCGCGGGTCAGGAAACCGGCCTTCTTCAGGACGGTGCGGTACTCGGGGTTGACCAGCAGCAGGGCGCGGGCCACACCGTGACGCAGAGCGCCGGCCTGACCGGAAACGCCGCCGCCTTCAACGGTGGCAACAATGTCGACCTTGCCGAGTTCCTCGGTAGCGGCCAGGGGCTGACGGACGACCATCTTCAGGGTCTCGAGGCCAAAATACTCGTCGATGTCGCGGCCGTTGATGGTGATGGCGCCGGTACCGTTCTGGAAGAGGTGAACGCGGGCGACGGAGGACTTTCTACGGCCGGTGCCGTACAGATAAGGCTTCTTGGACTGATACATTCTTCTCTTCCTCCTTAGACTTCGTAAGCTTCGGGCTTCTGAGCCTGCTGCTCGTGGGTATCACCAGCATAGATGTGCAGACGCTTCAGGGAGTCCTTGGTCGCGGTGTTGCGGGGCATCATGCCGCGCACAGCCACGCGCATTGCGAGCTCGGGCTTCTCCTCCATGAGGATGCGGTACTTGGTCTCCTTCAGGCCGCCGACCCAACCGGAGTGCGTACGATAGTACTTCTGCTCCATCTTGTTGCCGGTAAGAATGGCCTTGGAAGCGTTGATGATGATGACGTTGTCGCCGCAGTCGGCGTGCGGGGTATAGGTGACTTTGCGCTTGCCGCGGAGCAGATCAGCCGCAGCAACGGCGGTCTTGCCCATGGGCTTGCCGGCAGCATCGATGACGTACCACTTACGCTCGATGTTGCCCTTGTTCGCCATAAAAGTGGACATGGTGTGTTTCCTCCATTTGATCTATGAATGAAAGCTCGTGCTTTACATTTTCTTTGTCCCTTGGTAAAATCGGAACGAGTCTATTTATAGCATTCCCGCGCAGAAATGTCAACACCATTTTAATTTAGCGCAGACAATGCTCTCAAATTCTTCGTTTTTCTCCCATTATCTCTTGAATTCTAAAATCACAAAATCAAATTCTTTTGTTTTTTTCAAGGAGTTACACCTATGCAGGAAATTTTAGGGCTTGTACGCCGCTGCGTCACGGACTATGACATGATCGAATCCGGCGAGACCGTTGCCGTCGGCGTTTCCGGCGGCAAGGACTCGCTCGTCACGCTCACCGCGCTCGCACGCCTTTCCAAATTCTACCAGAAGCCTTTCCGCGTCGCCGCCATCACGGTCGAAACGGGCGTGCCGGGCATGAACTTTGACGCGGTCGCCGACTACTGCGAAACGCTCGGCGTAGCGTATATCCGCGTGAATGTGCCGATCTACGAGGTCGTCTTTCTGGAGCGCAAGGAGAAAAATCCCTGCTCACTGTGCGCAAAGCTCCGCCGCGGCGCGCTCTCCACGGCGATGAACGAGCACGGCATCAAGAAGATCGCGCTCGGTCACCACTATGACGACGCAGTGGAAACGCTTTTGATGAATCTTCTCTTCGAAGGGCGCATCGGCTGCTTCCAGCCCGTTACTTACCTCAGCCGCACGGACGTGACCCAGATCCGCCCGCTGCTCTATGTCAAAGAGCAGCAGGTACGCAGCGCCGCCGCCAAGCTGGATCTTCCCATCGTGCACAACCTCTGCCCTGCCAATGGCGAAACGCGCCGGCAGGAGGTCAAGGAACTGATCGAGTCGCTCTCCGGACGCTACCCTGACCTCAAGCAGAAGCTCTTCGGCGCGATGCAGCGCTATCCGCTCTACGGCTGGGATACAAAAAATTCGGAAAAGTGACGTTGTCACTTTTCCGAGAATATTTCACTGCGCTTTGTGCCTCGGTTGGCCTCTGAAAGAGGCCAATTCGACACACGCTTCGCGCAAAGTGTTTTCTGCCACGCGCATGTCGCGGCAGAAAACGATTAAAATCTTTTCGTGCCTATGGGCACGAAACTCTACGAGGCTTTTGTCCTATGTACATTAAATAAACACCAGTCGCAGCAAAATAAGCAGCGCCAGTCCCGGCACGCCAAGAATGGCGATCACAAGCGCGTTGAAGAGATTCAGCCCCAGTGAGAGCCTTGCCAGCACGCCCAACACGTTCAGCAGCCCCAAGAGGGCAAAGCCGAGCAGCGTGTTGACGAGCAGCTTGCCTGTGAGCTTCAGAGGCGCCGCAAACAGCTTGAGCAGCGCCAGCAGCGCAAACACGCCGAGCAGGACGAGCAGCACCTTTTCCGTTATTCCCATTTTACCGCCCCCTCGCTGCACGTTTTGCACACAGCTCTGCCGCCTCGTTCCTTGATCTGCCGCAGCAGATAATCATAACGCGAAAGCTCGGCGTTGATCTCATATACGCAGGCGTCGACCAGCTCCGGCTCGCAGACCGCGTTGAAGCGGGCATACGCCTGCGAGAGCGCCACGCGTGTGTCGCTCAGCTCGCTGAACAAATCCTGCATGGATGCGTCGCGCGCGATGTCGCAGCGCAGCAAATTGACCTTTCGCATTGTTCCGCCCTCCCATACCTTTGCAAAGTCAGTGTATGGAAAGTATGGACAAATATTCCTCTTTTCAAACAAGGAGCCTGCCATGGAGCACGAAAACTATATGCGCGAAGCGCTTCTTCTTGCGCGGGAAGCCGCAGTGGAGGGCGAGGTGCCCGTCGGCTGCGTCATCGTCAAGGACGGTAAGATCATCGGCCGCGGCCGCAACCGGCGCGAGGAAAAGCAGCGCACCTCTTCGCACGCAGAGATGGAGGCCATCGCGCAGGCAAACGAAGCGCTGAAGTCGTGGCGGCTCGACGGCTGCGTGCTCTATGTGACGCTTGAGCCCTGCCCCATGTGCGCGGGCGCGATCATCAACGCCCGTATTCCGCGCGTTTTCTACGGCGCGCGCGATGAGGCGATGGGCGCCTGCGGCGGCGTGCTGAACCTTTTTATGGAGCGCTTCCCCTTCCGCCCCGCGCTCGTGGGCGGCATTCTCAAAGATGAGTGCCGGGCCGTGCTGGCAGATTTCTTCCGCACCCTGCGATAAGCATCAAAAGAAATCATTTATTTAATACTTTTGTAACACTTTTCCCCGAACTTTGTTAACATGCGTCCCTTATCTTAATACTTGCAAGAGACAATAGCTTCTTTTCATCCAATCTTCCATCTTATAAGAAAAGGGACGCCGTGAGGCGTCCTTTTTCGTTTTCTTTCGACATTTCTGTGTCTCTGTGCCTTCACGGGTCAAAATCCGCCGCCGCACCGATAGCGAGCGCAATGCACGCGCCGCCTGCGTAGAAGAGGATCTCAGAAAGTGCCGGGCGCGCCGCCAGAGCCGCGGCGCAGAGGATCACGCTCAGAGAGCTTGTGGGCATCAGCAGCCGCGGCGCACCGCCGCGGAAGGCAAAGGCCGCAAATTCGAGCAGCAGCACCGTCAGCGCTGCGAGCGCCAGCGTTTCGACATAATAGTGGCGCAGCACGGGGTCGGCCGCATGCTCGCGATAAAAGAGGATCAGCGCAAGCACCATCGCGCACACGGGCACGAGCAGCACAACGCCGGGGAACTCCGCCTTGCGCCGCAGCGCGGCCACGGCGTACAGCAGGCATGCCGCACCGACAGCCAGAAAGACTGAAAGCGCCATCGTGACGGTCGTGCGCAGGGAGAACACCATCGAGTACACCGCCGAGCCAATGAGCGCAAAGCAGCCGAGCACCGTCAGCATCACGGCAAGCGTGGAGCGGTCAAAGGCAAAGTATAAGTCCATACCGCCGCACAGCTCGCGCTGCGCAGGGTAACGCCGCGCCATGACGAGCACGATGACTGCCGCAACGATAAGCACCGCAGGCAGCGCCATGGTGTTCAGGTCCATCGGGACGGGCAGCCCGTTCGCATCAAAGCCCGCGGCGAGCAGACGGAGACGCGCAAACGCCGCTGCCGCAGAAAACAGCGCCAGCAAAAGCCAATGAAGAATTTTCACAAAACCGAACCCTTTCCTTTTCCGGAATACGGCGCGCACGGCGCCGGAAAATATCTGTCCCATCATGATAGCACACTCATTCCCGTTTGTCCATGAATCATTTCACGGACAAGTCTGTCATATAGTGATAAAAAGCTCTCACCAGAGCAACTGCGGCAAACCGTCTGCAAGGAGGAACACATTTTGAAACAGCTCTTTCGCATTACGCTTCTGCTCATCGGCTTCATCTGGATCCTCGCCTGGGCGGCGGCAGGCCGCTTCGATAGCGCCGCCGCTCCCGCCGCCGACGGCGAATCCTCCGTTTCTTCCGGTGAACCGGCCTCCCCTGGCGAACGCGACAGCGCAGATCTTCTGCGCGTTCTGATCCGGGGCGAGGTGCAGGAGATGGACATGGGCACGTATCTTCTCGGCGTGCTGCGCGCGGAAATGCCCGCCTCGTTTGAAGAAGAGGCGCTCAAGGCGCAGGCCATCGCCGCACGCACCTACACGCTCTACCGCATCCGCGGCGGCGGCAGCGCCAACCACCCCGATGCCGATGCCTGCGACGACCACACCTGCTGCAAGGCGTACTTAAGCGCCGAGCAGGCCGCGGCAAACTGGGGCAGCATGGCCGTTTACTACGAAGAAAAGCTTGCGCGCGCCGTGAGCGAAACAGACGGCGAGGTGATCCTCTATGACGGCGCGCCGATCCTTGCCGTCTTTTTCTCCTCCGCCGACGGCAGCACGCAGGGCGCGGGCGACGTGTGGCTGAATGACCTTCCCTACCTCCAGAAAGTCTCAAGCCCCGAAACGGAAGAGCTTGTGCCGAACTACTACTCCGTTTCGACCTTTACGGCGGCGGAATTCAAGTCTCTCTTCCTTGCCGCAAAGCCGGACGCTGATCTCTCCGGCAGTCCGGATGGGTGGATCCGCGACATCGTGCGAAACGACTCGGACTATGTCGCCTCCGTCACGGTCGGCGGCATCAAGCTGCGCGGAAACGATCTGCGCACCATTCTCTCGCTGCGCTCGCCCTCGTTCACCGTGGCATACAAGGACGGTTCCTTCACCTTCCACGTCACAGGCTACGGCCACGGCGTCGGCATGAGCCAGTACGGAGCGAATATTCTTGCCAAACAGGGGCTTTCCGCCGAAGAGATCGTGCAGCACTATTTCTCCAACACCACGGTTGGCTATTATGGCGTCTGAGCACTGCGCAGATATTGCAAAGCGGAGAAAAAATTGTTATAATTACAAGATTCAATGACGGGAGGCGAAACGTATGAAGGGAAAACGGTTTTTGTGTCTGCTGCTTGCAACGCTGCTGCTTTTTACGCTTGCGCCCGCCAGGACGGAGGCTGAAACGACCGTATACTTTACCGCGGTCAATGATCAGCTCCTCCCGGATCTCAGCGACGGAACGATGCCCTTTTGGTCAGGCGGGCGGCTGTATGTTCCCTACACAGCGATCGCCGGCACAGACCTGGGACTCTTCTATTCCCGCAGCCGCGACAAGAGCACCGCCGTTGTTTACCGGCAGGGCAGCGCGCTGACCTTTGACTTTGCCGCCGGCACCGTCACCGACCAGAACGACCGCCAATACAGCGGAGCAGCCATCGTGCGCGGCGATGTGGTATTTTTGCCGCTTGACCTTTTAACGCAATTTTTCTCGCTTGATTACAGCTACACGCGCGTGACCTACGGATACCTTGTGCGTCTCAAGAACGACACCGTTGTGCTCTCGGACGCAAAATTCATCGATGCCGCCGCCATGTCCATGGAGCAGCGCTACAACGACTACATGAAAACGCACAATGGCTCCAATAGCGCAGATACTCCCCCGGATAGCGACACGGACAATGACCGCAATCTTGTCTGCCTCACCCTGCGCGTAACGGACGAGAACGTTTCGAACGCGCTGCTTGACACGCTTGTCAAGGAAAACGCGAAAGCGACGTTCCTTTTCTCGGAAGAGCAGCTCTCCTCGCTCGGTGATCTGCTGCGCCGCATCGTTATCAGCGGCAGCGCCGCCGCGCTGTACATCGATGCCTCCGGCGGCAGCGCGCGCACGCTCAGCGCGATCGAGCGTGCAAACAATGCCCTCTGGACGGCATGCAACGAAAAAACACGGCTCGTCTACCTCTCCGACACATCGGACGAAACGCTGCGCGCCGTGCGCAGGGCGGGCTACTGCCCCATCGTTTTCGATCTGGATTACCGTGCCGATCCGCCCGTCGCCGGCGACATTCTCCGCAAGGCCCGCTCCGGCGGCTGCATCGCCTATCTGGGCAGCGATGCCAACCTTCAGGAAAGCTGGAGCGCACTGCTCGCCCGCCTGTGTTCCTCTTCTCGGCCGGTCACTGCACTCAACGAGCTTTCCGCCGCAAAAGAAGCGTGACGTTTTAACAGAATGTTCAGGAAAAAACCGCAGTTTCGCGTATAATAATGATACCAATGACCATCACAGAAGAAAGGCACACGGTTGTGTGAAAGGGGATAAGAGCATGGCACGCAATATTCTTGTCGTAGAGGACGATAACAATATTTCCAACCTCATCAAAATGTATCTCGACAAAGAGGGCTTTGAAGTCCGCATCGCAGCCGACGGCGGCAAGGCGGTAGAAGAATTCAAGGAAAAAGAGCCGGATCTCGTGCTGCTTGACGTGATGCTCCCCGTGCTCGATGGTTGGGGCGTATGCGCCAAGATCCGCGAAACGTCCAAGTGCCCGATCATCATGCTCACTGCCAAGGGTGAGGTCAACGACCGCATTCATGGCCTCGAGATGGGCGCGGACGACTATGTCGTCAAGCCCTTTGAGATGAAAGAGCTGCTTGCGCGTATCAACGCGGTACTGCGCCGCAGCGAGATCCCCGACGACACGCACAAACGCCTCGTTTTCGACAAGCTCGTCATCGACCTTGACTCCTATGAGCTGATCGTGGACGGCAAGAAGATCGACACGCCGCCTAAAGAGCTGGAGCTTCTCTATCATCTCGCCGCCACGCCGAACCGCGTTTACACGCGCAATCAGCTGCTCGACGAGGTTTGGGGCTTTGACTATTTCGGCGACTCGCGCACGGTGGACGTACACGTCAAGCGCCTGCGCGAAAAGGTCGAAAATGTCAGCGATCAGTGGGCGCTCAAGACCGTTTGGGGCGTGGGCTACAAATTTGAAGTGAAGTAATTGAGCATGCCGGAAGAAAACAAAGAGAAAAAACAGAAAAAAAGCTGGTTCCTGAAGGCCAGAACGCGCTGCCGCACGATCTACTGGCAGAATTTCCTGCTCACAGCCAGCGTCGTCATGCTGACGCTGGCGCTGCTCGGCAGTGCATTCTTCGCGCTGACATATTCCTATGCCATCGACGAGCGCAGCGAGGAGATGCAGACCAAGGCGAGCGTCGTTTCGCACATGGTCTCATCTTACATGGAAAGCGGCTCGCTCACAGGACTGCGCGAACTGGCTGATTTTGCCTCCAGCGTAACGGACGCGCAGTTTCTCATCTGCAACGCAGACGGGAACCTGCTGCTGACGACTGACCCCTCGCTCGCCAATCGCGTACTCACCGTGCCGAAGGATGTCTCCGAGGGAGCGATGAGCAGCGAACCATACGCGGTGCGCACCACGCTCGGCAGCATCTATGCGGATACACACTTTGTTGTCGGTGTGCCGATTGAATCCGGCGGCGCGACCGTCGGCTTTGTACTGGCTGTGACCGGCGCACGGGCGCTGACGACGATGTGGCGCACTTTCATCGGGCTTTTCTTTATGACGGCGGTGACGGTGCTGCTGCTCTCCTTCGTTGTGAGCGCGTGGGTCAGTATGCGCCAGTCGCACCCCATTCATGAGATGGCGGAAGCGACCCGCCGCTTTGCCGACGGCAACTTTGATGTGCGCATGCACAACTACGCCGGCGTGACGGAGATCACTGAGCTGGCCGACGCCTTCAACAACATGGCCGACTCCCTCCAGGAAACGGAGCGACAGCGCCGCGAGTTCATCGCCAACGTTTCCCACGAGCTCAAGACCCCGATGACGACCATCGCCGGCTATACGGACGGCATTCTCGACGGCACAATCCCGCCCGAGCAGGAGAAGGAATATCTGCGCATCATTTCGGACGAATCGCGGCGCCTGTCCCGTCTTGTGCGCCGCATGCTTGAGGTCTCGCAGCTCCAGTCGCGCGATCTTAACCGCACGAAGGCGCCGTTCGACGTGTGCGAGAGCATGCGCCGCGTGCTCATCTCGATGGAAAAGAAGATCACCGACCGCGGGCTTGATGTGGACGCCGACATTCCCGACAGCGGCATCATGGTGCTCGGCGACAATGACCTCATCACGCAGGTCATCTACAATCTGCTGGAAAACGCGACCAAATTTGCCCGCAAAGGCTCCGCGCTCTACCTCGGTGTGACCACTTCAAACGGCAAAGCGCTTGTTTCCGTGCGCAACGAGGGCGACACCATTCCCGCCGAGGAGATCCCGCTGCTTTTTGAGCGCTTCCACAAGAGCGATAAGTCCCGCTCCGAGGATAAGGACGGCGTGGGGCTCGGGCTCTACGTGGTCAAAACCATTCTCGATCAGCATAAGGAGCACATCGCCGTCACGAGTGAAAACGGCTTGACCACCTTCACCTTTACCGTCACGCTGGCCGGTGGGCAGATCGCCCCCCAGTGAGTCCCCCGACAGGAGAAACAATCACTATGGATCAGGAAAAGCAGAATCTTCCTCAAAGCGGCAGCACCAATGAGCCGCAGGAGGTCGTGTTGCGCTACGAGGCGCGCATCACTCCCATCGTGGAGCGTTATGTGCAGCCCACGCCGCTGCCCGGACAGCCCAAAGCCGCCGCGCCGCGCAGAAAAAGAAAGGGCCTCAGGATCTTTCTTTTCTGCATGCTCGGTCTGCTCCTCATCAGCGGCGGCGTCACAGCTCTGTGCCTCAGCGGTGTGTTCGACAGCCACGACTCCTATTTTGACGATCATTTCGAGCATCGCAATGACGCCGAATCCTACGACAATTCAAACCACGGCGAAACGACCATCAAACGCCTGCCCAACACCGACAAGGTCAAGCTCCGCTACAGCGAAACGCACGGCGAGGCGCTGAGTATTCAGGAGGTCTATCAGAAGGTCAATCCATCCACCGTCACGGTGTTTGCCTCCATGAACGACGGCAGCGCCATGGTCGGCACGGGCGTCATTTTCACGTCCGACGGTTATATCCTCACAAACGCGCATGTCATCGCGGGCGGCGCTGAGTGTTATGTCGTACTCGACACAGGCAAGAACTACCGCGCCAGCCTTCTGGGACTGGACGAAGAAAAGGATCTGGCCGTCATCAAGATCGCCGCCAAAGACCTCCCCGCCGCGGAGTTCGGCGATTCCGATGCGCTGACCGTCGGCGATACCGTGTACGCCATCGGCAATCCGCTCGGCGTGGAGCTGCGCGGCACGCTGACCGACGGCATTGTTTCGGCCATCAACCGCGATGTAGACGTTGACGGCATCACAATGACGCTCATTCAGACGAATGCCGCACTCAACAGCGGCAACTCCGGCGGCCCGCTCATCAACGTATACGGACAGGTCGTCGGCATCAACACGATGAAGATGGACTCCTCCTCCACCGCAAGCGTAGAGGGACTCGGCTTCGCCATTCCCATCGCGTCGACCGCTTACATGATCAATGATCTCATCGCCTACGGTGAGATCCACGGCGAGGTGATGATCGGCGTCTCGGTGCAGATCGCACCCGTCACGCTCGACAGCGGCGAGACTGCGCTGCTCGTCATGGAAGTCACGCCCGGCGGCCCCGGCGACGAAGCCGGCATTCAAAAGGGCGATCTCATTTTGAAGGCAGACGGTGAGGCGTTGACCAAATCCACCGACCTTCTCCGTGTCCGCCGCCGCCACGAAGCGGGCGAAACGCTCAGCCTTCTGGTCGAGCGCGACGGCAGACGCTTCACCGCAGATATTGTTTTGCGCGAAAGCACGCCGTAAATCTCATAAAGGAGCTATTATGAAAAAGAAACAGGGCTATGCGCTCGGTTCCCTGCTGCTCGGCGCCGCCTCCTGGCTGTGCCTGCTGGGTCTGCGGCGAATCGAAAAGCGCATGAAAAAGAAACAGGAAAAATAAGAAGAACCACACCGCGGGATGTCCCGCGGTGTGGTTCTTCTTCGTTTCGTTGTGGGCACGATCCGAAAGGCTCTCCCTTATGCTTTTCGGATCTTACGTTGCAAACGGATGCGGTCGGCGATCATGGCAATGAACTC
>OGKS01001610.1_pt1 | contig 10127 bp, 8 predicted proteins | sample 1572491 | NCBI WGS metagenome assembly OGKS01 (sample SAMEA2582153, study PRJEB24529) | metagenome | biome: Human gut stool | place: China | collected 2011
TATGAATATGACTTTGGGCTTAGGACAACTTTAAATACTTTAGATCCTGATAAAATCAAATCAACTGACTTATTAATGCCTGAAACAGCAAAAAGGCAGAGAATTCAAATCCCTAATGCATCAAACCTGACTCATTTTAATATTAGTACAGATGACTCTATAGTTAAGAGATTAACAGGTGCTGTAAAAAATGAATATCAAGATACATTACGAAATGCTACAGGTGCATGCAGTCTAAGATTTACAACTGATTGTGAACCAAACGAATTGGTTGAATTATGTTCTAGACTGTATACTATTTATACACGTAGAGATTACGAAGAATCGTTTCCTGATTTACAAAACATTACACCAATAAAAGATCCTGATTTGATCAATTCTTTAGAAGATCTATTATTAAATGATTTTCATGAGAATTCCATTAATCTTACATTGGGAATTCCAGACATTGTAGATTATTCAACAAATTTCAAAGTAAAATATCGTGGCGCATCTAGACCATCTAATGAATACGAAGATGTGTATATTGGTAATTATCGAGAATATCTATACAGAGTTATTCAATTTATAAAGCATTTTTATTTGATTGTACTTATAATAATAAAACATATCATCTATGTGAGGGTGAATGGTACGAAATAAATACCAATTTTATAGATAGACTTAAATCTGAACTAGACCCTATATTTATTGATGAGCATGCAATATTATGTGAATGCAATCAAAAACGAGAAGACGAGTACAATATTCATGCTCAACGTAATTCTCCTATAGATGAAGTTTATTGTCTTGACAAGAAATCTATAGCTCCACAAGGACAACGTAACATTGAGCCATGTGATTTAATTGCTCTAAAAAACAATATGGTGGTTGAATTAATACATAATAAAATATCTACTCGTTCAGCATATTTAAGTCATTTATTTAACCAAGGTGTGAATTCTGTAATAATTCTTCAACAAAGCCCTGAAGCAAAAGAAAAGTTAAAAGATTTAATAGAACATAATAGAAATTTTGAAGAGAAAATAAACAACGATCAATACCATGTAACTTATGGAATAATTTCAAATAAGAACAAAGAATTAAAATCAGATGCGTTAAAACACTCAAGCTAATGAAGATTCCGATAAACGTATATCTTATAAAAGATAATGTCGACAGGAAACATTTGATGGAGGATTAATATAAATATATACTTTAACTATGACATTCAGCATGAATACTCTTTTATTCAACATTTTAGTCGATTGATATAGAGAAGCTAAAAACAAGTGATAGACATATATTTATTATACAATGTTTATTGATTTATAAGAATCCGACTCGGTTTTAAACCAATGTCGGATTCTTTTTTATTCTACTGTGGCATAGATGGCATAGAAATAAGTACCATATCGAGGACAAATGCTGCCACTTTCTTGGATTTATAACATAGTATCTATGAAATGACATATATTTGTACACAAACGATTAGCAAATATCATTATGAATCAGAAAAGTATAGAACATATAACACTCTATTCCCTTGTATTGGTAGGTACTCTTGTTGTTGGCGTTTTAGCTCGGCTATTTGTTTTATCCAAAGGTGTTGACGATTTCAGTAGTAGTGTTGCATTTTTTGCAACAGTAATTGTCTTGATGGCGATCTATGCCAGTTTACAGACAACTTTCAATCAGTTTCTGCTACCACGCATAGAAGCCTTTCTATTGCGTTCCTCTGCTTTTCAAACGATGAAAAATCACAATGAAACCGTTTCTGAGCCGGCAGCCACTACAATCAAAGATTCAAACCAGGCTATGCCTGATGTCATTGAGCCTGCTCCTACCACTGAAGAAGCAATCTCTGAACCTTCAGAATATGAAGTTATGCGAACCAATTCTATCGCAAAAAAGAATCGTGCTATTCAAAGCAAATTGGAAAAGGTCATTAGCTATACGAAGCAAACAATGGTTGCCTATATGAGTGAAGAAGATCTCAACCGTCTATGTACATACGTTGCAGAATATAGTACAGGCGATACCTTACAAAAGATATCGCCCGTAAAGGTTGATTCACAACTTAAAAGCATTGATATTATGCACTTTGGTTGGAATATTGGCAAGGCTTTTGGTAGAAAGCGTATTCATACTGCTACCTTAATCAAGAATGTCTTTGCCCATACCCTTCGCGACCTGGAAATCTCAACTATTGAACGTAAAATGTCACACACAGAATCTAAAACTAAGATTCATTTAAATAATCAATTAGTGTAATTTACCGTCTATTTTTTCTAACTATATCTTTTAGAGTGTCTATTGATATGTTGCTCCTATGCAATATTGCATGACAATTGGGGCAAACTGGTATGAGGTCATTCTCATAATCCACCTTATAACTTTTTCCTTTATTTTCAGAGATGGGAGTTATATGATGAACATGAATAAAATCCTTACCTAATTCTCCATATTCCTTTTCAAAATCAAACTGACAAATATTACAGATACATCCATATTTTTGTATACACATTTTTCTAGCTATCGGATTTCGTTCATATTTATTCACCAAAACTTGTTGTTTTGCGCCTTCATAATATTCATTCTCATATCTTGTGTTGCCATCCTTATCCTTCGCCAGCTGCTCCTTGGTATAAGCATAGGTGAAGCGGGCAGAAAATCCATTGTTCCAGCGTGCCTGCACGCCTACCTCTCCTCCACACACGCTGTAGGAATCCAGATTGGTGTAAGGCAGATAAGGCAACTTATCCTCTACACTCTTGAAATAAGGAGCCGATGTAGATAGCTTGTTCTTCACCTTATTATAATATAGGGATGCCGTATAGTTGTAATGTCCCTTGGTGTATTCGGCAGAGAGATTGAAGTTGTGGCTCACTTCCGCCTTCAGATGTTCGTTGCCTTCCACAATCCAGATGCCGCTCATATCGAAGTTGTAGTATTTCTCCTTGAGCGATGGGGCACGGAAGCCCATGCCGTAACCTGCTCTCAGCGAGAGATTGCGTATCGGGGTATAACGGAGATTCAGCTTCGGGGTAACATGCGAATCCTTGCCATCCGAGAAATAGTCGTAGCGCAAGGCGCCCACCATCTCCCATTGATCAGAGATGCGCCAGTCATACTGCGCAAATACATCGAAGGTATCCTGCTTGCGGGTGCCATTGCTCAAATTGGTATTCATCAGATAGTCGTGCATATAGTCTGAACCGATGGTCAGCACGTCGCCGCCTTCGAATGCGTGGTTATAGAGCAGGCGGAAGGTGTTCTGCACATTGCTGTAGTCACGGATATCCAGATGGCGAATCTTCTGATAATCAGACTTATCATATTGGTCGAAAGCATAGCTCAACTGCAAGGCATCATCTGTAGTGATATCCCAATTCATCTTCAAGCCACCCGAGAAATCACGATAACGCTCAGGTAAATCGGCTGTTCTCACGGTTTCACGGAAGAAATAGCCGGCACGACCGGTGAGACTGAAGTTCTGGGTTGGACTCCATACCAGCTGGTTCTTGAAGTTGGCGGTCTTGTCGCCATAAACAGTAGCAATGACGCGGGTCACGGGATTTTCGGCGCTATGCACATCGTAATTATCCAGACGGTTGAAATTTGCCGTAAACATATTGTTCCAATGCTTGCTGTTCAGTCCGAAGGAAGCGCCATATCGCTGCTCGTTGTGCTTGGCAAGTCTGCCGTTCACATTCAGCGTCCAGGGTTTCTTACCCTTCTTGGTGATGATATTGATGACGCCGCCCGTGGCATTGCTGCCGTAAAGGGCAGAAGCTGCACCTTTCACAATCTCGATGCGCTCCACATTGTCCATGTTCAATCGGGTGAAATCCACATCATCCATCGTCTCGCCAGCCAGTCGCTCGCCATCTACCAGAAAGAGAACGCCCTGTCCGCCGAATCCGGAAAAGTTGAGATGGGTCTGCTGATTCATGGCATAAGAGAACTCTACGCCCGGCAACTCCTGCTGAAGCAAATCCTGCACATTGGTGGCATCGAGCCTGGCGATATCCTTGGAGCCGATCACTCGGGTCTGGATAGGTGTATCCTTCAGGAACTTAGGGGTGCGGGTGCCCGTAACCACCACCTCGGTGAGGTCAAACTGGCGACTGATGGAATCGAGATAGGCCTCGTAAGCCAGGGAGTCACGGATACTCTTCTGGTCTACGCCCGGCACATTGTCATGGGTAGGCACATTGTCGGCGCTGGCAGAAAGCGCAGCGCCAGCCGGAAGAGCCGCCATATTGGCTAATAATATCGAGTATAACAGATATTTCTTCTTCATTGTTTTCGTAAGGATACAATTAATATGGATATTTATAATTGATGGTCATCCAGCACTTTACGCCCTTTGGCGAGAGATAGTTCTCTAGCTGGATAGCGGCGTAGGTACCATCCTTCAGTCGGAGGATGAACACATGGTTGTTGAGCGAGAACGATGGCGGCATCGGTGGAATCTCCATCGAGAGCCAGGAAGACAACACCTTGTTTATGGCGATGCCCTGAGAGGGAACGGAACCCAGAAGCATCTGCTCCTGACTGTCCCAAACCTCATTCTCCGACCATTCATCTTCGGTAAACTGCTTGTTATGGAAAGCTTCGCTGGTTTCAGGCAACTGATCCATGGAAGTATAGCTGGTTTCCAGAACGGCTCCGCCATTGGTTCGCACATTGTTGCGATGAATGGCAAGAGTCCAGTCGCTTGGTGCCCCCTGCTCAGCAGTAGGCACAAAGTAAGTAAAAGTATTCTTCCTGATGCCTTCGCCGAAGACATCAAACCAATACATATATTGTCCAGCCTTTCTGCCCGCTGTGGCAGCAGCATGCCCGGCTTCCGATTCATCCCTTTCGCCAGTTTCAGTCATCGGGATAGGATAAGCCTCAAACTCGGTCTGCGCCTTCAAGAGTGCCGCCTCATCGCCAGCCTCCGTCAGTTTCTGCAAATGTGGCAAATCGATGTAATACCAATCCGTCCAACTGGTGGCATTCATCACAATCTGTCCCTTAGCCGGCACTATCTCCTGCGGCTCATCATATATATCATCAAAAATACCGTTGCAGGCAGTAAGCATCAGCATGCCCAAGCCTGCAACGGTCATTTTCAGATGATTCATTTTTATCCAATTCGTCATCTATTCTTGTTTGTCTGATAATTGATATTTTATTTCTTGCGAAATATCTCTTTCTTGAAATCTTTCAGATTTATTTCTTGAAATATTTCTTGCCGTTTACGATGACTACACCCTTGTAGCTCTCGCTGACAACCTGACCGTTGAGGTTGTACATCTTGCCATCGTTCTTCTTCTGAACATCGTTCTTGACAGAAGAGATGCCGGTAGCCGCGCTATTGAAGCTTGAAACGATGCCAAAAGGCATGGCACCCATCTGGAAGGTGTTCACGATGTCGGTAATCTTGCTGCCGTCATACTTCACGAGGATGTTGTTATCCTTCTGTGCATTGAATCCATACTCACCGTCCATGGACTTGTTGCCATCCTTCTCTGCGGTAAAGTGGAAGCTCAAGCCATCGTTCTTGTAATCACGGTAGAAACCGCCCTTCTCCTCGTCGTATATCAAACCCTTCACGGTGTAAGTGCCCAGCGTCAGGTTACCCATCAAGGTGTTGTCCAGTTTATAGGTAGGAATCTCAACATCCACCTTCTGCACGTCGCCATCCATATACTTGCGCACATTGTAGGTTACACCCTCGTTTGCATAAGGGAACATGCCGCCTACATTCACGGTGATAGCACTGGTAACAGCCTTTACATAATAAGACTTGATGTTGTAAGTCATAGGGAAAGGCATAGCACCATACTGGAAGACAGCCTTCAAGGTAAGCGAGTTATCTGCCATATTATAGGTACCCGAAATAGATGAACCTGTGATGTTCTTCTCAACGCCATCCACGGTAACCTTAGAAGTAAAAGCCTGGTCAGCCATGGTGATTACATGATTCTCGCCCATGGTGAAAGCCACGTTCTCGATGGTGAAAGAAGGAATGTTCTTCATGCCCTTCATGGCAGGAAGAGTGATATTGCCGGCACTCATGCTAGCCATTTCAAACTTCACGGTATCGCTGGCATTCTCAGTATTCTGAGTCAACACGCTCATGGTTGAAGCACCTGCAAAAGTCAAGGCACCATGCATCTGTGCCATCATATTACCTGCCAACATTGTGGCGAAGACGAGAGTAAAGAATTTCTTCATATCTATTCTATTTTCTATTATTTGTTTATTAAAATTATTATATCTATTTTGTTTCACTTATCGTTTTTGGGGTGCAAAGGTACGGAGTTTCCTCCATACCTGCAATACCCATAAATAAGGATTCTCATCAATACCTACTTTTAGGTACCCAATGAAAGAAGCAACTAGAAAGAAGCTTCTTACTCCTTTATTTCAATCTCTCCCCCGTTATCCTTGGCGTTGTAAAACCAGAAACCGAGAATCAATCCTACAAACACCAGCAGGATGCCCACCATCTCTGCAACATGATTGCCCGGATCCACCCAGATTTCCTTGAAGAATCCGTTACGGGCTGCAATCTCCACAGCCGTCCACAACACGATGACGTTGGCAAGCGACATGCGCAGGTTTCTACCCCAATGGCCGATGTACAACTGCTTCTTGAAGATCATGCCCGAACCAATGAGACAGAGTATGCCGATGGCATAAGTCACAGGATGAGTGGTGCCGAGGAACACCGGGTCGTAGCAGAACATTAATAATAGGTATAAGCCCCACATCATGATGTTCCACTCCATAAAGGTAACGATGCTGGCATGATGTGCCATCGGACGAAGCTCTACATGGTTCTTCACCCCGCAATGATTCTGAATCCAGCGGATGAAATTACAGCCCGTCTTGGTGCAGAATATATACATCACCAGGAACATCATCCACATGCCGAAAGTGGCTGGCATAATGAGATATTCAGGGCGAGAACCACGGATTTCCTTCAGTTCCGCACGGGAGAATTCCTCCAGCGGAGTGCCGTTGATGGTGTAAGTATGATGCACGCCGATGCCATTCACATATTCCGTAGCAGTCTCTACCACGCCATTGCCCACCAGGTCGCAATGCACACCATAGCGCTGGGCATAATAAGCCAGCAGGAACTCCACCCAGCCAGTCCAGAACAGCAGGGCACCCGCCATACCGAACACGGTCTGTTTGGTATCACCCTTCACGAATACGCCCCAGATGGTAATCACCAGTCCCACGAAACCCATGGCAAAGGCAGAATAATGCAAGGTAGTAGGCTGCATGGTATGCTCCATGATAATCATCAGCGCATGGCCCAAAGGCATCAACAACAAGATAATCAATATAGACCCTATGGTCATTCCCAAGTTTTTTGTCTTCATCATGTTTTATTTCTATTTATTACTATTTATACTGTTTATTATGATTTCAAATCGGGTTGCAAAGATACTACTATTTAGACTTTTTCGCAATACCTAGAAATAATGATTTGATTTCGCTCGGTTTATCACCACAAATGATGACTCAAATTCATCAGTCTTTATCATTAGTTTCCCTATAAATCATGATAAAGCCTGATATTCTGCCCCTTTTGTTTTTTTTATACTTTCTTATGCCGCAATCTGAATACTTTTGCGTATCTTTGCACCACAAATACAAATTCATTATTTATGTTGACAGATATTGAAATAGCTAAATCAGTTAAACTGCGCCCTATCAATGAGGTAGCAGCAGAACTAGGAATTCATGAAGACCAGGTTGAAAACTATGGTCGCTACATTGCCAAGATTACTACTGGCGACATCGATCCTAACAAGTTCAAGAATCATCACCTTATCCTCGTTACCGCTATCAGTCCTACCAAGGCTGGTAATGGCAAGACCACTGTATCTGTGGGTCTCGCCCTGGGTATGCAGAAGATTGGCAAGAAGGCCGTAGTGGCTCTTCGCGAACCATCTCTGGGTCCTTGCTTCGGCATGAAGGGTGGTGCTGCCGGTGGCGGTTACGCCCAGGTTTTGCCTATGGATAAGATCAATCTCCATTTCACTGGCGATTTCCATGCCATCACAGAGGCCAACAACATGATTGCTGCCCTCCTGGACAACTATCGTTTCCAGCACGAGGCAGAGGGATTCAAGTTGAAGAAAATTCTCTGGCGCCGTGTGATGGACGTAAACGACCGTGGTCTCCGCCGCATCATCACCGGTATCGGCGATAAGAACGGCATCGAGACAGAGGCAGGCTTCGATATCACTCCAGCTTCTGAAATCATGGCTATCATGTGTTTTGCAACTAGCGTTGACGACCTGCGTCGCCGCATCGACAATATTCTCCTCGGTATCACTGAGGATGACAAACCATTCACCGTCAAGGACATGGGTGTAGGCGGAAGTATCGTGGCTCTGCTCCTCGATGCCCTGAAGCCAAACCTGGTTCAGACCACAGAGGGCACTCCTGCCTTCGTTCACTGCGGTCCGTTTGCCAACATCGCCCATGGCTGTAACTCAGTGATGGCTACTGCTGCCGCTCTGGAGTATGGCGACTATGCCATTACAGAGGCTGGATTCGGTGCCGACCTCGGTGCAGAGAAGTTCTACAACATCAAGTGCCGCAAGACCGGTCTGCAGCCAGACCTCACCGTGCTCGTGGTAACTCTCCAGGCATTGAAGATGCATGGTGGCGTATCTCTGGAAGATATCAAGAAGCCAAACGTAGCTGGCATGGAGGCTGGTTACTGGAATCTTGACAAGCACGTGAAGAACCTGCAGAGCTTCGGTCAGACCGTGGTTATCGCCTTCAACAAGTTTGCCACCGATACCGACGAGGAGATTGATGTATTGCGCAAGCATTGCGAGGAGATGGGTTGCGGATTCGCCGTGAACAGTGCCTTCGCCGAGGGTGGCAAGGGTGCGATGGAATTGGCAGAGCTGGTAGTGAAGACCATCGATGAGCATCCATCTGCTCCTCTCTACTTCACCTACGATGACGATGAGCCAGTGGAGAAGAAGATTGAAGATGTTGCCTTCAACCTCTATGGTGCCGGCAGCGTTACCCTGAGCGATTCTGCTAAGGCAATGATTGAAGAAATCAAGAAGTTGGGTGCCGAGAAGTTCCCTATCTGTATCGCCAAGACCCAGTATAGCTTCTCTACCGATGCCAAGGCATACGGCCCTACAGATGGTTTCGAGCTCCACGTTCGCGACATCACCGTGAACATGGGTGCCGAGATGATTGTAGTCATCGCAGGTCCTATCATGCGAATGCCAGGTTTGCCAAAGAGCCCACAGGCAGAGCGCATCGACGTGGTAAATGGTGAGATTACTGGTCTTTCTTAAGTCCCACAGATTTCACAGATTCACACAGATTTTTATATAAAACAGTTCGCCCTGAAAGAGCAAAAGCGTTCGATAGACAATGCTTTTGCCTTTCAGGGCGAATTGTTATCTCATGCTGAATTCACAACCACAATATAGCTGGTTGTAGAATTCATTCTGTCTCAATAATTCTCCTCGGCGATTCTGCAAACCGCCTTTTCTCCAGTTCATATCCCACCACTCTACATCTGGGCATCCCTCTACGGCGATATGTCCGGCAGCATCAATCTGCCTGATGTTCTTCCATCTAGACGAAGCCAGCGTTGTGGTAAGTAGATGGAAACCATGCTCCTGCGCATATTTGGCCGCATGCTTCAGGCGATAGAGGAAACAAGCCGAGCAGCGGCTTCCCCTTTCCGGCTCATTCTCCAAACCCTTGATGTTGGCAAGCCATTCCTCATGGTCGTACTCATCCTCCACGTATGGCACCCCCTGCGCCTCCAGGAATCGCATCAGCTCGTGCTTGCGAATCTCAAACTCCTGCTGCGGATAGATATTGCTGTTGCTGAAATACACCGTAGGCTTCATACCATTACGAAGCATACACTCCACGATGGCAGACGAACAAGGGGCACAGCAGGCATGCAGCAATACAGCCTGACCATCGGCCTTGCTTCCATCAGGGAGAGAAAGTTTCACGAATTTATATTGTTCTTCTACTGGAATCTTCATTTTTATTTTGAACTTTAAACTTTGAACTTTTTACTAAAAAAAAACAAATGGAGTACAATCTCACGACACCCCCCATTTGCCCAAATATATGCG
>OGKS01001611.1_pt1 | contig 10121 bp, 9 predicted proteins | sample 1572491 | NCBI WGS metagenome assembly OGKS01 (sample SAMEA2582153, study PRJEB24529) | metagenome | biome: Human gut stool | place: China | collected 2011
CGCCCAGCAAAGCCAGCAGCAACAGCGCATCAATCAGTTGGAAGAGGAAAACCGACGCCAGCAGGAGCGAGTAGATCATACCCAGGATGTGGCTATGAACAACATCTCGCAGGTAAGCACTGCTGCCGCCAACAATCTGAACGCCTTCAATGGCGGACTCGGTGGAAATACAGCAGGAAGCCAAGCCGCTCCACAACAGGTAGCTCCTCAGCAGGAGGTTCCACAACAGGAATTGATAGAATGCCAGTGCTACAACTGCGGACACACCATCCACATTGCACCAGGCACTCCAAACTGTCCAGACTGTGGTGCACCTTTCCAATGGTAAGCCCTCTCCAGAAAATGCAACAAGAAGTCTAAACATATAAAGTAATCAGACTATGAGCGATATTAAACTTGATGGTGATGCGGCTGTGGTAGGCGGAATCCATTCCGACTCCCACAATACGCAAAACAACTATAACACCTCAACAACAACCCATACCACCAACAACAGTACGGTTAACAACCAGACTGTATATGAGGCACAGAAGACTCAGACTGAGATCTATCAGCAGAATGAGACTCTCTTTCTGCAGGCTGTGCAGGAACGACTGGTGGATGGCAAGTTGGATAATCAGAAGTTGGCAGAGCTCAACCAGTTGAGCATCCAATGGCATATTGCTCCCCTAAGAGCCAACCAGATCATAGATCAGGTACGCCAGAACATCCATATCCTGCAAGGAAGCAAGGGTAACGAATTCCTGGCAGAGCAGGTTCTGAACGAGGTCTTCAATGCCATCCAGACCAACCATACCGACATCCTGAAACGCAAGTTCAACAGTCTGGAGCAGTTGGCACGTGTGATGACGAATGATAACAACATCCAGTTCTACTATCATCTGTTGCTTGCCTCGATGTATCCCGACAAGTGCGCCCTTGCCTTCTTCGGTTCCCGTACCGATAACTACTGGCAACTCTTCTGGGCTCATGTAGCGTTCATCAAGACCGGCAATATCGACAATGCCACCGTGCTTCTGCCAAGAATGGGCGGTTTCGGTTGTCCGCAAGGTGACATCGCCCTACTGATGGCTCTTGATAATCTTGCCGACTACCACAAGAATGGAAAGCAGGATTACTACAGGCAGCAGACCATCCAGTATCTCGACCAGGCCGTACAAAACGGAATGAGTGAACCGCTAAGTGCCCTATGGTATGCCGTAAAGGAGATGTTGGAGGATAAGCCTCAGCCAGAAGAATGGTATCAGTTCTATTGCGATACGACCCTTTCGGAATTCATCCCGAAGGAGAAGAGCAAGATGGCTGTACCACCTCAGATGCCTACACCTCCTCCTATGCCAAAGTTTAATGCCCAGAACGTGAAGCTCAATCAGATGAGAGGCTTCAACCCTCTGCAGGCAGCCAACAATATGGGACTGGGAAGCGTCAATGCGATCAGTCAGCAGCCTCAAATAGCAAGTATGCTGGGCAGTACAACTCCTCCACCTATGCCGGGACAAAGCAAGGCGGCTCCACAGCCGGAAGCCGTGCAGATGGCATCAGAAGCTAGAACAGCCGATGAACCCATCGACCAGCCCGACCCCTTGGAAGACCACTACGGCATCATCCTGACAGATGGCAATGCACTGGCTAGAAAATACGGTTGCACCATCCAGGAGGTATATGATGTCTTCAACGACTTCATACAGAATGCCTACGACCAGCAGATGTACTGGACATTCCTCGACATCTCGCAATATGGACTGGATTCCACCCATGAGACTCCATCCTGGATAGAATGCAATGAAGCAGTATCCCGCTGCATCGCCGACAACAACCTGACAGCTGGTCCCGACCTACACCTATTTATAATAGGAGGTGACGATGTGATTCCTATCCCTCGCGTCGAAGACCCATGGCCGTATGGCGGCGAGCGAATCCCTACAGATACCTGCTATGCTTTCGAAGGCACCTATATCGTAGATTTGCTGGATAGTCGCGATTCAGACTTCACCGTAGGTTGCGCTCGCAACAATGTGGCTCGTCTGCCTTTGGAAGACGGTCAGCTCGATACGGATATCCGAAGCGACATCGGTGCTTACTTCAACATCAGCAGTATGTATGGCGGCGGTATTCCTGTTGGCAATGTTCTGATGATCAGCAATCGCGACTGGATTCCAGCCAGCTGCACGATGACCCAGCACCTGCCGCTTCTTTACAATACCGACGATCCTGAGCTGATTCGCAACGGAATGTATATCAGTCCGAAGCTGCTGACCGAAGATTCGGAAAGCCTCAGCATCTATTGCAAGTCTTTGGACAAGGCAGATATGCTGATGTTCAATCTTCATGGTGCCGATGCAGAGGGTATGTGCGGATTCTATAGTGAGGATGAAGCATTCAATCCTTCGCTCCTCAACCAAGGCAGGGCAAGAGTCTTCAATACCGTGGCTTGTTTCGGAGCCCGATATGCCGGTTACAAACGAAACGACTCCATGTTGCTCAGCGCCCTCTACGGAGGTGGCGTATTGCTCTATACCGGTTCGCTCATTCCTGTTCCGATGTTCTCTAATGAGGAAACGGATGAAGCCCGCCAACTTCTGTTGAATCCGGGCACAGGCAGCGAGGTGCTGATGCGCCTCTATCCGCTCTATCAGTTCAAGGGAATGACGGGCGGAAAGGCGATGCTCCAGGCTAAGTGCGATTACTTCAACATGTGCCGACATGTAGAGGATGATTGTTTCTCTATGAGCACCGCCCTGATGTTCTGTCTCTACGGCAACCCGATGCTCCATGTCCGTCGCAGGGAATATGTGGTAGAATCTGCACTGCAGAATGATGCGATGCCACCAGCTCCTATCAAGGCAGACGGCTCTCCGCTCAAGAAGACCATGCGACAGCGCCTGCTGCAGAAGGATAAGAGCAACCAGTCGCTCATCGACCAGATTCGTGGTTATGTGGATGAGAATCTCAATGCCATCCGAAACATGGTAGAGCAGCATCTGTACCAGCAGCTGGGCTTGAAACCGGAAATGCTGGATAGCATCGACCAAGTAAGCCGACCTACCATCGACGGCAATTACGAAACGGGATATTCATTCAACTATCACGACGCAAGCCGCCAATATGGAGCAGACACCTTCGTAGAAGTAGATGCCCAGGGCAAGACGAAGCGAATCTATACAACGAAATAATCTGTCCCCTACAAAGGGATTCTATAGTAAATAACAAAAATAATAACAATCATAAAAACTGAAACATATGGGATTTTTTGGTTTTAAATCTTCCAAGGAAGTAGAAGAAGAAAAAAGACAGGCTGCCGAAGAAGCAGCGAGAAGAGTGGAACAGAACAACCTGACCAACCTCAGCAACCTGAGCAAGGGTAGTCAGCTGAACTTTGCCATCCCTTACTTTGATGTCTTCGACCCACGCCTGCAAGATTATGGCGTACCTGTATCTGTACATGGTGCCGTAGTATATGCCATCGAGGACATGGATCTCTTCCATAGTGTGAACCGAAATGAGGGTTACAGCGACGAGACTTTCAAGAACAAGCTTCGTGGCCAGCTCACCAAGTTCATCAAGAGTGTAGTTAGCAATGCCCCTTCTGACGCCCAGATTCCTGTAGTTCAGATTGAGCGCAAGATTTTTGAGATTAGCGAACTCATCCAGCAGCGTGTTACTCCACAGGTAGAGAAGCTTTTCGGCATCACCATCCGCAGTCTCGACATCACAGGCATCAACGTGGATAAGGAGAGCCGTGGTTACCGTGAACTCAAAGCCCTCACTGCCGACCTGGAGAAAGAGCGTATGATGGCTCAGCACAATGCCCAGATTTCCAACTTCAACCTCAACAACGACCTTCAGCAGGATATGCTCAAGAAGCAGTCTGAGCTGAATCTCGATGCCATGGGCAGAAAGCAGGAACTCGACCTTGGCGGTCAGGAGGAATTGCAGCGCATGAACTTGGAGAACCAGCGTGAAACCATGCGTATTCAGCGTGAGGAGATGCAGCGTGCTTCTCGTCTCCAGACAGAGCAGACCTTTATGGGTGCTCATCAGGCAAACCTCAATGCTGGTGTTCTCAACAATGCCACAGATAATGGCATCAATGCCTTCCGCCAGCAGACTATGGGTGGTGGTATGAACAACATGGGTCAGATGGGCGGAGCTCCTCAGATGCCAGGTCAGAAAGGCATGGGTGATGCACCTCAGATGCCGGGAATGGGTGCTGCAGTTCCTCAGGTACAGTATTATATTGGCATCAATGGTCAGCAGTATGGTCCATGCGATTGGAACAAGCTCCAGCAACTCGTTCAGCAGGGTCAGCTCACCCAGCAGTCATACGTTTGGAAGAACGGTATGGCGCAGTGGGAGTTTGCCGGCAATGTAGCAGAACTCGCTCCATTGTTCCAAGGCACCGCCCCACAGATGCCGGGAATGCCTCCTACTATGCCGGGGATGTAATAGTCTTTCAATAATTAATCTTTAACAATTAAAGATATTAACAATTATGTTTTCAAAAGAATTAGAGAATTTGATTCAAGCAACCCTAGAAGATGGTGTTCTTGAAGACTATGAGAAAGCTGCGCTCGTAAAACGTGCGACAGCAGAAGGTGTTGATCTCACCGAGTTGGAAATCTACATCAACTCCATATTGCAGAAACGCAAGAAAGAACACGATTTGGCAGAAGATGCCAAACAAGAAAAGATTGACCAAAAGAAGAAAGAGGAATTTGGTAGAGTATGCCCTAATTGCGGCAGACAGATTCCTCCTATGACCGTGAAGTGTGAGTGTGGGTATGAGATTACGACCCCTGTTAATTCTGTTTCTTCAGTTCAGATTCTTTCAAAGAAGTTAAGCGAGATAACCTTAACAGAATCTGAGAAAAAAGAAATAGAAGAGGCTGCTCCTTTTCAAAAAAACGGTCTAAAGGAGAAATTCATTGCTGACAAGAAAATAGATATAATATCTACATTCCCTGTTCCTAACACCAAAGAAGACATCATTGAATTTTTAGCTTTGTCAGTAGCAGGAACTAACAAGAAATTGGGCTTCCTTGACATAAAAAATAACTGCTATAAAATGGTGGCAATTGCAGGTATTATTATACCTATTGTTGGTTGGATGTTTGGTGCACTTTTTCTTATATCTAAATCTTTTGCCGAAGAGAAATTGAAAAAGGCTTGGCGCGAGAAATTTGATCAAGTGATGTCTAAAGGACGTAGCTTGCGAGGTGATGCTGAATTTACTAAGCAACTAGACTATTACGAAAGCATCTTAGAAGAGTAATGGATTCAGGAATTATCATTTCGCTAATACTTGGCTCCGCAAGTATAGTTAGTTCTATCTGTTTTGGATTCATTCCAGGATTACGTAGAAGTAAAATAGAAAGATTAGAAAAGAAAGTCAGCACATTAGCACAAGATATAGACTCTTTCTATGCCATAGAGCAATCTCTGCTAGAGCAACTTTCAGCAGCAACTGGGAAAAATAGCAAAACGCTAAAGGAAAATACTAGAAAGCAAGTAAAGATAGAAAAAGGAAGAGCACTAAGTTCTTATGCTTGTCCAAGCGGAATTGCTTCTTATTTATAAACAAGACGATGTCGTAAACAAGTACGACATCGTCTTAGAAACTATAACGAAGAATTATGGATACATTTGTAGAAAAATTAAACAACAATCCTATCTTCCAGCTATCCTTATCATCCAAAGAGTTGTTTCATAGCAACTTTTTGGCATGGTTAGCAGAAGATAAGAATACGCAAGCCCTTTTCAAAAAGATTCTTTCTACCTGGTTAGGAGAAGATACTTTTGATTATAATACAGATTGTATGGAAGTCAAACGTGAATACAAGAATTTTGATTTTAGTATTTGCGAGAAAATAATCAACGATGAGGAATCAGAAACGGGAAAAATCCGTCTGGTTCTAGAGAATAAATTCAAGAGTATAGCTTATAAGGCTCAGCTTGAAAATTATCAAAAGAAAGTTGACGCTCTTAACGAAGAGGCAGACAAAGCACAATGTAAAGTAGAGTTGAAGTTAAAAAGACTCAATACTGCAAAGTTTGAGAATTGGAAAGGAAACGCAAAACTTCCAAAGACAAAGTATATCTTACTCACATTAGCTGAAGATTTCTTAGACAAAGAAGCTGTCAAAGAATCCGGATGGATAATTGTGACATATGCAGATTACTCTAAAAACCTACACGACAATCTGGATCTTGTCAAAGATAAGTTTTACAAGGAACTTCTGGAAAAATATTGCGAGTTTATTGATGCATTCTATACATATACCAACAACTGTTTGGAACAAATTAAATATACTGACAATTGGGAAATTCTCAAAAATGAGGATTTTTCCACCCTCCGCTGCAATGATATATGGCAGAAGCTTGTTATGCACCAATGTGCCTTGCAATTAACCAAGAAACTAGAAAAGAAGTTTGGTAAAGATTTTCAGCCAATAATCGTCACTTCTGATCAAGAAATCTGGGGAGAAAATGGTACTGAAAATAAAGACAAATTATTTATGAGAGTTAGCTACTACCATGGTGAAGCCCTCCTTGAATTGAAGTATCTTATTCCCCAAAAGGGTATCTTTGTGCTCCAACAGCAAGGTAACCATCCTTTGAGAGCCGGTTTTTTAGATATACTTTCGAAAAAGCCAAAATATTCAAAAAAAGATGATACAAAGAATTGGAATGAAGAGACTGATAGGATCATTAGAGGAGCTAAACTTGCAACTATGGTTCCCCCTAAGAAAGTGGAATCAGAAGATAAGCCCCGATACAATTCTTTTGGAGTTTTCTATTATAACGATTTAAATACCGTTACTAAAAATATAGAAAATACGCTTGATGATATGATTGACAATATCAATCAAGTTATTAATCTTGTAAAATAGCAAAACAAGTGAACAAATAAAATTATTTTTACTATGTACAACGAGAAGTTAGAAGCACTCATCACTGCAGCATTGGCAGATGGTGTATTGACTGACAAAGAGAAGAATCTTCTCTTCAAGAAGGCCGAGGCCATGGGCATCGACCGCGACGAGTTTGAACTGGTACTTGAGGGTCGTCTTGCTAAGCGCAAGAAAGAAATGGAAGCACAGGCTCCTCAGGCAGCTAAGCCTGCTAAGAAGGAAGGTGCAATTCCACAGGAACTTGATGACCTCATCAAAGAGTACCTTACCGACGGCATCATCTCTGCCAAGGAGCGTCAGGTTCTTTTGAACAAGGCACAGGCTCTGGGTTTGAATGTTGACGAGGTTGATCTGTACATTGATGCACAGCAGCAAAAGGCTGATCAGGCCGTAGCAGCAGCTATGAACAAGCGTCGTGGCAAGACCTGCCCTTACTGCGGTAGTTCTGTTCCTGAACTGACTGACAAGTGCCCTAATTGTGGTAGCAACATCACACCTGAGGCAAGTGAGGAGTTAGAAGACATCTTCGAGCACCTCGAATCTGCATTAGTTAACTTCAAGTCTGGAGAAGATGTAGAGAAAAACAAGGCAGAAGTAGAGCGCTATGTTCGCAAAGCAAGAATGTATTATGGCAACAACCCTAAGATTCAGCGCTTGCTTGATGAGGTTGAGGCAGAATCTGAAGCAGCAAAGGTAGATGCAAAAAAGAGATTCTGGTTGGATTTAATAAGAAGAAATAAGCAGATTGTAATAATTGTTGTAGGATTTATTGGTCTTGCTGTTTTTTGTTTTACTGTTTATAATTTGCTTTCTCCTGACAAAGCTTACAATAATGCCCTAAAAGAGGTTGAAGCAACAACTGAGCAAGTTGTGGATATGATAAATGATGGCAACTTTAAAGGTGCAAAATCAAAATTAACAACTTTTTCTTTTGCAGTAGTAGAAGGTAGCGATCACAAGTTTGTTACAATAACAGATTTTGATGGTGCATATTTAGCTTTGATAAAGGCATACATAAAAGCGGATGACCTTGATAATGCAGAAGAAGTGGGCGCCGCCTTTATGGGAAAGATTGATAATGAAATGACTTGGCAAGATACTTCTTGCTACAAAACACTTAAAAAGGAATTTAAGAAAAGGAGCCGTGACTTCTCTGCTTTAAAATCACAATATGATTATGACGATTTAGTCGAATAATGATATCTTCAGATAATAATCAGAAAATAAAAAACTATTAATTATGAACATATTTAAATGTACATTAAAAGCTGACCGTGCCGGAATGAAGAAAGGCACAGTCGTTGAGGTAACAACCTCACTCGCAAGTTGTGACGCTCACAATATTGCAGATGCATGTGAGGCACAGTTTGGCAAGAAATCTCGTGAAGCTTCGCACCCAAGCTATTGGGATATCCAGAAAATTTAATTGCATAAGTTTTTCAGTAAAGTTTTTCCGTGTCCACTTATCAAGTGGATGCGGAAAAATAAGAACTAAAATATTTTAATTATGATACTACTTAACGATATTCTCAGACTTCCAGACCCTAAGAATGTTAAAGTTAGATTTAACTTGAGTTTTGGAACCAAAAGACCGGCTATTGATTACTTTACAGACCAAACGGAAGAAAGCAAGCAGCATATGCTTGAAGGTCAATATTGGAACTATTCGAAAAAAAGTAATTTCTCTGATGGAAACATTACTTTAGGTTTTGTTTCTATTCCTCAAAAACAAGATTGTTGGTTATTATTCCATATAGGAAAAGTAACTAAAGATCTTAATATCCAAGATGGGATCGGTTATGAGTTTGAAGAATTGGATGAATACAAAGAATACATAGGCAGATTGGTTATCCGCTTTAAAAATCATAGTCAGAATCTTATCAGATTAGGAGAGAATATCCTGTCTATGTGTGAGGTTGAAGAAATACTTCCTAGTGTTTACAGCAACGACTATTTTCCTGGATATTACAACGTGAATGTTTCATGGCTATCTCTTAAGAATCTCATCACAAAAGATAGTTGGCGTTCTGCTCTTGAAAATCAAAAAGGAGTGTATCTGTTGGTAGATTCAAATACAGGAAAACAATATGTTGGTTCAGCGTATGGTGAAGATATGATTCTCGGTAGATGGGAAACATACATTCGTACATGCCATGGAGGAAATAAACTTCTAAAGGAATTAGGTACAGACTATATCAAGAATAATTTCTATTTCACAATTCTCGAAACATTCAATAAGGATACTGATGACCAAATCATCATTGATAGGGAATCACATTGGAAAGATGTATTGTTTACTAGAAAATTCGGATATAACAAGAACTAAAAGGTACGATATTTTTACAATAACATCATTCAATAATCAAGCGCCAATACTTTTTTTTTCAAAATATTGGCGCTTTTTTTTGAAATTTTCTCTTCATATTACTATATTATAAAGGTATAACCAAAAAAGCAAGAATAAAATGGCAAATAAAATGTCTATATGTATCATCAAATACACCTATACTCAATATGTAGGGGTGGATATCGAAAAATATACTCGGGGACTATTCGAGTATGTGAAGGAAGAGTTTGGGGAGTTTCAACCACAAATGTCAGAGCCTGGAACTATACCTGATATGCCAGACTATCTGGACATCGTGCTCTGCAAGAAGGATGGCAGCATCTTCTACGAAAGCGACATTCTGCGCCGTGCCGTCAACATTCCGCATGATTGTCAAATGGGTGGATTAGTATTGGAAATCTTTATCCAGAACTGCGATGGCACGAGATACAAAAAAAGACATGCATATCCCAAGCCTTGGTGTAACCATGAAGCTAACGGCAAGTCGGACATGAGAAAACTGAAAATTCATAAAACTATCAGCAAAAGGAATCTTAACAATCAAGAAGGCAAAGACTCTGAAGGTTGTCTCCCTGAACTTAGACCACAGATTGACTTTCACGATTTTTTAAGACAATTATCCCATGACATACGAAAAATTTAAGCATTTGGCTGAGCATCCACAGCATCAGGATGTTCCTATCATCTTCAAACTCGAAGTGTTAGAAACAGAAGAGCTGGAGGAGAAAAAGCGTTCACATTATCCGAAATATAAGGTGAACACCTATTGTCCGCAAGCTTTCACCACGAAAAGAATAGAACTTTTCCCTCATAAAAGTTTGGTGGTATCATTTTTTTGTTGTAGCTTTGCAAATGAATTAATT
>OGKS01001613.1_pt1 | contig 10113 bp, 7 predicted proteins | sample 1572491 | NCBI WGS metagenome assembly OGKS01 (sample SAMEA2582153, study PRJEB24529) | metagenome | biome: Human gut stool | place: China | collected 2011
GCACTCGGCAATTTGAAAGCAAGCTTTCATTGCGCTCGTTTGCATTTTCTTTGCACCGTCAACCAATGAAAGTGCTCAGGGAGCCTCGCAGGAGGCATCTATTACGACCAAGGGCGGTCACAATAGACGACAGGCGCCGGTCATCTATTAAGACCCAAAAGGTGGCACTATCGGGCAGCTGACAAAGTATTAAACTATCATTTCAAAAACCTACAGAACTATGATTAATTACAGCATCGTAAAGCGCAGCGTGAACGCAAACCTCATTGAAATCAACCAGGCAAAGTCACGCATCAACCAGGCAAAGAAGGAGGGCAAGACTCCGCAGCCAGCCGACCTCGCACTCGTGAAGACCGAGAAGCAGAACGCCTTCGCCGTCGCACAGTACACCGGAGTGATGAACATCGACAAGTTCGCCCGCCACATCTCAAGCCACGGCAGCGTGTACAGCAGGGCAGACATCGCAGCCATCCTCTACCTCACCGTCGACTGTATGCGAGAGCAGTTGCTTGAGGGCAAGAAGATCCGCCTCGGCGACCTCGGTGACTTCTCCGTTTCTCTCTCCAGCAAGGGTGTGGAGGACCCCAACGCCTTCAATGCTCAGAACATCACTGGTGTGAAGGTGATCTGGGAGCCAGGCGCAGAGTTCAAGTCACTCCGTGACGACGCAGAGTTCAACCTCGTTGCATCCCGTGACGCACAGGCTGCCGTCATCAAGGCCATCAAGCAGGGCAAGGACAACGTCGACATCAGCAAGCCTGCCTCTCCATCTACTGGCGGCACTACCGAAGGCGGCGGTTCTCAGACTGGCGGCGGTGGCTCTCAGACTGGCGGTAACACCGACAATACCCAGGGTGGCGGCGGCTCTCAGACCGAAGGCGGCGGCACTGGTGACGGAGAATAAATTTTAGTCAAGAGTATTTTTTGTCAAGAATTTGAGAAACAGAGAATTAACGTTCACCGCGCGTAGCGGATAGGAATCAGAGAAAAATTCTTAAATTCTCAAATTCTTGACAAAACAAAAATCTTCTTGACAAGACAAAAATCATTCTTAATCAGTCTCTTCTATGAAAACTTTCTATGTCTCGCTCATTCTTTCCATCCTTCTTCTCGTAGGTGGATTCCTGAGTCCTCCATTAGGAATAATCGACAGCAGTGTCCTTTCCGCCGTAGGACTTCTCTTCGCATTCGCCACTCTTGCCCAGCTTCCCCAAATGCTTGCAGCCATTGCCCAGGGTCGCACCTTCCGCCTCACCAAGGGCGACTTGACAGCAGAGGTGACAAGCAACTCTGGTGAAACGTGACAGGAAAATCTAATACAATCAGGCTCGCTCCATAAGGGGTGAGCCTGATTTTTTATTGTGGTCAAAGTGGTCATGGTCAAAGTGGTCAAACTCGGAATCAAATCACGAAGGAAACTCTTATCTTTTGAAGATGCCACGAACCACAAACCAGGCATGAACAAAGAGCGTAGTGAGCAGCCCGTAATGGGTGCGCATCACCTCGAAACGCTCGCGAAGAGAAGCACGATGGTTTTGCACCGACATACCGCCGTCAAGGTAATGAGTGATAACGGCGCCTACATTGCGCAAAGGCAGATGGCGTCTCGCTGCCTCCTTCATGATGCGGATGCACCAGTCTACATCGGCAGAGAAACGATAATCGAGATTATAATGGATGCCTTTTGCCAAGTCGGTACGGGCATAGAATGACTGATGGCAAACCAACATACCCCAACGAAACGAACGCCAAGACAGGTGAGCAGGTGGCTGCAAACGTCGATGATGCAGAAAGCGCCCTGTTGCATCTACAATGTCGGTATCGCCATAGAGCACACCAGGAAGCACTTCACCTTCACCCACACAACCTGCTACATACTCCAATGTTTCGGCAGATGGAAACACGTCGCCTGCATTGAGAAACACTAAATAGTCGCCCGTGGCACGGTCTATCGACTTGTTCATCGCATCGTAGAGTCCTCGGTCGGGCTCCGACACGACAACGATGTCGTGGGCATTCTCGCCCTTACTTATCTTGTGCTGGTAGGCTCTTACCATGGACAGGGTCTTGTCGGAAGAGCCTCCGTCCATGATGATGTGCTCGATGTTGCAATAGGTTTGTTTCTTCACGCTGTCGAGGGTTCGCTGCAGCACCCGTTCTGCGTTATAGGTACAGGTAATGATGGTGAATTTGATCATATACGGTAGTTTTTATAGGCCATCGCCTGATTGTAGACTTCGATGTACTTGAGTGCCACGACGTGCTGCGAATAGCTGGACGACACCTTGTGCAGACAGTTGCTGCGCACCTCGTCGGCATCGGCTTCGAAGAGCACCCAGTGGATTCCTTCCGCCAGATCGGCTGCATCACGATAGTTGGCCACATAACCGTTCTTGCGATGATCTATCATCTCGGGAATGCCGCCTACCTTGAAACCTACGCTGGGCACGCCGCAAGCCATCGCCTCCATGATGGTATTGGGGAGATTCTCGGAAAGCGAGGGAAGCACAAAGACATCTGCCGAACGATAAATATCGGCGATGCGACGGTCGTCGCTCACGTATCCCAACGAGATGGACGGGAAGGGCAACTTGCCCTCCAGTTCCTCGCTATGGCCGCCAAGGATGGCGACACAGGTGTTGTCGCGCATCTCGGGATATTTGTCTGCCAGCTGCTGGCAGGCTTCCATAAGATAATTCATGCCCTTGTAGGGATTGGTGGCTCGCTGGGCTATGAAGAGGATGATGCGCTTGTCGGCTGGCAGGATGGCACGGGTGCGGGCTTCCTGACGATCGGCTGGACAATATACTCGGGAGTCGATGGGATTGGGGATGCTTACCACTTTCTGCCCGGAGAGAAGCTGACTCGACTTCGCCTCGCCTGCCAGCCACTTGCTGCAAGCCACAAAGAGGATGTTGTTCTGCCTGTAGAGATTCTGCTTGCGGCGCCACACCTTGGCTGCCAAATCGCCCCAAAAGCTTCCCGAAGGCAGATACTTGCACTTGGTGCAACCGCTGCGGAACTTGTTGCACCCCATGGTGAGATGGCACAGCGAGGTGGCTGGCCACATGTCGTGCATGGTCCACACCACGGGCTTTCCGCTCTTGAGTATCTTGCGGATAGAACCCAATGAGAGCATGCCCTGATTGATCCAGTGCAGATGGATGATGTCGGCCTCCCTGAACTCAGGCAAGCCCGTTATGTCGTAACCCGAATTGGCGATGTCGATGTCGAAGAGATGAAGCTTGGAGAAGCGCATGTGCCAGAAGATACACCAACGCTCCCACAGGAAATGCCACTGTCCGAAGATGGAACGGGGCATTTGAGCCACTGTGATCGACTCTGTCTCCTTATCGCGCACCAACATCTTGGCCTTAACTCCATTGTTGTTAAGAGCATCCATCAGACGGTTGGCTGCTACTGCGGCGCCACCGGTCTGCTCGCTTGTATTTACTATGAGTACTCGCATCGTTTGCTTGTTTTAATATTCGACTGCATGCTTGCCCGGCTCGACACGGCAGGACGTATGCAATCTTACACATGTGCAAAGATAATGCTATTTGGGGAAAACACAAAACAAAAGACACTACAAAATGATAAGTGTCACTAAAAAAAACACGCTGCAACTCTCAACGAGCTGCAGCGTATCATTATGTTTAACTTTAATTTTTCTAATCCAAAGGCAATCTCACGACCCCCTTTGTTATCTGTTAAACAATCTACCTTAAAACCTAATAACTAAAAACCTAAATCTATTACTACTAACCTAAACAATCTATTAACCTTTTGACGATGCAAAGATACAACATTTTTTGCTATATCACCAAACATTTTGAAAGGAAAATGATAGATTTTAGTGTTTATTTGATATAAATCAATCAGATGTGCCCGAACACAACACATTTTAAGCATCCATTAACGGTCGTTAAACTTTCACTATGAGAACCGTGGCATAAGCCGATATTCCTTCCATTCTGCCCGTGAAACCCAGCTTCTCGGTAGTGGTTGCCTTGATGGAGATGTTGTCCTCGTCGGTGTTCATCACTTCTGCCAGACAGGCTTTCATGGCTGGCACATGAGGATTGAGTTTAGGGCGCTCTGCACACACCGTGGCATCGATGTTGCCCACCTGATAACCCTTGGTGGCTATCAGTCCGATGGTCTTGCGAAGCAATATCTTGGAATCGACATTCAGCGTCTCAGCCGAAGTGTCAGGGAAATGATAGCCGATATCGCGCATATTGGCTGCTCCCAAGAGTGCGTCACAAATGGCATGTATCAGCACATCAGCATCGCTGTGCCCCAACAAGCCCAACTCGTAATTTAGTTTGATGCCGCCAAGCCAAAGCTCGCGCCCTGCCACCAACTTGTGGACATCATAGCCGAATCCTACTCGAATATTCATATTTTTTGGGGGTTTATCTTCTCTTGAACAGGTCCTTGATGCCGTCCATATCAAAGGTGAGCGAAAAGCGCAACGTCTGGTCGAGCGGATTGCTCTTGGCGGTGGCTACTACATAACCGGCATCGAGCTGGAACACACTCATCTTGAAACCGGCACCGACGGTAAAGTACTTGCGGTTGCCCTTGTTCTCAGCTTCGTGATGATAGCCTGCACGGAGCGAGAACTTGTCATTATAGGTGTACTCTGCTCCTACGCCATAGTAAATCTCCTGCAGCTCTTCCTTGAATCCGCCTGGCGCATCGCCGAAACTCTTGAAAATGCCTCGGATAGCTGAAATATCATTATACTCACGATGCACGCGGTCTTCGTATTCTGAATTGTCCTCACCCTCTTCCTGCTTGGGAACGGTAGGTACCAACAGTTTGTTGGCATCGGCTGCAATGGTGAGGCGGTTGTACTCGTCGATAGGAATCATCAGCGAGGCACCCAATCGGAGGTTGGCTGGCAAGAACTCGCTGTACTCATTGCCGCTAAACTTGATCTTACTACCGATGTTGGAGATGTTGAGACCGATACCCAACTGGCACTCACGCTGGCCGATGTTGATATAGTTCTGATAATAGGCTGCAATATCGGCAGCGAAGGCGGAAGCGGGAGAATTGTCCTCGCGCTCATCAAAACGCATGTCGGAATAAATCCAGCGCAAAGCGGCAGAGAGTGAGAATGTCTCGCTCAGCATCAGCGAGTAAGCTACATCGAGCGACATCTCGTAAGGATTGATAGTGGTTCCTTCTCCCGACTCGGCTCCCTCGTAAGAGGTGTAGACTTTACCCAGATTGAAATAGCGCAACGAACTCGACACGGCGCTGTGGTCGCCAATGCGGTAATAGCCTGCCAAATAGGCAAGGTTCATATCGTTGACCAACGAGCGAAGCCAAGGTGTGAAGTTGAGCGCCACTCCTGCACGCGAGATACAGAAAGGATATTTGGCGGGGTTCCAGTACTGAGAGTTGACATCAGGGTCGGTTGCCGCACCTACGTCTCCCAGACCGCCGCCACGGGCATCAGGAGCTATGGTCTGCGAAACGACCGCATAGTTGACAGGATTGAAAAGATCCTTCTTTTCCTGAGCACTCGCCTGCAGAGAGAGCTGCACCATGAGCACCGCCAGTAATATTCTGAATGCTTTGTTCATATCTTCTTTGTGGTTTATTATTCTGTTGCCTAAAATAAAACGCAGAAGCAGCCTTTTTATTTTGCCGTGCGCCTTATTTGTTGTTAATATCCTCTTATTTTCTCAACTTTCGCTGGGTTCTGAAGTTATAGAAGTTCTGTTATTGTTTTATCGCCTGTCTTATCTGTTGCTGATGACAATGAGCTTCTTCGTCTTCGACACATAGTTGCTGCCTTCCGACGACACTTTGACACGATAGAGATAGACGCCCGTCTGCAGGGGGCGGCCACCATCTACCGACAAATCCCAGTCGACCGTATAATTGCCCGTAGCCGACACTCCGCTCTCGGCATGACGCCACATCTGTCTGCCTGCCGCATCGAAGAGTTCGATGACTACATCCATGTTGCTCTCCATACGGTCATGACTGATGATGAACGTAGTGGAAGTACGGGCTGGATTGTTGGTCACGCCGATGTTGAAGAGCTGCGGACGCAAACCTTTCACCACGTTGAAGTGAAGCACGGCTGTAGAGCTGTTGTTCTGAATGTCCCATGCGCGGAACTGCAGTCTGTGAGGTCCTTCCTCCAACTCGGGAATACTATAAAAGGTGGAGCCACTGGTATAGGTTCCGAAATCGTAGCTGAAGTTGTTGTTGAGCGTATAGGTCTTCGCCATGTCGCCATCGATGACGAGCTGAAGGTCGTGACCTATTCCGCTGCCGGCTGCATTGATGCCGTCCTTATCCTTGATCTCTGCCACAAAATAAGGCGTGCTGTTCACATTTCCACCATCGACAAACGAAGGCGAATTGAGATAGCAATAGATGGAAGGGCCTACCGAATCGTTCTTTGCCTCGGCACTTCCTCCCACAATAAACTGGTCGCAGGAGCCATTGGCTCTGATGGTCTTATCGGTATTCAGGGCATAGAGATTGATCATTCCCTGACCATCGGCATAATTGATGTCCTTGGGCACTGCAAACGTCAGCTCGAAACTGCTGTTGCGAATGCTGTCGGAACCATGATAGAGTGTCTTGGTGCGGTCTAAATACTTGAACGCCACCTCTGCGCCGTCATTGCTGGTGTTGTTCAGCTTACAGGTTATCTCTTCCTGAGTGTCGCGCACCGTTGCTGTCACCACACCATTGAATCCTTCTACTCCTGCCACATGTCCTTTCATCTTGATCACAGATCCTGCCTTGACCGTAGGCATCGTTCCTGAACCGACAGCCACGCCGTTGATCTCGTCGACCACAACCTGGGCTGTAGGAAGATTGAGCGACAGGGCTGGATCGCCCAACAGCGAATACTGCAGGTGGTTCTCGGTATTGTCCTGTTCGGGACTCGTCTTGTTGGGGTCTTCCCGGGTAGGGGTCGGATAACGGTTGGTTCCCAACATCACATCGTTCTGCGCCAGTCGGTGAGCCTCGCCTAATGTAATGGGCTTGCCGTCCTGCAGGGAGAGCACACGCTTCATGAAAGCATGGTTGATGTATTTGTTGGCGGATGTGAAAACGGTACGGGCCGTTCCATAGAAAGCAACGGCTCCGCCCTTCTCGTTGAGCACGGCTGCCTCGCCTATTGTTTCCGTTACGCCGTCGAAAGGCATAATGTCGCAGGCTGCTGTCACCCACAATGGCAGATGGGAGGTGCGCGACTCGCTAAAATCGCTCAGTCCAAGTACTGACTCGTGCGAGATGAGGGTGGCGCTGCCATGCCCTCCATAGTCCATGACCAAGGCTCCGTTGGCCTGTTGCTGACGGATGATCTTGCTCACCTCTGGATATGTATTGCCAGTGGCTGAACTCTCACGGGTATAGGCGTCCCACATCACTTTCTTGATCAGGAAATTGGGATAATCCCTGCCCACGCTATTGGCCACAGAGTCGACATCCTTCATGTGAATATTGTCATTTCCATCGTCACCCATGAACATGATGGTGTTCTGCCAGGCTCCGCCATTCTGATTCTTGCTGTAATTGATGGTCTTGTCGACCATGATCTTCGCCTCGGCTACTGTGGTTACCGGGAATCGGCCCACGCCAACGTCCTGCAGCTCACGTCGTGCGTCGGAACCTGCACCTTCGGCCAGGATGCCCATCCAGCTGTCACCTGCATAGCAGGTTGTCTCGCTAAACGAGTTCTCGCTCTCATAGACGAGAAGGTAATCGTCTGGATCAAACCGCTTGCAGTCGGCTGTGAGCATACGGTTGTCCCAAACGCAGTCGCCAAAGAGCAACAGATACTTAGGCATGTCGGCCTCTGTCGCAGCTCTGTCCTGCAACATTCTGAGATAGCGACGATAGGCATTGGCATCCGGTGTGCCACTCGAGAACTCATTGTACAGTTGGTCGGCGGCAACTATATTCACCCGCATACCGTCATGACTCTCGTGGAACTCCTTAAGGCGCAGTGCCTGCTTCAACAGTGCGCCTGAAGAGGGAACGATGATGACCAGGTCGGCCTGACCGTCAGCATGAAGATCCTGATTGGTAATGTTCTTCACATAAGTGGCTGTAGGATGCTTTCCCGACAGAGGCGACAGCGGAATCGCCTTCTCCCAAGCCATCGACACATAGTCAAGACGGGCTGTCTCACCGCTCACATTCTGAATGGTGATCGTATCTTTGCCACCATCGACTTTCAGATTGTCGAGCAGATAAGTGCCTGAGTCCTGCCCTGCCTTGCAATAATCCAGAATACGAACATTCAAGGTACCTATGTCCTTGCCGTTGAGCAGAATGCGTATTTGGTTATTTCCTCCTGCCGAGACATTGACGGTAAGGCGTCCTTTCTGACTGCCAGTGGTGTTGGTGATCACTACCTGCTGACTGCCGCCCACGCTGATGGGCGTTGGGTCGAAGAGATTTCGTCCGCCATTAAACCAGCTGTAGCCATCGACCTCGTAAAGCGAATGATAGTCATCGGGCGACGGATAGAAAGAGGATACAAAGGCCGCCGAGTCGACCGTGGCAGGCTCCTCGTCGCTCTGAGTAATAAAATAATAACCGTAATCGGAATAAGGATTGCGTCGGCGGACAGTCGATGAGTTGGACGTCCAGCTGACAGGACCCTTGGCATAAAACAGATGTTTTCCGCCTACGATACACTGGGGCACTTCCTTCAAATCATCGGTGCGGGCCAGGTCGTTGGCATAAAGAGCCTCGTTCTGCAGATTGCCGCCATAGCCATAAATCTTCACCTTATTGATATTGGAGAAGCCTGCCTGACGAACCGTGGCTTCGGTAAGCTGGTAAACACCTGAAGAGCTGACTCTTATCTTTGCCCACTTGCCCGAGGCAAGTAAAGAATGTTCGGCATAGATGTCGGCTGCCGAGGCATAAGCCTTGTCGTTCTTGCGCTGGCGCAGCACGCTGTTCTTCACGGCCTTTGCCTTGACATCGAGCATGAAACTCACCAGCATCTGATATTTATTGTTGCGGAAAACCAATGGGCAGAAGGAAGCCACAAGATATCCTTTCCTTCTGCTCACGGAGATATTCTGACTAAGAGGCACCTGCGAAGGCAGGGCTGCACCGGATATGCGATTGTAATTGGCCACATCGCTCACGGTCATATCCATATATTCTGGATATTTCACCGAGACGGTGTAGACGGAGTCCTGATAGTTTTCGGGCAAAGGAATGGAATAGAGAAAATGTGGCAACACAGAGTCGACCTTGACCTCGTCGGCTGTCAAGTTGAAGAACCGCTGCTGTGCCTTTGCCGGCAGAGTAAGAACCAGCAAGGCTATCCACACGAAAAATATCCTAACTCTTTTATTCGTCATATCTTGGAATAACAAACTTGTTTCTTATGAGGCGGAAGATAAATTCCACCGCCCTGTTCTGTAAACCCGTACTGTCCTTTCGAGTGGCTTGTTAAAAGCACTTACTCTGAAAACCTTACGAACAGCTTTCATCGGGTTGTTTACAAATGTAACTACTTGCAATTGAAGTCGAGCACCTTCCAGTCTTCAAGATAACCTTCGAGATGGTCGTCAATGCTGACAGGTCCGCAACCGGTAGGACAGCCTGTATAAAGCAAGTCGCCCGTCTTCAGCGTGAAGTACTGACTGATATAAGAGATAATCTCGTCCACCTTGTAGAACATATCGCTGGAGCAACCTTCCTGTACTGTCTTGCCATTGATGTCGAGATGGAAATGAATGGCCTGTATGTCGCGAAACTTCTGCACATCCATCCATGTACCTATCGCTGCCGAACCATCGAAGCCCTTGGCAAGTTCCCATGGCTGGCCAGCCTCACGCAGCCTCTTCTGCATCTCACGGGCTGTGAAGTCGATTCCTACCGTCACCGCATCATAATATCTGTGGGCGAAGCGCTGCGGGATGGTCTTTCCCAACCTGCAGATGCGAACCACCAACTCTGTCTCGTACTCTATACGTCCCAGATGATCAGGGATGAAGAAAGGCTTGCCGTTATTGAGCAAAGCAGAATCTGCCTTGGTAAAGATGACAGGACGCTCTGGTTTAGATAACGTACCATGCAGCGATTTATTGTGTTCGGTAT
>OGKS01001619.1_pt1 | contig 10065 bp, 7 predicted proteins | sample 1572491 | NCBI WGS metagenome assembly OGKS01 (sample SAMEA2582153, study PRJEB24529) | metagenome | biome: Human gut stool | place: China | collected 2011
AATAGCAGAATTGAAGCGCTACTATGAAAGTGGTAGGGCTGAGTTTGTGGCAGTGTATGGCCGTCGCCGTGTCGGTAAGACATTCTTGATTGATGAGGTGTTTCACGATGACATGGTGTTTCATCATACAGGATTGTCGCCTTACGACCGTCGTCGTAAGGTAACTCTGAAAGACCAGTTGCAGAATTTCTATTTCTCGCTTCTTCGTCATGGCATGGAGGATATAGCGCAGCCTAAGTCGTGGATGGAGGCATTCTTTTTGCTGGAACGTTTTTTGGAAACTTGCGATAATGGTTCCCGGCAGGTGGTGTTTATCGATGAGTTGCCCTGGATGGATACGGCACGTTCCGGTTTTCTTACGGCATTGGAGGCTTTCTGGAATGGTTGGGGCAATATGCGTCATCAGCTGTTGCTCGTAGTCTGTGGTTCCGCCACTTCCTGGATGCTTGACAATCTAATCAACAATAAAGGAGGATTGTATGGCCGTTTGACAGGAGAGATAAAACTCTCGCCGTTTACATTGAAAGAATGTGAGGAGTTTTATCAGAGCCGTGGCATCCGAATGTCCCGTTATAATATCATGCAGGCTTATATGATTATGGGCGGAATACCTTTCTATATGAATTTCTTTAATCCTTCCTATAGTTTGGCTCAGAACATAGATGCCTTGTTCTTTTCCCGCAATGCGAAGTTGGGGGATGAGTTTGAAAGGCTTTTCAATTCTGTGTTTGATCATGCCGAGGATTGTATGAAGATCATTCGTTTTTTGGGTACCCGCCATTCTGGTTTTACCCGTAAGGAGATAGCCGAGCGTACCGGTTTGAATCCCAATGGTGATTTTACCAAGATGCTGAAGGCATTGATGGGTAGTGATTTTGTGGTGAAATATACTCCTTTCGGTTTCAGCCAGCGCGAGGAGCATTACAAGCTCATCGATTCCTTTTGCTGGTTCTGGCTTCATTTCAAGGAAAAGAAGGCTGTTAAGCAGAATGATTATTGGCAGCAGCATTTGAAGGAGAGCGATGTTGCCTCATGGCGTGGCATTGCTTTCGAGGAGGTATGTTTGCAGCATATTTCTCAGATAAAATATGCTCTTCAAATTGGTGCCGTGTCTTCGCTGGAATCTTCGCTTATAGTGAAGGGAAGCGAGGAGGCTGATGGTATGCAGATAGACTTGCTGATAGAAAGGGCTGATGATGCGGTGAATGTTTGCGAGATGAAATTCTATAAGGCTCCCTATGTAGTGACCAAGGGCTATGCTCAGGTGTTGGATAGCCGTTTGCAGGCTTTGGAAGAAAAGAATCCAGCCAAGACATTCCTCCTTACGTATGTGGGAAATTCTGAGTTGGTGAGTAATGAATACTCAGATATATTCAAGGCATCAGTAACACTTGATGATTTGTTTGTTTAACCTTGCATTTCCCCAATTTCTGGGGAATAATTCCCCACATGTTCCACAGTTTCCCCACTTCTGTTTGAAGGGTAGAAAAATGATAAGTGGCAGTAAATCAGCAGGATAACATGTTTTGCCAGTTTTTGGCATGCATGTTGCAACAATACATAGCGTGTTTGAATCAGATAAATTCGTTTCTCAACATAATGACAACGCATTTTGCAGTGCGTATATATAGAAATAGGTAAGAGTAAAAATAGTTTTCATCAAGGTAAAAGTTTATATTTAGGTTTATCATTTGCATTTTATTGCATATCTTGAAAAATAGATGTAATTTTAGGTTCGGTTAATGAAAAGAGAAGTCTGCGAGCAGTGATGCTGGCAGACTTTTTTATTTCTTGTCACGCAGATATCGCAGATAATTGCACAAATTACTCATTGCATAAAGTGGAATTACATCTACATGACGAATGGCAGATAGTTTTTGCGATGTTTTCTTGCGGGTCTCGAAAAATTATCGTACTTTTGCTGCGTGATGAAAAGATATAATATATGATGAAAAGATATAACTATGATAGAAAGATATAACTATGATGAAAAGATATAACTGTATATTCATGGCGCTTGTGGCGCTAGCTTTGTTTGCCTGCCAGGGCAGAAAGACGGCATCTGGTGATGGGGACGGGGGTGATACGTTGAAGATGAAGTATGCCCGGTTGTTGACCATCGTAAGGCATGGTGAGGGGACTTATGATGAAGTGATGATAGCCAACCCCTGGAAGGCTGGCACCCTGCTGCATCGCTATATCCTCGTGCCGAAGGGCAAGGAGGGGGATGAGACCGTGGCGCAGCTTGCCAGGCGCAGGGCATCGGGCGTAAGATGCACCACGGATACCGTGCGCACACCCGTAGAAAGCAGTGCCGTATTCATGGCTCCGCATTGCCAGCTGATGTATGAGTTGGGCGTGGGGAATGCTATCCGTGGCGTATGCGATCTGGATTATATCAATATTCCCGATATCAGGAAGCGCGTATCATCATCATCTGTTGTGGATTGCGGTTCCAGTATGGCACCCGACCTTGAGCGCATCATCGCCCTGAAGCCCGAGGCAATCCTCGTATCGCCTTTCGAGAACAGTGGCGGATACGGTAAGCTCGACAAGCTTCGCATCCCCCTGATAGAAGCAGCCGACTATATGGAGACATCGCCATTGGGCAGGGCAGAGTGGATGAAATTCTATGGCATGCTCTTTGGCAGCCGTCAGGCAGATTCGCTCTTTGCCGGGATAGAAAAGGAATATCAGTCGCTGAAGTCGGTGGCAGGGAAACTGCCCGAAGGTCTTTCGGTGTTGACCGAGCGCAAGACGGGTGGGGTATGGTATGTGCCGGGCGGCAGGAGCACGATAGCCCTTCTTCTGAAGGATGCCCATGCCCGCTATGTTTTTGCAGATGATGATCATAGTGGAAGTCTGGCGATGAGTCCGGAGCAGATTCTGGCGAAGGGTAGGGAGATTGATGTCTGGGCATTCAAGTATTTCGGCGGTGCTCCCTTGGGCAAGGCCCAACTGCTTCAGGAGTATGAAGGCTACAAGGCATTGTCTGCCTTTCAGCGTGGCAGTATCTATGAGGTAGATACCTCCCGAGTTCCCTATTTTGAGCTGACGAGTTTCCATCCCGAGCTGCTGCTCCGTGAGTTCATCCTCCTTTCTCATCCCGCCACGGATGCCCGGTATGCCCGGAACGGGGAGTTGAGGAAGCTGGGAACACTCCGGTTCTATCAGCCTTTGTAGGGGGAATGGCTATCATGGCTCAGAATGGAACAAAGCGAAAGTGTAATGATAAAAAAGAAAATAAGATATAGGTATTATGGCAGAAAATAGTAACATACCGCAGTTTGTGAACAGCGACTCATTCATGGCAGACAAGAACTATGTGAAGTGGTTGTCTGACTTGAAAAAGCGCTTTCGCGTGGCACAGCTTAAAGCTGCAGTCAAAGTGAATACAGAAATGCTCAAATTCTATTGGAGTTTGGGCGAGGACATTTGTGAGAAACAGAAACAATATAAGTGGGGGGCAAACTTTATGAAAAGGTTAAGCCTCGATTTGCGTGCGGAATTTCCACAGGCAGAGGGGTTCTCTGTAGTCAATTTGTACTATATCAAGCGTTGGTTTGTTTTTTATTCCTCACATACAGACTTTTTTTACCAAGCTGGTAAAAAATTACAAGAGGTAGAAAATTCAGCAACACCAATGCCAGAAATCTTGCTTGGTGTGCCTTGGAGACATCAGACAGTAATAGTATCCAAATGTGAAAATATAGAAACGGCTTCTTTTTATCTCAAGAAGGTTCTTGCTGATAGCTTGAGCCGAACCGAGTTAGTACATGCTATTGAAACCAAACTGTATGAGCATACAGGCAAGGCGTTGAACAATTTTGAGGTTACATTGCCACAACCGCAAAACGTATTGGCTACAGAGATTATAAAAGATCCATATAAGTTGGATTTCTTCTCATTGCCGAGCAAGTTCAGTGAAATGGACTTGGAGAATAAGTTGGCAACCAATATTACTCGTTTCCTCTTGGAACTGGGTAAGGGCTTTGCGTATGTAGGTAGGCAGATGGAACTTGATACGCCAAGTGGCAAGGCGTACTTCCCCGACATGGTATTCTATCATACTCGGTTGAAATGCTATGTGGTGGTGGAGTTGAAAATCGTGGATTTTATGCCTGAGTTCATCGGCAAGCTGAATTTCTATGTTTCGGCAGCCGACGAGTTGCTTAGAGGCGAAGGAGACAATCCAAGTGTTGGCATTCTTCTTTGCAAGGACAAAGATTCGTCTGTTGTAGAATGGTCTCTGCGTGGCATCACTACTCCGTTAGGTGTGGCAAGTTATCAGTTGCAGGAGGTGTATGAACGTACACTGCTTGAAATCAAGCAGGAAGCCGCAGAGGAAGAAGACTAAGCAATATAGAAATCGTAGACAGGGTTTACGATGCCTGTAAGTTTGCATGTTTGCATGTTTGCATGCAAACATGTTTTGTCCTTTGTCTCGCAGATTTATTCTTTTCCCTCTGCTTTCTACTGTCACAGTACATTATTCTCTCTTATTTCTGAAACAAGCTTTCTTCTGTATGCCCTGCAGCCATTCTCATTCCAGTATTTTCTCTTTTCAACCTTAATAACTTCAAATGTTGTGTGGAATATATCTGTCTTATAGCTTGTATAAGGCTCTCTGCCCGGATAAAATACTGTTATAGAATCGGCGCATTCATCTATCTTAAGGCCGTAATCCTTAGCGAATTTTCGTGATTCATAAGGGCTTCTTATCATCTTGATATGTGCATAATAACCCACAAGATAAGCGAAATAGTTCATATCAAATTTATCAAGCCATCTGCCATCACTTGCCATAAATACTATAACAGGAAATGTTCTTTCTTCCTCTGCAATCAGTGTTGTAAGATTATCGTAATCCTTGCTGTCCTCAACGTATCTTACAGACTCCCTCATTCTTTCCACATCAACAATTCCTATATTGTCTGCAATCTCTCCAAAGAAATTAGGTCTTGAAAACAGGACATTTTCATTATCTCTGTATCTGTCTGCCGGCTCTGCATATCTGTTAGATACCGTGAATTTCAGTCTGTCACCTTCCTTGCATATAACCGCTTCAGATATCCATACTCTTGTTGGTATCTTAGTATCAAGATGTGTAGTTTTTTCAGAAAAATACACATTTTCTGCATCATACGAAAGATTAACTGAATATCCGGGTTCTGCATTAACATAAGTTTCTGCGCTCTCTGGTAAATCTGTGAATACATCCTCATATCTTGACTTAACCCATGAATATATGTACCCTACGGCCTTTCTGAAAGCATCAGTCATTGCAAGATTGCTAAGATCAATATATGTATCTGCCTTGAATACCATATACGAGCCAAGCTGCTTGAAAGGTTCAAACCTTCTTCTCTTGGTAACACTTTCTGTTTCCTGCTTTTTCTCATGCTCTATCTTTGCAAATGCTTCTTTAAGTCTCTCATCCTCCGGACCTATCTGGTTGACTATTTTAACAATGTTATTAACTGTTATTTCAGGTCCCTTATGCAACGTGCAGAATGGCTCGCTCTTTTTTGTTCATGACAATAGAATGCTCGCAGAGCGTGCATTCTATTGTTCAGCTGTTTTTTATCCGGATAGGTCTGTAACAGATAACTGGCACCTTCTATCGTTTTGTACACATCGGTATCATCAAAAGCCAGACCGCCTACTTTAATGGTATCACTGGGATGGGCAGCATTGACAAAGTTAGTATAACGTCCTGTTTCCTCACATTTACTGAACGCCAGAGGAATCGTTACTTCACGGCTGGCATTCAGTCGTTGCCCCCAGAATGAATCGGTTACTTTCACCGAAGTGAAAGGTACGGGGTCGATAGGATAGCCGTGCGACTGATTTTTTACTTGCGCTGTTCCGCCTGCTACGGTAGCAGTCAACAGAGCAGTGACTAAAAGTTTCTTCATGGTTCTATCATTTAATTGTTTATCATAGTTTTTGCAAAAATACATATTCCGGTTCATATGTCACCAAGTTTATAAAGTGCCTAAGGAAGAGCACTTTTGCGACTCGGTAAAAGCACTTTTGCGTCTGGGGAAATCAGCAAGAAAATCCTGATGCGAATCATCGTACCCTAACGATGCGCATCATTAGCATCTAAGAAAGCGCATCATTAGCACCTAAGAAAGCGCATCATTAGCACCTAAGAAAGCGCATCATTAGACCCCTATAAAACGCAACATTAAAATGGGATATTTTCAGTCACTAAAAAGAATGATTTTTATCATTAAATTTGATCGAAAATAGAATAAACTATCCTCTAACTATTGCAAGTGTGACAACAATGAGAGGAATAAAAAAAAGAGCGACTCATAGAGCCGCTCTCAAGTTTTATGTAACTAAAGTATCATCCTTAAAAATTAAGGAAGACTGATTGCCTCGTTAGGACAAACATCAGCACAAGTACCGCACTCAGTGCAGAGATCTGGGTTGATAGAATACTTGTCGCCCTCAGAAATAGCACCTGATGGACACTCGTCAATACATGTACCGCATGCGATACAATCGTCACCAATTACGTAAGCCATAATAATAATGTTTTATAATGTTAATAATGTTTTTAAGCATCATATGCAACAGACGATTTTCGCCTGCCATGTTGGGGATACCAACAATTAATGATGCAAAGATAGGAAATATTTTTCATACTACCTACAATTAGGTACTACTTTTTTTATAATTTATACGTAGTCGAAATAAACTTATACACAATAAGATGAAAAGAATAACGTTATAAAAGTATATGAGAAGAATAATACTTAGCATCATGATGGGGCTTATTGCCACAATAGCATTAGCTCAGGAAAGGACGGTAGAGAATCGTCCTTATACAGACCTGCGCCCATTTCATTTTGGAGTGATGGTGGGTACTCACCTGCAAGACCTGGAATTCATCAACGCCGGACCTGTCACCTATACAGATGAGAATGGAGCGGAAGTCAACTCCAACGTTACCATTGATCAAGACAGATGGGATCCTGGATTTACGGTCGGAGTATTAGGAGAATTTAGATTGAGCACCCATTTCCAATTTAGAATAGCTCCTGCCATGTATTTTGGAACAAGACACCTTACGTTTCATAATATCATGCAAGACGCCAATGAAGACGGAAACGCAAAACAGGAAGATAAAAAGCAAGAACTGAAGACGGCATACATCTCCTCTGCCTTCGACATCATCTTCTCTGCTCCAAGATTCAACAATCATCGTCCTTATATCATGGCTGGTATCAATCCGATGATGAACCTCAGCGGTAATAAAAGCGACTACATCCAATTAAAGAAAACAGATATTTTTCTTGAACTTGGACTTGGTTGCGACTTTTATCTCCCATTCTTCAAACTGCGACCAGAATTGAAATTCATGTATGGACTCATGAATATATACGATAAAGATCATGTAAAGAACGTGAAAGATAAAAGTATGCTACCATATACTTTGGCAGCCAAGGAAGCCCATAGTAAAATGATAGCACTGACATTCTATTTCGAGTAGCCTACTCTACCACTTCCCAAGAGAAGACACAGCCATTCTTCATACCGGCATCAGCGCCCTGGAAATCAGCAGAATAAGGACTTCCGTCGGTAGGATGCTTGCCTATATACCGCTGGGTCTTCAGTGATAGAAGCATACAGCGGTTGTAAAGCATATCCTGCCATACAAACTCCTCAGCATGAGAGGCATCAGAAGTAAGACGCACATCGCCCGACAAGCCAGCACCTGCGATATATACATATCGTCCATCTGCAGTCTTCAGTGCAATCTTGCCCTGTCCACGGTCTTCGATGATGAATTTCACTCCATTGCTCATCTCCTTTATGTTCGAGGAGCTGTGCATGAGACCATGACCGGTAGCAATCATCAGGTTACCATCAGCAAGATTAAAGAGTCGGATGGTCTTTCCGATAGGAAGATTAGCTGTTCTGTCAGCCATCGGTTCCTCCACCTTGAAGTCATCAAAATCAGCCACGCCGCCATTCACTCCCGTCTTGTTAAAGGCATACAGCGCTACACGCACACCCTGGAAGGTCTTCAACTGATAAGGAGAAAGCATCTGCTCTCCGATATTCTCCCAAGTCTTTCCATCAAGAGAGTAGGAATATTGCAGCAGACTCTTATCATAATCACCCCAAAGGCGCAACCATACCACCTTATTCTTGGCAATCGGCTTCAGCACCTCCTTGTTGGTATTCTGGTCGTAGCATCTCAGACTTAATCCCTTTTCCGTCTTCATCACGCCCAATGAAGCATATGGCGTATTCATAGCACCGAGTCCAGCCTCATCCCCCATCTTCAGTCGGGATACATCAAGTTTGACAGATGTATAAGATACAGGACCGATGGCACGTTGCGTCAACGAATTCTTTGCCCAGAGCAGCTGCTTGGCAGGCATAGAATGCAAACGGAGCCATCCTTTTCGCTCCTTGTTCAGCGACCACATCTTGTCGTTCGGATTATGATTCCACTGCCAAACCGGTTTGAAGGTCTTGCCAGAGAAATCATCACATCTTTCGTATGGTGCCTGAGGTGTCTTCACCACATCATTCGGCTTGAACCAGGTGCGAGGCGAGCGGCCCAGGTTTTTCTCCAGTCCGAAGTAAGGCCAGCCATCCACCCATGTGACAGGCGAAAGGCATACCGTTCTGCCCACGGCATTGAAATCCAGCATCGATACGCCCCACCATTTGCCATCAGGAGCCTGGACGATGCCCCCCTGATGAATGGTAGCACACCCCAGGTTCACGCCATTCGGTCTGTTGTTATTAAATTGATATCCATCTTCAGGAAGCGGCCTACCGATACCCATGTTACCTACGCTCCATCCAGCAGCATAACCATACGATTCGCGTTCGCTAATCACACAGGTTTCGTAAGGTCCCCAGATACTCTTGCTTCGGGCACACTGCATGCGCCCCATCGGTGAATAATCTGCAGAGAGGATATAGTACATACCATTGATTTTATACACATGATGTCCCTCCCCCATCGCATTGCCTTCCGGAATCACCACCTTGCTGCTGCCCTCTACCGGACCACTCAAATCGGGCTTCAACTCCGTAACGGTCACGTTTCCATACTTGTGCACGGCATAAATCTTACCATCCTCATCGAAGAGCACAGAGAGGTCGTAGATATCGCCATTAACTTTATGATGCGTCCAAGGACCCTTGGCACTGTCCGAGATATACACCTGCAATCCATGCCCGTTGATATTAGAGAAGATATAGAACTTGCCGTTATGATATCGGATTGCAGGTGCCCAGATACCCTGTCCGTAAGCCTCCTTGCCATTGCGGAGATTGAAATCATCAGAATCATCAAAGCGGTCGAAGCAATAGGAAGAGAATTCCCAATTCACCAGATCCTTGGAATGGAGAACCACCAGTCCCGGAACACTGTGCATCGTGGTACCCGCCAGATAGTAATCCTCCCCTACTCTGATAATATCAGGGTCAGAAAACTCATCATAAAACAAAGGGTTTGTAAAGGTACCATTACCATTATCAGCCGACCAAGACTTCCCTTTCAAAGTCTGTGTCAGAACATTCTTGGCTGCAGATTTTTTCTGCGCCGCAGCTCCCAAAGAACCGCTCAAAAAAGCGATGCAACAGGTTGCAAATAATAATTTCTTCATTCTCATTGATAGGTCTAAAAGATTATTATAAAAAATATTGCCACAAAAGTACGAATAATTATCCAAACAGAGGTGGACAAAATGATACTTTTATGGCAACAAATGTAATTTCAAGACATTATTTAATCAGATAAGTCTTTCCTGGTTCTGTTTCCAAGTCATATTCATATACGTCAGGAATAGAAACCTTCACTCCTTCTGCTATCCGATGCTGTTCCATTACAGGCTTCACTTCTGCAGATGCAAAAAGGATATTGGGACATGTTCCTTCTGCCTTCTTCAGATTCTTCGCCTTCAGCGGAACGTAGGAGCGGAGACGCAGGATGCCTCCGATGGTAGAACAAATCTTCGCCTTCATCAGTCTGCCATTCTTCCAGTCCATATCCACCACAAAGCCGCCACGGGCACGAAGTCCCTT
>OGKS01001624.1_pt1 | contig 10031 bp, 9 predicted proteins | sample 1572491 | NCBI WGS metagenome assembly OGKS01 (sample SAMEA2582153, study PRJEB24529) | metagenome | biome: Human gut stool | place: China | collected 2011
ACGCACCCTTTTTATTTCCTTAAAATACTTTTATAATTTCCCTTCTCTGCTCGGGTATTTTTTCTCCTTGCCCACGCAAGAATTTTTCCGTGGGCAGGGAAAAATAAAAGTGAGTACAGAGACGGAAATAATGCACCTAATTTCTCGAAAATTACAGCTGGATGAAGAAGCGCTTTTTTACAACTTAACGATGCGCATCATTGACACCTAACGATGCGCATCATTAGACCTTAATAAAGCGCATCATTAGACCTTAATAAAGCGCATCATTAGACTTCAATAAAACTTAGACCTCAATAAAGCGCTTTGTTAGAGCTTATAAATGTATTTCCTTTGAGGAAATGCTTTATAAAATGAGGGTGCGTCATGGCTTATGACACACCCTCGTTTTTTGTATTGTTAACAGACTTCTTGACTATAAATCTTGGCAGTTTGTCGTTTTTTTCCTAATTTTGCATCACGTTATCCGTCACAATGGATCAACAGTGACAGAATCGTATCAAAATAATAGAAATCAAAAGGAAAGAAGAATGATGAAATACCTCTTATTTTCGGATATACATGGCTGTTTGCCAGCATTAGAACGGGCACTCGACTTCTATGAGGCTCAGAAGTGTGATATGATGTGCATCATGGGTGACATCATCAACTATGGTCCCCGCAACCGCATTCCGGAGGGCATCGACCCTAAGGGCATCGTGGAGCGCCTCAATGGTCTGGCAGACCAAATTATCGCTGTACGTGGCAACTGTGATGCAGAAGTCGATCAGATGCTGCTCGATTTCCCTATCATGGAAACCTACGCCCTGCTCGTGGATAACGGCAAGCGATACCTGCTGACCCACGGACATATATATAATAAGGAGAATATGCCTAAGGGACCTTATGATGCCATCATCTACGGCCATTCTCATCTCTGGGAACTGTCGCATTCCGACCGTGCCATCTGCAATACGGGCAGCATCACCTTTCCTAAGGGCGGCAATCCTCCTACCATCGCCACCTTGGAGGACGGCAAGTTCACCATGTACAATTTGGATACATTGGAAGTCATGGCAACCATGGAGGTGTAATCAAAAAAGGAAAATCCTAATAATATGATCGAGGAATATCAAATCAGAATTCTGCCAGAACAGGCAGCGAGCGAGGAAGGCATCAAGCGCTATCTCGCCAAGGAAAAGGGGTTGGATGTGAGAACACTCAACCAAGTGAGAGTACTCAAGAGAAGCATCGATGCCCGCCAACGCACCATCTTTGTCAATCTCAAGGTGCGTGCCTATATCAATGAGTTTCCGCAGGACGACCAGTATGTCCATACGGAATATCCCGACGTGAGCAGTAAGCCTTGTGTCATCGTGGTGGGAGAGGGACCTGGCGGTCTCTTTGCTTCCCTCAAACTCATCGAATTGGGTTACAGACCGGTGGTTTTGGAGCGTGGCAAGGATGTGCGTGAGCGCAAGAAAGACCTCAGTAATATCACCAAGACCCAGAAGGTGGATGGCGAGAGCAACTACTGTTTTGGTGAGGGTGGTGCAGGTGCCTATAGTGACGGCAAACTTTATACCCGCAGCAAGAAACGTGGTAGTGTGGATAAGATACTGAATGTGTTCTGTCAGCATGGAGCCAATACGAATATCTTAGCTGATGCCCATCCGCATATCGGTACCGACAAGTTGCCGCGTGTCATCGAGAATATGCGCCATACCATTCTCCAATGTGGTGGTGAGGTGCATTTCCAGACCAAGATGACCCGCCTCGTCTTGGAGGGTGACAAGGTGATAGGTGTGGAGGCTGTCAACCTGCAGACGGGTGCGGAGGAAAACTACCGTGGTCCTGTGATCTTGGCTACCGGTCATAGTGCCCGTGACGTGTATCGTTATCTCGCTTCTTCCAAGATAGAGATTGAGGCGAAGGGCATTGCGGTGGGTGTCCGTCTGGAGCATCCTTCTCAGGTTATCGATCAGATACAGTATCACAACAAGAACGGTCGTGGCAAGTATCTGCCTGCAGCCGAATACAGTTTTGTAACCCAGGTGGATGGCAGGGGTGTATATAGTTTCTGTATGTGTCCGGGCGGTTTTGTGATTCCTGCAGCTACGGGTCTAGAACAGCTTGTGGTCAATGGTATGAGTCCGAGCAACCGTGGTACGGCATGGAGCAATTCGGGCATGGTGGTGGAGACGCATCCTGAAGATGTAGCGCCATTTGTGAAGGATCATCAGGCTGTGTTGGAGGAAATCGAACTTCGCAGACAGGAGGATTCTTCACTCTTCACTCCTCACTCTTCCCTTCAAATGATGTATTTCCAGGAGATATTGGAGAAACAGTGCTGGCAGCAGGGCAACATGAAGCAGACGGCGCCATCTCAGCGCATGGCCGACTTCGTGAACAGCCGTTTGAGTTACGACCTACCTAAGAGCAGTTATGCGCCGGGTCTGGTATCCAGTCCGCTTCATTTCTGGATGCCGTCATTTGTGAGCAAGCGTCTGCAGGAAGGATTCAAGACATTCGGCAAGAATGCGCATGGTTTCCTGACCAATGAGGCGATACTGATAGCGACGGAGACTCGCACCTCTTCTCCAGTCCGCATTGTTCGCGACCGTGAAACCTTGCAGCATGTCCGCATCCAGGGTCTCTTCCCTTGTGGTGAAGGAGCCGGCTATGCAGGTGGCATCGTTTCCGCAGGCGTGGATGGAGAGCGCTGTGCCGAAATGTGTGCGCAGTATATGGAGCAGCTGTGATTTAAAATAATCAAATAAAAGCTTGCGGTTTTCAATTCTTTTTTCTAACTTTGCAGCGTGATGTTTAAATCATGCAACATGTTGAACAAATTAAAGCGATAAATGATGGAAAAGAAACAAGTTAAAGTCGGTTATTGGACTTATGAGGAGTTTTGTAAGAAGTTCCCAGATTTCGATAAAATTCCCGTTTGTGATAATTATCGGCCAGGCAGAGTCGCCAAATTTACAAACGTAATATTTGCCTCTTCCAAATAAAGATCTTCTTTTCGCTATCCTTCGCAAGACCATATTGAATTTAAAGCATAGTGCTAATAGCATAAAATGGCGCATTTCCCATATTTTGAGGGAAAATGCGCCGATTTTATTCTATTTTCATACAATTTGCATAGAAAGAAATGTAAACGTTTGCATAACAAAAAAGGCAAAAAGTGAGCCATCAGGAAAAGAAAGTTTGTAGATTCTTAGTAACTTTGCCCCTGTAAACTTATCTAAGAATGTGTTTGTATATAACTCTAAAGAACGAGTTAGAACATAACGTAAACTTTTAAAACTTATATAAAAGATGAAACGATTTTTACTTTTCCTAATGGCATTTGGGGGAATGACTCCCATGATGCAGCAAGCAATGGCAGAAAACGTAACATTGCACTTCTATGTGCCAAATACCTGGGCTAAAGCATGTGCTTATGCATATAGCGGAGAAGGTGCAAGTTCTATGGCTTATTTGGGTGCTTGGGGTAGCGATAAAAGTGTTTCTAATGATATAAAAACTGTCGATGGAAACAAAATTGCAACTTGGACTTTTGATACGGGTACAGTATCTGCTTCTGATGTGAAAGTTATCTTTAATGATAAGGGAAGCAATCAGTGCCCGGGAAATAACCGGCCTGGTTGGAAAGTTGTAAACAACGGATATTACACCACAAATGGCCTCCTTGCTGATACTGAGTTTGAGATGGTAGCAGAGTGTGGTGGTAAGCAATTAATTAGAGCTCTTTCTGCCTCACGATTGCGTGAATCCAATCCATATTCTTTAGAACAGTTTTCTGTAGGTATTAAGGATGAACTGCTTCCTGGTAAAAAAGGAGATCAGGTACGTGTGTATGTGCGAGGAAAGAACAATCATTCTTTACAGTATCGCCCACTGATAGATAATACACTTGGCAGTTCATGGAATTTGGCTCTTAATACCAATTTGACAGGATATGTTACAGGAGCCTATCTGGATCCTACAACTGCAGCTTCTTCTTCCAATGCAATTGTTATTGTGAAGGGTTCTGGAGTATCTTATACACTTGGTTTGAATTTGGGTGATAAAATAAAGCATCATAAAGGTGAGCCAAATGTTTCTTATGGTGCCGAAGCTCATTCGTTGTCTTTATATACCAATAAGTCAATAGATGAATTGTATGCTTCATTATATCCTGGATATAAGAATGCTACCGCAAAGAAGAATGCTGACTTGGAAGATTTCTATATGTTAGGTAATGTAGCAAATACTTCATATTCCTATGTGGCTACAGAAGCCAATAAAATGGTAAAGAATATCTATCTCAATCCAAAGAACAACAATGTTGTAGATAGTATTGTATATAGTAAGGTGGTCAAAAAGAATAAAGGATCCTTCGGAAAGTTGTATATGTCTTTTGCGCCAAAATCATTGATGGATGATGCCAGTCGTGTATTTGGTTCTAATGTTGCTGATGCTTTATATACCGATCACGAAAAATGGAATCTGGTAGTAAGACCTCAGGTACAGGATCAGAAGGATGCTACTGCGACAACAGGTTCCGTATTTGTTTCCGGTTACAGAGGAGGAGACAATGATTCCAGATGTAACGGTTCGCAGTCGTTAAATCCTCAGGCTGATGATGCAAGAAACTATTATATCGTTCGTTTGAATACGACCACAAGTACTTATCGTATTGAGTTCGTTGACGATCAGGTTATCTCGTTCCGCGATAGACTTCGTACTTATAGTAGTGCGTTTAACCTGAAGTTGAAGGATGGTTATAGAGCTTATACTGCTCAGAAATTTGAGGAAACAACTGCAGGACAGACTGGCCAGCCTGAAGGTAGGGTAGTGTTGCGCAGCCTCAAATATATTCCTCACGATCAGGGTGTCTTGCTCGTAGCCGATCAAGTTCCTGCCAGTGGTAGTGAAACCTTTGAGGTTCTTACCGATGCCGACGATAGTGGTTTGCTTACTGAGGTCGAAGAGAATTGGTGGAAGAATAGCTACCCTAATGAGACTTTCCGCAACGACTTGGTTGAAGCTGTATATGGTAAGAACATTGAAAATGGTGAATACACAGTAGATGATAAAAACTATTATCACTATAGCTGTCGTCATTTTGCTTTGAATTATCTGTATAATACGAAGTACTATAAGGGATTGCAGGATGAGGCAGTCAAGTCTCAACTTTCAAACTATGCCGGTTTCTTCCGTGCTGAGGGTAATGTTAAACCAGGACATGCATTCCTGGCTTTGAAGACAGATCAGCTGAATCACGATTGCCAGTTTGTGGGCGATATTAATAGCAATTTGGATGACAATACCGCACCTGCGAAGTTGGTTTTGTGGTTTGATGATGCGAATGAAACTACTGGTATTTCAGAGATAAAGACAAATGAGAGAAATACTGATGATGCATACTATACTTTGCAAGGCGTCAAGGTTGCTCATCCAGCCAAGGGAATTTTCATTCACCAGGGCAAGAAGGTGGTTCTCAAGTAGTATGTTTGAATTTCTTATGAATGATTTTAAAATATAGAGTATGATGAAACAATATATAAAACCAGTCACTGAATTAAGTTCTTCCCGATTGAAGACAGCTATTTTGGCTGTATCGGGACCAGAGGGCTCACAGATCAAGGACGACTTCATGTCAAAGAAAAATGATTTTTTCTTCGATGACGCTCAGAAATTTGATGAGAATGCTTGGGAAAAGGGCTTTTCAGTTTGGGAAGAATAAATAGTTTTTGAGTTAGGTGTTTTAAGTAAAAGGAAGGGTGTGTCATGAGCTTTGACACACCCTTTATTTTAAACTTCTTCTTGTTTTTATACTTTAAAGTCTTTCTTACTACGTCAACGCTTTCTTCACCTCTTTGTTGGGAATATCAATCATAAAGGATTCTGTTTCAGGAATATAACCCTTAATGGCTATACAACCACTTCGGTTAATATCTATTCTGCCATGGTTTGTACTTTTAAGTTTCTGCTGATAATACCTTATCAGTCTATTTGCTTTTGCAAAGCTAATCATTTTATTCGGAATAACAAAGGAAAAAGGCTAAAATCTGCTGCTTGTGCAATCGATTGCATTACAATAAGTGTAGAAATATGGGGAGAAAGTGAACAAGTTTTAGATATTTTTTCTATCTTTGCCGGGATAAAAGTTTGTGTAATAAAAGTTTTTGACTAAGTAGTGGATTTTGCTAAAAGCATGTTCATCTTAAAAAAATAGATAAAGTTAAAAATGACGTATAAGTTCCTAAAAGAAGTGATGATTACCTAACTGAATAGTTTTAAGGTCATCTACCTGCTCATAGAAGCTTAGAACAACATATAAATAATAACTTAACTAAAATAAAAGATGAAAAGATTTTTTACGTTTTTAATGGCGGTTTGGGTTTTATTGTCCATATCGCAAACGGTAAAGGCAGCCAATGTCACTGTCTATTTTCAATGTCCGAGTACCGGATTTGAGGTCAAGGATAATGATAATCATGTTTATACCTCTAAGGTGACCGAGAAACTCTGTTTGAAATTGAGAAATAATCCCCTTGTAAAAAAATGGTTTAAAGCTATATAATTATGAAAAAAAGATTTACACTAATGATGATGGTGATGTGCTTCTTAATGAGCATACCACTGAAAATGATGGCTGACATTGTCACAGTTCACTACATTAATGATAAAGGATGGGATAAGGTGTATGCTTATGTCTTTAAAGCCGGTGCTCCTATTGGAGATTCTTGGCCTGGAACGGAGTGTACAACCTTTAAGACTGTCAGTGGTAAAAACGTGGCTACGTGGGAACTCGATTTGGGTGCCGAAGCAGCAACTGGTGCCCGCATTATCTTTAATGGTGGTAAAGATAAGCCCCAAACCTCTGCAGATGGTTTTCCTCTAATAAACAATCAATATTACAATTTTGATGGACAAACCACTGATCCTTCAGGAGGTGGCTCAACTGGTGGCGGTAGTGGCAGCGGTGGTAGCACCCCAACTGAAGAGTGGAATACTGTGAATACTAATCGTCTCAAAGGTCATGTTTATACTCAGGGTTTCTATCTCGCTGGTAACTTCTTTACCTTTGATGAAAAAGATAAGATAAATTATGACGATGCTGTGTTCAAGTTCCAGCAGCAGAATGATCAATCAATTAGTGAAGCTGCAACCACTCCATATGATGTATATATGGTTGAGATACCTGCTTCTCTTAATGCTCATGCGCAGGTAATGTATGTCGATGAGACTGGAAAAGCAAAAAAGGTATTTGGTCCTACTTCTGCTTGTGGCATTAGTGAGACTTATCCTACAACAGAGACTAAGTCTACTAATTGGGAAACTTTGAATGGAACGGTAGTATTTTCAGAGGATAACAACTATTGGAATTTTTCTACTCGTAATAAGCCTGATAAAGGATATTCTGATGGATTGTACGAAGTATATATTGCTGTAGACAAGAAAACTAATGAGCCAAAGATGTGGATGATTACGCATCAAGCAAAGAAGCGTGTGGCTTACTTCATTAGCGATGCTCCTGATGCCACTGCTATGCCTCTTTATGATACTTACAAAAAGGATGATCCTCAATTTAGTAATAAGTTCTTTGCTACAGTCAATCTCGCAGCAAATCGTTCGTACTATGTAATATCTAATTATATTTATAATAACACAAAGGTTAATGATGCGAAAGATTATGGAGCTTTCGACCCTGGTATTCACGCGATTTCGTGCCAAACAACAAATAAGTTGTTCTTGCAAGGTAATGGTGATCTTGATTTTACAGGTGCTCGTCCTAATAATTTGATTTTTCCAAATGGAGCTCCATTAAAGGTTGATAAAAAATGTTGGGGTACGCGAATTGTAGAATATAATCCTTCAAAGGGAAATAGAGATAAGACTGTATACGGTTTTAATGGTGAGCTTATTCTGCGTGGAGACCGTGCAGTGCTTACCTCTATATCTTTGGTAGGTGATGCTATTCCTGGTACTACCAATGCAGATGGTACATGGAATTACAAATCTAATGCTGCAGATATGGTTTATGATGAAACTGAGCAGTGTTATAAGGCGAGAGTCGTTACTACTGTAGCTGATAATGGACAATCAAAGTTCAGATTTGTAGGTAACCATGATCCCCTAATCACTTGGTTTGAGGATACTGATGGAACAGAACGTGACAAGATGGCTAAGACTCCTTATGATTCTAAGGATCCAAAAGTACCTGGTCATACCGCAGATGCTAATGATCCTAATCAGGTTAATTATACACAGAAGGGTGAATACTCAGAAAAAGATTATCATATCATTTGGAACCGCCCTGCAGGTCGATGGACAGTACGTCTTTACTTCTATACCTATAGTGATGGTAATGATCCAAAGACTGATTATTATTACACCATTACTGAAAATAGGGATATGGAGTTACACGATTTAGGGGACGTGGTCTATGGTTCTGAAGACAACAAGCAAAATATAACTAATTTGGGTGACTATAGGTTTATGAGAACATGGAGTGCAGAAAAGGCATGGAAGATTTCTGATCAGGTTGATATCTTTGTGGTTAGTAGCATCACAGATGATAAATCTGGTGTTGTTAAGATGACTCTAAAGAATATTAATAAATATGTATCTGAAGTGGACCGTGTGATTCCTCCTAAAACTGGTGTGATTCTTGCAACAACGAGTGATGCTGCTTCTAAGATATCTGGAGCTAAATTTAAATCTCGTGAAGATTTTACATCCTACAATAATTTGGTAATTCCTATGGAGCAGTATGATACTGATGTACCATATACTGGAAAAAACTTCTTGAAGCCAATTCTTGTTTCACGTGTGATTCCTTCATCTGACGCGGATAATTACAATTATCTCTTTGGATACTATAATACCCGGATTGCTACAGGTGATGAAAGTTGTGACAAACATGATTATCTTCTTGGATTCTGGATTTCTAAAGGTAGCAAGCCATACTTAAGTAACAGTAGTTATTTGCCAATAGACAAGGTAACTGCGGCAAACATGAAGCGTCTTGGTACACGTTTTGATGATTTTGTAACTGTTGGCAGTGCGAAGAAGGTTCCTGGAGTCATATTTGACTTTGATAATGTTGGCGGTACAACTGGTATCAACGAGGTGGTAAATCAGAGCACTAAGTTGAACGACGGCAAATACTACACCCTGAGTGGTCAGCAGGTAGAGAAGCCTACAGCAGGTGGTATCTATATCCACAACGGCAGAAAGTTCGTTGTTAAGTAAATATAAACATTGTAGAACAAGTAAGCAAAGAGTAAAATGAAAAAGAAATATATACAACCGACTGTTTCAGTAAGTTTTGTAGTTGTGGAGTCACAACTCTTAGCAGGTGGTTCGGGACCTGGTGCTCAAAAAGGACAGAATGATGATTTTATCACATTCTCTAAACAGCACGACTTCACCGACGACAGTTTTGACAACACAGCTTGGCCTAAGGATAAATCACCCTGGGAAGACTAATGATTTGGCTTCATTACATTTTCAGTAAATAGTAAGAATAGGTTGAGAAAAGTGTAAAATTAATTAAAGGGTTAGTTTAATTAGTTTATTAATCGCTATTATCATTAAAGAGGGCTGCAGAGATGCAGTCCTCTTTTGTTTTGCAGAGTGTAGAATGTTAAGATATTTATGCAATCGATTGCATATTATTATTCGCATTTTTTAGCATTTATTTTACCACCTTATATATATAAAGAGTAATTTTGCAATAACAATCAAAACACTAACATAGATATTCATCACTAACTAAAAATTAATAACCTGTCAATCTTATGAAGAGATTTACTACAAGGCTATGGGCAGTCCTTATGCTCATGTTGGTCTCCTTGCAGACGATGGCAACGGATACGTTTACCAGCAATCGTACTGACTTCCGAGACGAAAGTATCTATTTCATGATCACCACCCGTTTCTACGATGGTGATCCAAGTAACAATGTGCTCTGCTGGGACAACCAGGAAGCACAGATGAGTACCAAGGACCCTTGTTGGCGAGGTGACTTCCAGGGTGTCATCGACAAGCTC
>OGKS01001629.1_pt1 | contig 10020 bp, 10 predicted proteins | sample 1572491 | NCBI WGS metagenome assembly OGKS01 (sample SAMEA2582153, study PRJEB24529) | metagenome | biome: Human gut stool | place: China | collected 2011
CATCGAGCATCTTCTTCTTAGGGAAGCTGATACCGTAGATACGGGTCATCTGCTCGCGCTTGGCATCACCGCGCCAGAATGCACCAGCCACACTTGTAATCTTCACTGCCTTGATAAGGCCAGTGTTCATCAAGTGAGGACCACGGCAAAGGTCGGTGAAATTGCCCTGGGTATATGTGGTGATGGTACCATCCTCCAAGTCCTGCTCAATGTGCTCGCATTTGTAGGTCTGACCATCAGCCTTGAACTCAGCGAGTGCATCAGCCTTAGCCACCTCCTTGCGAACCACAGGCTCGTTCTTCTTGGCAAGTTCCATCATCTTAGCCTCAATCTTGGCGAAATCATTCTCTGAAATCACCTGACCCTCGGCTGGCATCACGTCGTAGAAGAAACCGCTCTCTACGGCTGGACCGAAGCCGAACTGAATGCCTGGATAAAGCTCCTGGAGAGCCTCAGCCAACAAGTGGGCAGATGTATGCCAGAATGTGTGCTTACCCTGCTCATCCTCAAACTTGTAGAGTTCTACGTTAGCATCCTCATTGATAGGACGGTTCAACTCTACTGTCTCACCATTTACACCGCAAGATACAACGTTGCGAGCGAGAGCCGGTGAGATGCTCTCGGCGATTTGTAAGCCAGTTACGCCCTGTTCATACTCACGAACAGATCCGTCTGGGAATGTGATTTTTACCATAACAACTTAGTATTTTTATTAAATCAAATGCAAAAGTAATACTTCTTTTTGTAACAAGCGAATATTTTGCATTAAATTTTCATAACTTTTCATTTTCAATACATTACAACCTATATTATATAATGAGAAATAACAAATTAGAAATGAGAAATGAGATAAGGGAAAACAAATAAAATGATGAGAGAAAAAAAGAAAATAAAAGGGGGTTAACAGGAAAACATTGAGGATACACCTTCCCCACAACTAACAAAAAGACACTTCTTTGTCATTTTTTATCATATATTTCTTTGCCATTACAAAGTTTTTCCGTATTTTTGCAGGCGATTAATTGACAAATTGCTAAATATTTCAAAAATGACAGGTACACCAAAGATTCTCATTATATATACTGGCGGTACAATCGGTATGGGTAAGGACGTAAATACAGGCGTTCTCGAACCTCTCGATTTCAACCATTTGGTTTCATCAATGCCCGAATTCCAACTGATTCAGGCAGATATTGATGTGAGAAAATTCGACCCACCGATAGACTCCAGCGATATGGACCCAATGGGATGGGCTGAACTGGTGGGCATGATAGCCAACAATTATAATGACTATGATGGCTTTGTTATTCTGCATGGCACGGACACAATGGCCTACACCGCCTCTGCCCTATCGTTCATGCTCGAAAACCTGACCAAGCCTGTCATTCTCACCGGTAGCCAGTTGCCTATCGGCGAATTGCGTACCGACGGCAAGGAGAACATGATGACTGCCATCGAGATAGCCTCCATGAAAGATCTGGAAGGCCATCCGTTAGTACCAGAGGTCTGCATCTTCTTCAATGGTAAGTTGCTGCGCGGCAACCGTACTACGAAGATCAATGCAGAAGGATTCCATGCATTCGATTCCTTCAACCATCCTCATCTCTGTGATGTAGGTATCAACTTCTCTTTCCATCCGCACCACATTCTGAAGCCAGACTATCGCAAGCCGATGGTACCTCACATGAAACTGGATCCGAACGTCATCGTCTTCAGTCTCTTCCCAGGCATTCAGGATACCATTGTCCGCCACGTCCTGGAATCCCCATCTCTGCGAGGTATTGTGATGAGAACTTATGGTTCAGGCAATGCCCCTCATGCCCCTTGGATCATACGACTGCTCGATCAGACAGCCCATCGCGGTGTGAACATCATCAACATCAGCCAGTGCATCACGGGATGTGTGGATATGGAGAGATACGGTGCTGGATTCCAGCTCAAGGTAGCTCATGTGGTGAGCGGCTACGATAGTACCGTAGAGGCTGCTGTCACCAAACTGATGTACCTGCAGGGCAGATATCCAGACAATCGCATGGTGCGCGAAAAACTGAAACAGTCACTGGCAGGAGAAATCACGCTTCCGGAGTAAATACCCGGAAGCATATCATTTTTTATAAACCAGTTTGCTTCTTCATACCCTCAAAAAACTTTTGCTGTAATTGTTTGGCAAGTTGGTTCTCTGGATTGAGTTTAAGCGCTTTCTCATAGTTCTGCATGACATCAAGATAATAGCGCTGGCCGTTTTGTACAGGATTCTGTACGATACGTACCATGAATAAAAAACCTCGAAGAGTACAGATATCAGACTGGTTTGCATTCCTCATTTTTTCCATTTTAGCAATGGTTTCTTCTGCTCCAGCCATCAGGTTTTCCGTTTCCGGAGCATGCGGATTCATAACGGAAAAATTGAGGCTTTGCAACACCATCTGAAATTTAGGTTGAATACTATCAGGAAACATATCATCAATACGTTTCATCTCAGCAACACAATTCAGGAAGTTTTCAGGAGTGGGTTGTTGGAGTTTTGAAAGAGACTGTCCGATAAGTGCCTGCATATTAGGCTCTTGGGCATGAATGCTTACTGTAGAGATCAAAAAGAAGATCCCCATCAACATGAACTTTTTAAAAATTTGAAATGTCATAAGCTTTGTTATTTTTAAGTGAAACAAATATACCTATATAAAAGAATCTATCGCGGGATGAGACAATCGGGCGACCCTTGGCGTCATATCCGAAAACATTCGTGCGACCAAGGATGTTATTCAGCGAAGAATAAATAATCACCTTGGGACTCAGCAAATAAGTCAGATTTACATCTACACTGTGATACGGCGGAGTCTTACCTTGCAGAAAGAGACGACCGCTGGCATAAGATTCAGCCAAACTCAGAATAGCTTTTCCGAACGAATATTTCGCAGTCAATCTCAGATTATGTCTGGAAGCAAAAACAGGTGTTCGTTCTTCCGTATAATCCAGATAGAAACGTCTGGAGTCATTGTATGAATAAGACAAGGTGGTGGAAAGACGCCTGCAAAGAGAATGGTCATCCACAAAGAGATCAAACCCCTTACTCGTCCCATATCCTTTCGGAAGATAAACACCCTTATCCCATAAAGGCAACCGATGATATTTCTTCCAATAGGGTTCTATCCTTACAAGTGTACCCGCCGATTTATATTGCATGGAGATGATAGCATGATCAGCAGTACACTGCCCAAGAGAATAGTTGCTGGTGGCGAGATTATCATCACTTGCAGTCTGACTATACCGTCCCGCAACAAGCGAAATCTGGAAAATCTTGTTGGGAACATAAGAGAGTGTAGCTCTTGGCATGAACAGCCACTGCGCATGCGACATATATTCAGTCCTTGCTGAAAGATTCAGAAACACACCGGGCAGCATCCTCCACTGGGCATCAGCATGGGCAGCCAGAATGTTATAATCCAGGGTGTAGCAATAGGAATCATACTCCAGTAAACTGTTTCGCTGATAATCCTCCACACCAACCGACAATTTCAGTACATCTGAACAAACCTTGCGCATTTCTGTCTTCAGATGTATCTCATTCCTGAAATTATAAAAACTGTCACCAGCAGCCTTGGCATCTTTTATATCATTGAAAACCGATGAATTTGCCATACCACAAAAGAAGGTATAACCAGTCCCTATAGCTGCCTTATAGGTAGCATTTGTATAAACATTGTTCTCCTTCAGCAATAGGTTTCTATCATCAATACGTTGCCCTACAGAAGTAAAATCATAGCCAACGTATGTCTTCAAAATTCCAGCATTCTTGAACTCCCTCTTATATTGGGCCTCGCCAGATAATTTCCGGTATGGCTTGAAGAAATCGAATCTTTCAGAAAACAACTGGTTGTAGATACCCATGCTTGTCATTGCCGCATTAAATGACAGACTGCTGGTATCAAACACCTTAGTTCCACCGATATTCCAGTCCACCAGTGATGCACTGGCTCCATATTTGTCGCTCGTAGCCACATCAGTAGTCTCCATCGGAAGAACAGATGAAAGAGCCTGCCCATATTCTCCGCCATAACCTCCAAGAGAAAAGCAAATTCCCTTGAACAGAAAAGGAGAAAAACGGCCTCGCACTGCTGTATTTTCGGCATTGGTACTATAGGGAACAAGTACGTGCATTCCATTGATAAAAGTCTGACATTCTTCGCTTTCACCACCCCTCACATAGAGTTTGCCATCCTCTCCCACCTTTTGCGTTCCTGGCAATGACTGCAAAGCTGCCACAATGTCTCCACATGAATTACCTGCCATCACCACGTCCAGCGCATCCATCGTCTTAAAATGATCACTTTTTCCAAAACTGTAAGTGCTGGCAGATACTACAACTTCTTGGATTGTTGCAGCCTTTTCTTTCATTGAAATGGTGAGATGCTTCAGTTTGCTGACATCAGAATCCTGTGTGTATTCCTCAAAGCCTATCATGGCTGCCTTCAGGGTTATTTCTCCTGTCTTGGAAGTGTAAAAAGAGAATCTTCCAAGAGAATCCGTCAGGCATCCATCAATAGTACCAGCGATAAAAACGTTGGCACCAACAAGAGGTTCCAGACCACTCATGACCATTCCTGAAATCAGAGTCTGAGCAGTCAGATCAACTACCATAAATAGCAGTAATGCGATATGTATCATTCGTTGTTTCATGCTGCAAAGATACAGCACAAAACGGAACTAACCAAATTCTCAGGATATACAGCTAAAACCTATGACAGACAACAACTTATGATGACGAACAACTAATTAAAAGGACGAATAACTAAGTAAGATATGTCTTAAACTGAGGCACAAATGACCGCGAAACTGGGATGATATCAGCACATTTATCCAGTTTCAACTGATACCCGTTAGAATTACCTTTTGCCGAAGATATATTGTTCACATTGACGGCAAAAGAGCGGTGACATTGGAAGATATTATCATATCCCTTCAGTTCTTCCAGAGTACGCGTCAGCGTATTATGAACATCAACAGAAACGACATGATCCTCCTTTACAAAACAGACCGAGATATTGTTTTTCTGCGCTTCGATATAAAGCAGATCATTGATAGGCATCGCAAGATCATTTCCCCTGCTGCTCGTATCGTGGATTGTAATAATCACCTCCTTTTGTTCCTGAGTCGTTTTGTGCAACAAATCTTCCATTCTGTCTCTTAAATATCTGTTGTATTGTATTCCGACTGACAGCAAAGTCAGAAAGATACCTACAATAATCGTCCAGTTCAAAAACAACAGAAAAAGCCTGATAGTGATTGTATAATGAAAGAGAAATGAGGATAAAAGAAAATTACAAAAGGCAATCATGACAATGAGCCCGAGTACTGCCATTCCTTCATGCCAGATGCGCCAGGGATTGACAGTCCGGTGAAAACACTTCAATACCAAAGCTAAATAAAGAGCATAGCACACGAAAGTGACCATGCCAAACAAGGCAGCAGCAAGACATTTATTGCCCTGATACAGACAGAACCCGAAAGGCTGCAGAAAATATAATATAGCCCAAATGACAAGGCCATAGAAAAATCCATCTCTCAACCAGTGTCTGCTCTGCTTGAATGGATATATGCGAGTAAGGAATGACATCATAAAATACTATTGATTTAAATTCTACTGGCAAAAGTACAAGAAGCTTATGCTATTCATTTGTCAAAACAAAAGCAATATTTACTTCGCCAGATGTTCATATAAGCATCTGGCGAGGTTGACATCATTGCCTTAGCATTCTGAGTTCTTCTATCATGCGACCCAATTCTGAGAAAGTATAATCTCTATTGCCTTCACTTTTTTCCGAAACCGAACGATTGGAATTATCTATAGCGACAGACAAACTACCACCTTTCTTCACAAAATAAGAATGGAGACCTCTACATTTGATAAAGAAGTCTATCTTTTTGCGATAATCGCAACATTGGTTTAAATCTCTCAACAAAGGCTCTTGCTCTGCATACATCTTGGAAGTATAGCGGAAATAGTAGAGAAAGAACAACTCGGTGCAAAGATGAGTTTCAAAGAACTTAACCTCGCAAAAGATTCCTTTTTTGGGCTTATCAATTATAGAAGCATACTTCTTTTTCAAACGGGCATATTGCGAACGTTCTGACTCCCTATCCTTGGTATCCATGTCTATCACGCAGAAGATATGGTTATAACCAAGGGAAATGCCTTCTTCTATTTTATGTTCCAACTCCTTGAGACTGGTGTGTTTAGGATAGTCGGGCTTGACAGTTAAACCTTTCAGTTCATCACATAGCGACTTGAAATAGAAAAACTCGGTTGGTCCTTCTCCCAAAATCAGTGTTGTATTTCTTTGCTTGCCCATAACTTAGTCCTCCAAATCTACAAATATAGAACCTAATTCAGGCTTTGCCCCTAATCTGCCAATACGATACGAATTGTAGAGAGAGAGATTTTTGTGCAAGCCATAAGAATCACCACGACTATACTCCGACGAAGCTGTCTCCTTGTTTTTCTCTACGAACCATACCACGCCACGATTGTCATTAATCATGTCTTGCGACAGCAAGGTGGTCTCTTGGCTTGTAATCAACAGTTGCGACTGGTCCGAATTAAACAGGAAAATGTTGAGATAATAAAACAGCAAATCATAATGCAAATCTTCTCCCAACTCATCCAGATAATAGATGTGGTTGCCACTTATCAAATCGTATAACGTATCCAAAATACGGATGAACTTAAGTGTTCCCTTGGATTGTAATTTGAGAGAAATATCAAAAGTTCCATTTGGGGAATGATTTTCAAAGACAACCGATTCAACCGTTGGACGCAACAGCTCGTTCTTGACTGATGTCGGAATGGTTTCTTGCTGAATATGCTCACGGAAATCCTGAGATAGTGAACGATCTTCCAACACAGGTCGAAAATCTGTGATATTCAAATCAGCCTTTTTCAGCATCTGACAGAAAAACTGATGCTTTTTCTTGTCTTCATACGCAGCTTTTAGAATCTCAACGATACCTCTGCTTTCGGTATCACCATCCACATTATGGTAATGAACCATGATGTACGAATGAAGCTTTGCCAATGGCACTATGTCTTCCTTAAAGGTGTTTTTAAGGCAAACAGACAGAGCACTATGATTATTGAGCGTATTCTCACGAATACTGTCTTGGGTCTTTTGTAGCAAGCGAAGACTTGAACCAAACTTGATTTCTGCCTGTAGATTTTCTCCCATGTAGGTACGTTCGTAAAAAAGAGCCTTTGAGCCTTTAGGGTAATAATTAAGCTCTTCATGGAGAATCTGGTTGACATCAAACTGCACCTGATAGTCATAACGAACTCCCTCTGCATAAAAGGAAACAAACATTTCTGTTGGTTCACTCTTAGTCAACGCAAAAGGAATACATCTTGTAATCTTCATATTAGCGTTACCCTTTGGATAAGCCAAAAGATGGAAAACCTCATCCAATGCCCAGAGCATATTAGATTTTCCAGAAGCATTTGAGCCATACAACACACCTAATTTATAGAGGTATGTACCATCAGGCATTTCCGCCACAAGTTCGGAAGCAGAACCCTTTGCAACAAAGTTCAGCTCCTGTTTGTCACCAATCGACAAGTAATTCTTTACCCAAAAATTTCTTATCATATTCTGAATATTTTGCTTGTTTTTGTAATTTGCCTACAAAAATAAACAAAATATTTTGCAACTCAAACAAAATAAGATAGAAATTTACGATTTTCTATTATTTCTTTGTTAAAAGACGGTTCGTTCGTTGGAAGTCCAATAATGAAGTTCCTCATTTCTTATATTATATGCGCAATTAACAATTCATTCCTTCTTTGAAATGATAGAGATCAAATCTTCATTTGTTATGGGATAAAGTTTACCGTGATATTTAGCATACAACTCCACCTCATCCTTTTCTTTAAAAAGTTCAATGGCATCAATACCCAAATGAGAAGCAATACGAGAAACTGTATCAAGAGTAGGAGAAATTTTGCCGTTTATATAATTGCTCAGATTTGATTGACTCAAACCGGATTGTGCTGCAAAATCCTTTAAGGTAATTCCCCTTTTTGCTAATATTTCTCTCAGTCTTAATCCTATCATAATTATCTATTTTTAGAAGGAGGAAAAGCCATCAAGATAATAATTCAAGATAGGCTTTATTCCAAAGGAAGAGGACTTTGAAGAGTTCTCAGAGAGTGATTACGAGAAATATCACAAGGAAGTGGGAGAAACGGAAGGTAAGATGTTCCGCTTTGTCCAGGGTAAATTGGATGAATCGGAGTATGTTTTTACATTTGATGAATTTGAAAAGAAAAAGTTGCTTGAAGGATCCGAAGTCATTCGCAATCTTGCAGATGATCATCTGAGTGATTCTGACGATGAAACGCTCCAGTATGTGGCACGTGTTATGCCGTATCCTTTCACAAAAGGAACCAAGTATGAAAAGAAAAATCCAAAGTGATAAAGACAATGGTGCAGAAGAATATGAATGTAATCACACGATCAACATCCTTACATTGCGATATGATGTACAACTGATGCCTCCAAGGAATGGAGAAGAAAACGTCCTCTCTTATTGTGACAACAGGTTGTTGTTCTTCATCATTCTCTAATTGGGCAACAAGCTGTTGCCCAATTAGAGGTAGTAAAAAAATCCATCTCCAAATCATTATCATTTAACCAGCAAGCTGCTAATTTGTTCTTTAGTCAAGCCTGTAACTTGCATAATTTGACTTACTGACATACCTAATGCAAGGAGATGCTTTGCAACATCAAGACTTTTAGCAAGTTCACCTTGTTCAATTCCTTGCTTTATTCCTTGCTTAATCCCCTTCTCATTTCCTTCCAGCCAGGCACTATACATCCCCAGGTTGTAATTATCAACCTGACGCTGGCTCTCTTCATATTTTTCCATTTCCTCCTTGCTCAGGCAGCGGCTGTCAGCCACTTCAGCCAAACGCTTGAAGATCTTCTTCTGCGTCTCAAATGGAATTCTTTCTAATGTAGTCATATGCTTCAATACGTAAATCCACTTTTCAAAATCTGTTACACATTCCTCCGCCTTCTTCGTGAAATACGGAAGATTCAAATAGATGAAGCGAAGCTTGTCTGTGAAAGGCACTTCGCTATTTTTCTCTCTCAACATCACATCAGATTTAAACTGACTGATCTCTTCTCCGACATGAGGAGAGAAATTCATAAAACTGATCACATATACAGGAACCAGCTCATAAAATGAAGGCTTGTCCTTGGACTTTTCTTTCTCACGCTGATTGGTAATAGCCTTGCTGGCATAGCACAACGTGCGATTCACGAAATTAACCGTCCAGTTGTTCTGCATCTCCACAATGAAATGCTTGTCCTCATCTGTCTCGCAATAGACATCATATATACAGCCTCGCAAATCCTTGGAATCAGCCAACTGCTCTTTGTCCTTGAAGGAGACATCCCTGACTTGAAATTCCCCCTCGAACAAATCGTTTAAGAAACTTATCAGCAAATCCTTGCTGAACTCCTGACCGAACAATCGCTTAAAGCCCCAGTCGGTAAATGGGTTAATGTATTTCGCCATAATATTTGTATGATGTATGTTGTTAACGCACTATTGCGTCTTCGAGGGCAAAAGTACGATTAATTTTTGAAAAATGCAAATCTGAAAGCAAAAAAAATCAATATGATGGAGAATATCGGCGTAAAAACAAGGAAAACCACCTCGTCATTTTCGTTGATTTATGGAATATGAGAAGAAGCCCCAGATATCTGATCAGACAATTCAAAAGAAAAATATAAAGGAAAGAGCTCTAACTGTATGGTTGAAACGGGCTGAAAGCCCAAAGGCTCGTAACCCAGGGCAGCACCTGGGTACACTCGCAGTCAGCAATGCGCCCTGTAAGGGCAAAAGCTTAAAAAATATATTGTTTTTCACAGTTTTCTCCCATTTTCCTTGCATGATTCAGATAATAATCGTAAATTTGCAGTAGATAAAATACGCAAGCTTATGAAAGAGAAAAGCTATACA
>OGKS01001631.1_pt1 | contig 10017 bp, 12 predicted proteins | sample 1572491 | NCBI WGS metagenome assembly OGKS01 (sample SAMEA2582153, study PRJEB24529) | metagenome | biome: Human gut stool | place: China | collected 2011
GTATGAATCCGGTTATCACCGTAATAATAACGAGTGCCGGAAAAAACATACCCTGGAAGAACTGACTACGGGAGGAGCCGTACATTGGAATGCACCGGCCTTTAAGCTCGGTCTGAACGCTTTGTATTATGATTTAAAACCCCAGACCCGTTCATTAACACCATTTCCCGGCGAGTCGAAGTATGACGGCCTTTTCCTGTGGACAGGCTTATATCAGACGTTAGCAACACCGATTTTTCACAAAGTGCATTGACCAGAGAACTTTTCCCGACCCCCGAAGAACCGACAAACACAACCGTTTCGCCTTCCGATATGGACTTCCGTAACCGGACAATCGTTTCGGGCTGATGAATACTCGTGAAAAATACGGGTATCTGACTGGAGATATGTTTTATTTGTTCCTCAACACTCTGTCTGTCAAAATCTAAATCGGCTTTATTAAGAACTAATACAGAGCTGATATTTTCCTCCATTATCTGAACCATAAAGCGTTCTACTCTGCGAACATTGAAATTATCATCAAGGCTCTGCACAATAAATGCCTTATCGACATAAGAAGCAATGGCCTGCTTATCAGCAACCGTGCCACTTTTCTTGCGATACAATGTCCGCTCACGAGGCAAACTATCAACTATAATCCCTTTATGTTCATCGAACGGTTGAAAAATGACCCAATCACCTGTACAAGGTAATTCATCATCCGATTTTCCATACATCATATTTCCCGTGAGTTCACACTGAAACAATCCGTTTCCGGAAATTACCTCGTAGCAAGTACGGTGTACAATGGAAACACGCCCATGAGCAAGGGCACTATATATTGATTCTTGTTTTAGCTGATTGAGTTTCTCATTCCAACCATAAATAGTTAGGTTATCGTCGGATTTGTGAATTGTTTGATTTTCGTTATTCATGATCTTAATATATAGAGCGCACACGTTGAAAAGCATAACAATGCTTTTCACACCATTGTACGCAAGTTAAAAATTGAATTTATAAAAACATAGAAAACACCCTCGAATGGAATCATCCGAGAGCAAACGAAAGGACAACCTGTGTCAGAAACACAGATTGTTTATCAAACCAAATCCGATTTACTATTTTTAGTCATGCTGCAAAGATAGGCATTTTTTATTTGATGGCAAAACGGGCAGTCATTTCATATCTCAACTTGATGACACGGTACTGTTCGGTAGCAGCCGTCCCCATGCTGACATTGCTCTGTGCCTGAAAAGGAAGATAACGGCTTATATTATTATCAGCTGGTTCTACAATACGGATCACTTCACCCAATTCCTGTCCCATCGCTTCCACCAAGTAAGATGCTTTTTCACGGGCAGCTTTCAATGCTTCAATCTTACCTTGCTTCCGATACATTGGCAAATCCTTATGCTTCAATTCTCCGATGCGCATGGACTCAATTCCCCATGTGTTGACAGAACGGATAATGGAATTAATCTGCTCAAAATCGGTCAACCGGATATCCAATTGCTTACCTATCAGAAATTCCTTTCCTCTCTGGCGCCAATAATCCCCTATTTCCTGTGTACGGATAGCATCATCCGCTATTCCGATTTTGCGCAAACTCCGACGCAAATCCTTTTCAATCATAGCCAATGGCACTTTCGTCCGAAAATCTTCCTCTTTCTTTGATTTACCCGTATATTCTTCTTCCCAGTATTCCTTTATCTGAATCAGAAAATGTATTTCATCCGGAACGACTTCAATCTCCGAAGAACCAGTCACTTCAATATATTTCCCATCACTTTCTTGAGCATTGACAACCATACTCCATGCAAACAAAACAAAAGCTAATAAAAATACCTTTTTCATATCTTTGATTTTATAGTACAACCTCATTTACAGCATCCGAATGATTATATCACAAAGCTATTAAAAAAAACTGTAAAATCGATCTTATCCCAAAATATCAATCAAGCTTTTTCGATCTATCAAAATTATATCTCCATTCTTTACCTTACACTTTGGAGACGTCTTACCGGAAAGCAAAGAAATATTTCCTTCTTCAAACAAATGCTTCAACCGGGTAGTGGAAAGAGAAAAACACCTTTTTATCAATGATAATAATTTCAGGTTCAATTCAAGATCACATTCGATCCAAATACTTATTATCTCGTTGTTCATATTCATAATATCTTCGAAGGAGATATTACTTATCACCTCATATTCAACGCTATCGTAGTCTATTTGAAGCTTGTTCTTACTTGCCATTCCGGCTGAAAAAGCATACTGCCAGGCCACTTCTCTATCATTCATAGAAAAGCTATGAAACAGTTTTTTATCAATCAAGTCCGGTTTGGTGCGTGACAGCAAAGTTATATTACAAGTGTTATCGCACTTCACGCACCTGTAAATCAGCCAGACATCAATGTTCTTTTTCTGTGCATTCATCCTGAACTTATCACTGCAATAAAAGCGGTCACTCTCACAGTGGCTGCATTTCTTAATCAATAAAGGAGTATTCTTCACCTTTATCTCCCATGTAAATGTTGTTTCCATAATTATACAAAAGCTATTATCTTTCTTTGTGAATCAAATCTTTTTCACCGCAAAGTTGGATATTAGCCATTTGTATAATTCACAAGATGTCACAAGACGACATGAAATTTATTTGTCCAGCTCATCCATCATCTTTATAATTTTATCTTTCAACTTATCAAGAAACTGCGTCCGACTCTTCTTCCGGTTTCTGATTTCCAGGAATATGCGATAAAAGTCTCCAATCTCAATATTGAAAAGAGTCTCGCAGCAGAAGGCTATGTCTTTTAAACTGGTATTTCCATTGTTAAAGCATTTGCCCGCATACAGGGCATAGATAAACTCAACCAAAGCGACCTTGCTGTCCGTCCACTGCAATAGCCGGTTTTCTACCATTGAAGTGAATTTCAAATGAAGTTCCTCTGATAATATCTCTATTTGAGCAGACAGGTATTCCGCTAAACGATTGTTGGCTATGATTTCAGCCACACTTGAATCATGCAGGGTAGTGAAAGAAGAATCCCTGTCCAGCAACCCGAAACGGGTGTCTGCCAGAATATCATAGTTTCTTCTGACAAAATATTGTTCGTCGAGTTCCGTCCTGCCGGTACGGTAATAATCATAGAAAGAATTATTCAGGAAGTATTTTTTCAAGTTCTCCAGTTCCGACTTCAGATATTTGCATTGGGAAGACGGAGATTCGCCGATACGCTTCTTTTCAATCTGATACAAGCGGACATAAAACATCAACAGCCCGGAAATCTGTGGTTTCCAGGTCTTAAAGAAAAGAATTTCTTCTTTCGGATTCGGGAATTGGTATTCGGCAACGGCGGATTTCAACAGAATAAGAGACATCTGTATGACATCAATAATCTGCTTAATCTTATCTAGTGGGGCAATCGGCTGTCGCTCAATTCTTTCAATCTCTTTTTCTATGTTCTGCTTACTATTTCTTACGAAATTTTCCATTCGTTTTCATATCGCATACGTTTCAAGAAACCATGCAGTAAATAATAAAAATAACAAAATGAAAAACCGGTTCGAGTGGAATTACTCAAACGAAAGAAATTAGCCTGTGGTTCGTGAGGCTAATATTAAGCCAGAACAAATTTAAGAGTTGCGCCCAAAATAGTTACTTTTTGATTTCAAGGGCAAATATAATCGTTTTTTATGATTATATGACGTTTTGGTGAAATTTAAAGAACAAGGTATCCGAAAAAGCACAAAAATAGTATCTTTGCCTGCGATTTATTACCAAAGATGTGATAAAGCTATTTTTAATCATTTAATAATAAAGACTATGATTAGATTAAATGTTTTCGTCCGCGTAAGCGAGACAAACCGCGAAAAAGCGATTGAGGCAGCTAAAGAACTGACTGCTTGTTCTTTGAAGGAAGAAGGATGCATTGCTTATGATACTTTCGAAAGCAGTACCCGTCACGACGTTTTCATGATTTGTGAAACATGGCAGAACGCTGAGGTATTGGCAGCTCACGAGAAGTCTCCGCATTTCGGCAAATATGTAGGTATCATTCAGGAATTAGCTGAAATGAAACTGGAGAAGTTCGAATTCTAAATGAAACACGAAGAATAGATATACTATCTATCCAACTATCATCAAAAAGAGAGAGACATTCTTCTTCGAAAGGAAAGAATGTTTCTCTCTTCTTTATTTCCAGATCGCACGAGAATAGGACTGTATGAAGAGATTAGTCCAGCTTCTTATGAATAAATGTCCCTTCAATCCAATAAGTTGCGTGATTCGATTCAAATTTCAGCAGCACATAGCCCGGATCGGTAGGACCTCCAGGAAAATGTTCGATAAACCAGTCCTGCCAAAGTTCTTGTTTCATCTTCTCGTCGGTTACCACTTCCACCGTTCCCGTCAATGCTACACTGTCTCCCTTATCCTGAAAGCATAATCCGGCTTTCGGGTTCTTACGAAAGTCGATAGTCTTTAATGAGTCCGCTCCGGTAGACATCCAAATAGTAGAAATCCCCTCTGTTGCAATCTTGCTCATCGGCACAGGACGGGGATACCCCTCTTTATTTACAGAAGCAAGCACTACCACTTCACACCTCTGCAACAACTCGGTTGCTTTCTCTTTCATTGTTTTTGTTGACATAATCTTATTGGATTTATATTACGATTGCAAAGATAACGGCATGAAGTTCTTTTCTATTGTAAAAAATCGACTTTTACCAGCCTACTTTCCAGGTTCGATATAGGTCAGCGTCGTATCTTCCGGCACAGTAAGTGAAAGAAATGACGTAGGAGTACTGCCCGACAATGATTTCACTTCTTTCGAGAAATGCGCTAAATCGTAATATCCCGCATTAATCGCCGTAGTCAACAGATTGGAAGGTGCGGTATTCCTTAACAATTCTACAGCATTCTTGAATTTGATAATGCGACTGTACTCTTTAGGAGTGTATCCGGTGTAATACTTGAACTTCCGTTCGAAATGGCGCTGGCACAAACAAACTTCGTCCATCAAGCTGCGGACAGAACGTTTGCCACCGGACTGGTTAATCATATTTACCGCCATGGCGACATGGGAATCGGCAGATTGATAATGACGGGCCAAATACGCCAGCAGGTATCCTTCCACCAGTTGTATCCTTCCTTCTATATGCTCCTGTTCGCATAGTCTTTCAACAAAAGTATCAAAAACAGCCCTCATCTCCCTTGTACTGATTCTGCTGTTCACAAATTCATGCAAAGGCAACTTTGTGAAGCAGGACAACCCGCAAGGCAGAAAGCGGATACCAAACATATGAATGGATTCGGCGTAAGTGACCAATTCGGAGAATTTTGTCATCGGCCCTACAAAGTAAGAACGATACGGCTGCATAATCAGGCTCTCCTTCTCTACTGCTTCAGCTACTTCTCCCAGCGTAAAAATAAAATCAGTACACCCATCCGGCAGGATATGGATACGCATACCATATTCCGGAGTACCTTTCAATTCCCAGTAATTATCAACATAGGGAGCAAGCAAATGGGAGGGCTGATATTCTGTGTACATTGATTTGTTTTGCGGACAAATATAGTGAAAATAAATTCTAATTCACAATACGCCCGTTTGCCTTAGCCTTTTGAAGCCATTCAGGGACAATTTCTTTGAGAAATTTATCTTTGTCCGCCTTTTCAACAGCCATATCCAAACCAATATATTGCTGTGCTTTTTCTTTCGTTGTAATATCCGGAAGTGGTACATTATCTGTATACCCATGCGCTACAAGCACTTTGCTGATAAGCATACGAGCTTGGAATACTTTATTTAAGCCATGCCCCAAAATACGCATGGTTTCCTGCGGGGCATGAAAAGAACCGCCATGAGAAGATACGCCGAAATCCCATCTCCACTGTGCCTGACGAATTAACAGCAAGGCTTCTTGCATTTCATTTTCTGTAGCTCCTATATCCCAAGTAAACTTCGCTTCGATATGTGCTTTTGCCAACTCCTTTTCTAAAAGTGTACGCAACTCATTTGCCTTTTGCTGACGTTCGTATACATTTTTACAGAGCGTCTCTTTATTATCACGATGACAAGTCTGACAAGTGCGTTCAGTCACTGCTAACGGATTCTGAATATGGTGATCGCTATATTTTATCCCTCCTTCATCATTGTAAGGCATGTGACAGTCAGCGCACGACACACCACGCTGGGCGTGTATGCCCATCTTGAAAATTTCATAATCAGGATGTTGAGCCTTTAATATAGGGGCACGGCTCAATTTATGAATATAATCAGTAAATCCGATTTCATCATAATACTTTTCTAAATCTTCAACAGTGAAGCCCTTATCCCAAGGAAAAGTAGGATATTTTATATTCCCCTTGAAATAATACTCCGAATGACACTGTGCACAGACCAATGAACGCATTTCCTGTGGAGTAGCCTTTGTAATATCCTTGCCTTGGCGTTGGAACGCTTCAATCAAAGCCGGACGGCTGATATGAAGATTCATTGTTTCCGGGTCGTGGCAATCAGAGCAGCCAATCGGATTTACGATTTCGGCCCCCATAGCTCCCCATTTATTATTATAGAAAGAATCGACACCCAATGCTTCCATCATACGGGGAACATCCGGACTTTTACAAGTCCAGCAAGTAGACGGTTGCGGACCATCCGTCGGGTTCACAGGTGCACCGGTACGTAACGATGCCGTAATATCCTCAATAGCATGCATGTGCCCCCGTGGAGTAGAATAATCTTTAGAGAAAGCGTATCCCGCCCATAGAATCACCATTTCAGGACGTTTTTCCAAGGCATCCACAGCTATATTCCCATTAAATTCGCTTTCAAAGTCAGTCTTTGCAGTTTCCGTCCAAGTTTGATATTCACGGGGGAAATCATCCTTGAATAGTTCATTTCGCGCTTCAATCCCCTTGATGACGTTTTTACGGTTGTTGAAAATGCTGGCAACTTCCGCCCTCCGTTCCATCAACGCAGAAACGCATAATCCCAAAACAAATACAACGACCATTGAACCTCCGAACAACAGCCATCCTTGCCATGATTTTAATTTCTTTTCCATTGTATATCGGTTTTATTATTTTATTACGTATTTCATTTCCTATTTATCTTTCTGATTCACCATCTTCCGGAGCCATTCGGGAACGGGCGATTCCGGAAGAGGAACAATAGCTCCCGGAGTGCCGGACAGAGAGTTTTTTCCACCATGAGGAACATCACGATGGCAATCCCAGCAAGCCTTCCCCTCTCCTACTTGTGACATCATATAATCAATCTTCCCCGTCTTCACAAATTCCGTATTGAGTTGTGTATGACAGCGAATACAATTATTCATTATCACTTCGGAACTGGCTTCATGAGCCTGAATCACCTGCGGCTCGCTTTTGCGTATGAGAAAAGAAAATGGATACCCCTTTTGCGATTTATTTTTTAATAAAAGTGATATTTTGTTGTTTATTGCATAGATTTGTTATACTTATGCAATAAAAACCTAGTCTATGGTAAGCGTATTGCCTTGCAAGGTGACAGTGACTTTTTTCATTCTATTAAGCAATGAGATTGTATGCTCTAAATCTTTAGTGCGATCGGATATGAAGTGCATTTTATACGTCATTGCTTCTTTGTTTCTGAATTCTATGTTTACATTGTACCAGCGTCCTAAGTTTTGCATAATATGCCGTCCTTCCAATAGACGTAAGAGTCTAAGTCTACTTCTGTTAGAACGAAATTTCCATCAGATTGCAGGTGGGCGTCTTCTCCCGGATATAGTCGGGTATATGATCCTCCTTTTGTGTTACTTACTTCTACTTTCCCGTTAATAAGTACTACATGAGTATCTTCGGGAGTATAGCTACGTATATTGAATTCCGTGCCGAGAACGCGGGTTTGGACTGACTTGGTTTTTACAATAAAGGGATGCTTGGCGTCTTTGGCCACCTTGAAATAAGCTTCGCCTTCTAAAGTAACGATACGCTCGTTGCCAATAAAGGCTGTAGGGTAAACAAAATTACTATTAGCATTCAGCCAGACTTCTGTGCCGTCACATAATACCACTTTGAAACTTTCACCTCGTGGTACGGTAAGTACATGTGTCTGTGTAGTTGTTGAGATGACTTGCCTATAATCCAGCTCTTTCTTTTCAGACTTTGCAATGGCGGTTTTAGGCAGGACTTGATTGTTTGACTGCGGTTCGTCTAACACAACTTTTTCTCCGTCATCTTTTTGCAAAACAATATGTTGGGGAGTAGTATCAGCAGTGAATACAGTGATTGGTTCGAGTGCAGGGGTTGTCAGGCTATTAATTAAATAGTAACTCCCGAATAGAACGGTAATCATGGCGGCTATTCCGATAGTTATCTTCCAGAGATTGGAACGCATTCGTGTTGAATGTTGTTTTTTCTTAAATCGCTCCAATTCCATTTCTACATTAGGAAGCTCTATTCCTCCTTTTTGTTGTAGGAAAAGACTACTATCCATGATGTCGCGACAAGCTTGCAGGACTTCTTTATCTTTAAGCATCTCCTGCAGCTGTTCGTCGTTTATCTCTGAAGAACTCTCCATGATGTCGAGCGCCTTCTCTACAGATTCATCTGTATTATTTATATTGTCAATATCTTTATTCATCACTGTTTGACTGTATCATACTTATTTATATTACGTTTAATCATAAAATAAAGATACCTGATTTATGATTTTTTTGCACATTCTTCACGTATCACCTGTAATGCTTTCACAATATGCTTCCTGACTGCACTGACACTGATATTTAATTCTTCTGCCACTTCCTGATATTTCTTGCGTTGAATATAACATTCTTCTAAAATATGCCTGGTATGTGGAGTCAGTTTTTCCATTGCCTTGCTGATATGCATCATTCTTTCATCCTGCTCCAGATATTCCGTTTCAACATAACTTTTGGTCAGTTCGGAATAGATTTGTACATACTGTTCATGTATATTCTGATGTCGCAGGAAGTCAATGCTTTTGTTGCGAACGTAAATGTATAGATAAGATTTAGCCGTGGCTTTATCTATTTTTGCATAATTGGCCCAAATAAATTCGAAGGCGTCGCTTACGATATCCTTGCTAGCCTCCATATTATTAATCAGGTGAAATGCATAATAATAAAGTTGAGGATAGTACTCTTTAAAAAGAAAATCAAAATCGGCCTTATCTTCCACGTGCTTTAAAAGTGTTGAATAGTAAATAAATCGCGTTGCAAATAAACAAATAATAATTGAGAAAAGCAAAATGGCTTTTATTTTATATTTATCGTATCTTTGTGGCATCATATTTTTTCAATTAATATTCATGTAGGACCTGAAAAGTAATAATGGAGAGTATTTTAATTACAGGCGCGAGTGGTTTTATCGGCAGTTTCATCGTGGAGGAAGCGTTGAAGCGAAAGTTTGGTGTGTGGGCCGGGATTCGTTCTACGAGTAGCAAGCGGTATTTGAAAAACCGGAAAATCCACTTTCTGGAACTGGATTTTGCGCACCCTAATGAACTTCGTGCCCAACTCTCCGGGCATAAAGGTACTTATAACAAGTTTGATTATATCATTCATTGTGCCGGTGTCACCAAATGCTCTGACAAAAAGACTTTTGATTATGTCAATTATCTCCAGACTAAATATTTTATAGACACGCTGAAAGCGTTGAATATGGTTCCGAAGCAGTTTATATATATCAGCACGTTGAGTGTATTCGGTCCTGTACGTGAGAAGGATTATACTCCGATTGAGGCGGATGATACTCCGGCGCCCAATACGGCTTATGGGTTCAGTAAACTGAAAGCGGAACTGTATATTCAGAGTATTCCCGGTTTTCCTTATGTCATTTATCGTCCTACGGGAGTTTACGGACCTCGTGAAACAGATTATTTCCTTATGGCGAAATCTATTCAGAAGCATGTTGATTTCTCGGTGGGTTTCCGGCGTCAAGACCTTACTTTTGTTTATGTGAAAGACATTGTGCAAGCTATTTTCCTGGGAATAGAGAAAAATGTTACCCGTAGAACGTATTTCCTGACAGAC
>OGKS01001635.1_pt1 | contig 10004 bp, 9 predicted proteins | sample 1572491 | NCBI WGS metagenome assembly OGKS01 (sample SAMEA2582153, study PRJEB24529) | metagenome | biome: Human gut stool | place: China | collected 2011
CCCGCGGGGACGGGGGGCGGCCTGCGGCCCGTATCTTGGATTCTGCAGAGACTACCCCAGCAGCTGCCGGAGGACCAGGACCAATATCACGCCTGCCATGAGAGCGGGCATGGCCGCCAGGCGGTCGCTGCCGCCGGCTTCGGCCGGGATCAGCTCCTCGCAGCTGATGGTGATCATCAGTCCGGCGATGCAGGCGGTGACCATGCCCATGGTATAGGCCGGTACCTGCCGCCACAGCAGCCGCCCCAGTCCGTAGCCCAGCAGGGTGGGTAGGCAGGTGGAAAGGGAGAGCCAAAAGGCCTTTGCGCGGTGATGGGTGGCGTAAAGATAAGGGGCCGCTGTGCAGATGCCCTCTGGGACATCGTGGGTGGCGATGGCCACGGCGATGAGCAGCATGGTGCGGTTTTCGCTGCCTGCTGCCATGGCGATGCCTTCGGGGAGGTTGTGCAGCATAATGGCCGCGACCATAAGAAGTGCGGTGCGGCACTCCCCGCCGGGGTGGCTGGGCGGTGTGGGGGGCAGCAGGTGGTGCAGCGCCAGCACCCCAAAGACCCCTACCGCTAACCCGGCGGCGCAGGCAGGCGGGGAGCAGGCGGAAAGGCTTTCCGGGAGGAGTTCCAAAAAAGAGAGGGTGAGCATGGTTCCGGCGGCAAAGGCCAGCAGGCGGTGCAGCAGGCCCTCCCGGCTGGGCAGCAGCACCCCTACCGCCGAACCGATGAGCGGCCCCAGCACCGCGACTACCGGTACCCACAGTGTTTCCCGCATGGCAAGCCCCCCTTTTTTGGCATATATATTAGCCGGGCGGCAAAATGATGTGGCATTTGGGGAGAAAGTTTGCTATAATGGCAGCAGGAGCCCGCACAGGGCCGAAACGCCCCGCAGGGGCGCCCGCCCGGCATAGCCGGGTGGGCGAGGCGGTCGTAGGCCGCGAGGCGCCGCCGCAGGCGGCACCGACCTGCGGGGCGGACCGGCTCCGGGCAGAATACCAGAAAAGGAGAAGATGATATGCAGAAACCGGCACTTGTCATTATGGCCGCGGGGCTGGGCAGCCGCTACGGCGGGCTGAAGCAGGCTGAACCGGTCGGCCCCCATGGGGAGCTCATCATTGATTATTCCATCCACGATGCGATGAAGGCGGGCTTTGGCCGAGTCATCTGCATCATCAAACCGGAAAACCGGGAGATCTTCGAGGAGCGCATCGGTCGGCGACATACCGCGGCCAAGATAGAATATGCCTACCAGCGCATGACTGATCTGCCGGCAGGGTATGCCATCCCGGAGGGGCGGCAGAAGCCCTGGGGCACTGCCCATGCGGTGATGTGCTGCGCCGGGATGCTGCGGGAGCCCTTCGCGGTCATCAATGCGGATGACTACTACGGCCCGGAGCCTTTTGAGGAGCTGTACGGCTTTTTGACCGCGCCGCACGAGGAGAATGGTAAGCTGCAGCTGTGCATGGCGGGCTACCGTCTGGTAAACACCCTCTCCGATAAGGGGACGGTGGCGCGCGGCATCTGCACGGTGGATACAAACGGCAAGCTGACTGATATTGACGAGCGGCTGAAGATCGGCTGGACGGCGGATGGGCGCATTACCGATGTGAGCCGGGAAGCGGAAGTGGAATATGACCCGCAGACCCCGGTTTCGATGAACTGTTGGGGTTGCCCGCCGGAGCTGATGGAGGAATTCCAGCCGCGGTTTATTCATTTTCTGGAGCACATGGAGGACCCGCTAAAGAGCGAGTTCCTGCTGCCGGAGATGATAGGCGATCTGCTGCACGAGGGCTGCGCCGAGGTGACGGTGCTGCCGGTACATAACAAGTGGTACGGGGTGACCTACCGGGAGGACCACGAAAAGGTGGCGGCGGCCATGGCGGCGCTGACGGCCGATGGACTGTACCCGGAAAAACTGAAATAACGGCGGAGGAATCGCTGTTTTATGGGGGGCGGCCGCAGGCCGCCCCCTGTGCCGTTTAGAAAACGGGGAGGCAGCTGACAAAACGCCGGAGAAGGACCGTGGACATGGTGAAACATCAAATTTTATTAAAACTGAAAAAGGACCCAGTGCTGGCGGTATCGCTGGTGCTGGCGGTGGTGTCCGCCTTTTGGGTCAGGCCCTCAGCGGCCTATCTGGGCTATATAGATTGGCGTGTGCTGGCGCTTTTGGCGGCCTTGATGCTGGCAGTAGCGGCGCTGGGACAGGCCGGACTATTTGATGCAGTGACGGCTGCCCTGCTGCGCCGGATGAGGGATACCCGGCGGCTGGCGGCCGTACTGGTGGGGGTGTGCTTTTTTGCGGCGATGCTGATGACCAATGATGTGGCGCTGATCACCTTTGTGCCGCTGACGCTGATGCTGACCGCCCAGACCGGTACTGAAAGATTCAATATCCCTATTATTGCATTGCAAACGGTGGCGGCCAACCTGGGCAGCGCCATGACCCCCTTGGGCAACCCGCAGAATTTGTATCTCTATTCCCTTTCGGGGATGGGGCTGGGAGAGTTTTTGCGGCTGATGGCGCCGGTAACGGGTCTATCTTTGGTGCTACTGAGCGCGGCGGTACTGTGCCTGCCCTGCCGGCCGTTGGGCGCGGCTGATATCCGCCTGAACCGGCCGGACCGCCGGGGGCTGCTGCTGTGGGGAGCGGTATTCGCGGTATGTCTGCTTTCGGTGCTGCGTGTGCTGCATTACGGAATAGCGCTGGGCGCGGCGGTGCTGGCGGCCCTGCTTGCCGACCGGCGGCTGCTGCGGCGTGTGGATTACAGCCTGCTGCTGACTTTTCTGTTTTTCTTTGTTTTTGTGGGGAATATGAAGGCTCTGCCGACCGTTAGCGAGGCGCTTTCCGGACTGGTGGCAGGGAGGGAAATGGCGGTGGGGATCCTGCTGAGCCAAGTGATAAGCAATGTGCCGGCGGCTATGCTGCTTTCCGGCTTTACCGCCGATTACCCGGCGCTGCTGCTGGGGGTGAACCTTGGCGGGCTGGGCACCCTGATCGCCTCAATGGCAAGTCTGATCTCCTACAAGCTGTACGCCGCGGCGGATGGGGCCAGGACCGGAAAATATATGCTCTTTTTTACGGCGGTGAATGTAGTGCTGCTGGCGGTTCTGTGGGGAGCGATGGTTATAATATATAAATGAAATGATATATATTAAGAGAAGGAATTCCCGCTGGACGGCGAAATTTATTGATAGCATATACGCTATAAAGCAAGACAAAAAACGGATAGCAGGGTAAAGCGATGCTTTTTTGAAATGGGACAAGTTGGATAAAATTTTGTCATAGTTGCGCAATTTGATGCTTTTCATTAAAAAATAGTTGCGCAAAACTGCCGTAAATTAACGGAAACCAGGCACGGAAGAAAAAAGAGATATTCCTTTTTGGAAATATGGGTAGACTTTTTTGAGATATCCCTTTTCATATTTAGTATGTTATATTAACGGAGCTGAAAGACGCCAGATGCGGCGAATACAGTTTACGAGAAAAGGGGTATAGAGATTATGGAAGCGATTGCTGCCATTGTGATCTTTGTGCTGATGTTCGCACTGATCATACTGGATAAGATTCCGCGGCATTACATCACACTGGGGTGCGCCGCGGCAACACTCATCATCGTCTTTGGTGTATGTATGAAGAGCCCGCAGGCGATAATGGAAACACTGAACCTAAAAACCATCATCACCGGGAACTTCTGGATCAGCTCCGGAGAGAGCAGCTCCAGCGGTATCAACTGGGAGACCATCATCTTTGTGGCCGGTATGATGGTGATGGTGGAGGGCATGGCCAAGGCGGGCTTTTTCCGCTGGCTGTGCCTGACCATAGCCAAGGCGGTAAAATATAAGGTAATGCCTATTCTTATTACCTTTATGGTGATGAGCGCCGTACTGGCCATGTTTATCGATAGTATCACCGTCATTCTGTTCCTAGCGGCGGTAACGGTCGAGCTTTCTCAGCTGTTGAAATTTGACCCGGTGCCTATGGTGCTGGCGGAAATTTTCTGCGCGAACCTGGGTGGCTCCGCCACCATGTGCGGCGACCCGCCCAATATCATCGTTGGGACTGCGCTGGGTTACAGCTTTGCCGATTTTATCACCAATACCGGCGTTATTGCCGGCATCGCCCTGGTGGTGAGCGTGGTGTTTTATGCGCTGGCTTACCGCAAGGAGCTGACGGCCAGCGCGGCGGCCAATGCCGGGCTGACGGTACATTATCCCGATCCAAGCGAAGCCATTACTGATAAGAAGGAATTTGTGCTGAGCTGCGTCATCTTCCTGTGCGCGGTGGTGCTGCTGGTGACCCATGCCCAGACCCATTTGACCGTGGCGCTTATCGGTGTGGCTATCACGATACTGACGCTGATCTGCTTTGCCAAGGATGCCAAGGAGATCATCCGCGGCGTGGACTACCAGACCCTGCTATTCTTCATCGGACTGTTTGTGGTGGTAGGCGGCCTGGAGCAGACCGGTGTACTGGTGATGATCGCGGAATTTATCGGCAAGCTGTGCGGCGGCAACATCCTGGCGATGGTCTACATCGTGCTGTGGATCTCCGCGGTGGCCAGTTCGGTAGTTGACAATATTCCGTTTGCTGCTACAATGGTACCTGTAATAAAGACACTGGCGGCCACCACCGGCGCCGATCTTTCCACCCTGGCGTGGGGACTTTCCATTGGTACCGATATCGGCGGCAGCGCCACCCCCATTGGTGCTTCGGCCAATGTAGTGGGTACCTCGGTGGTTTCTAAGGCCGGTCACCCGGTAAGCTGGGGCCGCTACTGCAAGACCGCCGTCCCGGCGACCATTATTGTGCTGGGCATTGCCATGATCGTCATCAAGCTGAGATATTTCTAAGCAGAGAGGGAGGACAGTATGGATCACGAAAAGCAGCAGGTCATCATTACCATCGGCCGGGAATACGGCTCCGGCGGACACCTGATAGCCGATATGTTGGGTGAAAAATATGGGCTGCCGGTGTACGACAGTACCATCATCGAGGTTATTGCCAAGGAAAAGAACCTAAACCTGGAGAAGCTGAAGGAGTATGACGAAAAGCCCCGCAACCGGCTGTTCACCCGCTCCATAGATGGATACAGCAACTCCCCGGAGGATGTCATTGCCTATATGGAATTTGACTTCCTGCGGGAGAAGGCGAAATCCGGCGAGAGCTTCATTGTGGTGGGACGCTGCGGCAGCTCCATCCTAAAGGGCTACCGGGGGGTCATCAGCATCTTTGTGACCGGCGATATGCCGGAAAAGATCCAGCGCGTGGCGACGGAATTCCATGTTTCCAATGAGGACGCGGAAATGATGATCCAGAAAAATAACAAGAGCCGCAAGCTGTACCATAACTTCTACTGCAAGGAGAAGTGGGGCGACAGCCGCTACTATGAGCTGACCATCAATACTTCTAAGATCGGCTTTGACAGGGCTGCGGAAGTCATCGACTGCTACATCAAGGAGCGGATGGGTGACGACTGGGCTGAGCATATTGCCAGATAACAAGGCTGAAGAATAAAAGAGAAGGAAAAGACCTCCGCCCGGGGAAACCGGACGGAGGCTCTTTTTATTGCATGGAGGAGGTTAGCCGCGGAAGGCGGGATTGAAGGCATAGAAATTGCGGGAATTAAGGTCATCCTGCACCATGCGGAGGGCTTCGCCGAAGCGTACAAGATGGAGTAACTGTACTTGCTTAAATGCGCCATTCGATTTTGATGGAATCGTTGGTAGCATAGATGACGCGGATGAGCTGGTCTACTGTCTGTCGCTTATCATCGAAGCTCAACTCGTCCCACATAGTCAGGTGATTATAGATCTCCGTATAGTCCGCTTCCTTGTGCAGCTTCAATTCAGAGATACGCTTCATCAGCTCTTGCTTTTTCCCATCCAGTTCTTTGACGCGCCCACTGATGTAACGAAACAGGGTATCGTCCGCAGCCGACAGGCGATCCATCAGAGAGCCAATCTCAGTCTCAACTTGCGTAAGTTGAACATTCAACGCCGTTAGCTCGGGGTTAATGTAATTTCCTTTACACCTTCTGAGCGTTTTGAACTGAGCCATCTTTTTGCGCATTTCATTGTAGATGATTTGTTCAAACTCATCGGTATAAATCGTTCCGGGACCCTCGCAGGCTTTGGAGTTCATTTTGTTCGAACAGAGGAGGTAGCGGGAGCGTGTGGTCGAGTAGTGCTTATCCACCAAAGCGTACCCGCAGATGCCGCATTTGATCTTTCCCGCCAGCCATGTGTTCTTGGCTTTCTGATATGGCTTGATCTGCTGCGCTTCCAGACACTTTGCACGGCATTTCAGCCATAGGTCGGAGGGAATGATGCCCTCGTGTGGCGCCAGCACCAAATGGTTGCCTTCTAAATTCATTTGCTTGCGTCCTACGGAGTCCTGTCCCTTGTAGTAGTAGCATCCGTTCGTGCCGATAAAGTCACTCGGATCGTTTGCCATGATCGCGCCTTGGTCACGATAGAACTCATAGACGGATAGATCCGCGCGGACATAGATGGGATTCCTGAGAACATCCGCAAGTCGTGTGCGTCCCCACGGCTTTCCGTTTTTGAGAATGCCGTGGGCTTGAAAGTAGCGGATAATGTCACCGTAGGAGCATTCCGGCTTGGAGTAGAGCTCATAGATCAACCGCACCTGTTCCGCTTCCTCCGCGTTGATCTCATACATGGATGTCTTGACACCATCGATGGTCGTCGGGATCAGCCGGAATCCATACGGAACTCTGCCGCCCATATAGAAGCTCTTTTGACTGCGGGAGTAGTAGGCATCCGCCACACGCTTTTGAATGGTTTCCCGTTCCAACTGCGCGAATACAATGCAGATGTTGAGCATGGCGCGTCCCATGGGCGAGGAAGTGTCGAACTTTTCTGTCGTGGATACGAACTCGACCCTGTGCTTTCCGAATTTCTCCATCATATTAGAGAAGTCGAGGATAGAACGGCTGATGCGGTCTAACTTGTAAACAACGACCTTACCAATCACTCCGTTTTCGATGTCGTTCATCATTTCAGCAAAGGCGGGACGGTCTGTATTTTTACCGCTGTAACCCCTGTCGGTATAAACCTTATACTGTTCACCTCTCATTTCGTACTGGCAGAACTCGATCTGGCTTTCGATAGAAATGCTATCGGCTCTGTCAACGGATTGTCTTGCGTAGATTGCGTTCATTTTGTAGCTCCTTCCTCACAGAAAAGAGCTGCTGACAGGTATATCATACCGCAGCAGCTCCTAAATAGCTATCATTTTCATTGTGTTTTTCATACTTTATAAAGACCTCGAAAAGACCTTCCTCGATACATCGCCGCTGTTCCATGCACTCATCGGCGGTAAGCTGTGGGGTAAGGTTTTCAATTCTGATCATATTTTTTCTGCCGGAAATAATGTGCGCGTCACTATCGTAAGTGAAAGGGCGGACAATAATAACTATCACCTCCAGCGGTGCTATCATTTTATTTGCGAGAACCTTGTCCTATGCAGAAAGGGAGAGTCGAAATCCTTCAACTCTCCCTTTGCGTCACATGGTCTGCTGCCAGTCATAACTCACCTCGTCCTCGTGGTCATCAGCCTTGTGACCGAGGGCGATTTTCTTTTCCCGTTCTTTTTGCAATACCTTTCTGTCGGTGTGGTGCTGTACGGGCATCACAGGGGCAGCAGACTGGAGCTGCTCCAGACGGTGCCCAAGCCCCACCAGAGCAGAAGCAGTGCTGCCGCCGCCATCAGCAGAGAGATCAATGCCGGAATACTGACATGTGGCAGATGCAGTCTGGGAAGTCTGATTCTGTGCAGAGAAAAAGAATTCTCTTTCGGCTTCCCAGCCTGTTCGGTCATCTGCTCCAGATGCCGCACCGCTTTCAGCAGATCGTCCAGCTGCGTTCGCGTGGGAAGCTGCGACATCTGCCTGCTGACGCTCTCCAACAGATCCGTCTGCCGATCCGCATGGTACCACAGTGTATCCATGTATTTCATCATTCGCTCCCAGTCTATTTTTGAGGGACACGCTTCGTGAGGTGTTGTCAGCGTCGGAAGTACTGCCTGCTGGGTGTTGCGCTGCTTGAGTTCTTGCAGAGACAATCTCTGCCCGTATTCTGAATTCATGCTCCATGGCCTCCTTGCAATACTTTTCTTCGTGTAGTTTGTTGTCACGGCATTTTAGTCCGTCCGGCGTGGTGTAGGTGATGTACTTGCGGCCACTCTCCCAGCGCACCGCATAGCCCTCGGATGCCATCAGGGAAACGAAGGCGTCCTTGTCGGCGGCGTATTTCATGCACTCGTCAATGGTGTTCATGAGCCGCAGTTTCCAGCTTTGGCCCTTCAGCGCCGTGTGGTACTCCGCGCCGCTCATGCCGCGGGCCTGCTGCGTTGGTGTATCAAAGGCAGGAAGACCCATCTCCTGACAGATCGCATCGTTGCGCCGCATCAGTTTCTGAATTTGTTCCTTTGCCATGTGCAGCTTTTTGCCGGTTTCAAAGTTGACGGAGTTGATGACACAGTGGGAGTGGATGTGTTCCCGGTCTACATGGGTGCAAACCAGCACCTCACAGCCGTCAAAGTATTCCGCCAGCCGCCGCGCGGCTTCGTGGGCCTGCCGGGGATCGACCGCCGCGCCCTTCGGAAAGCTCTGCACCATGTGGTAGAACATCACGCCGCCATCCTTGTGGTAGAGCAGTTTCGTGTTCAGGAAATCGTCGTAGACGCTTTGCACGTGGCAGTTGATGCCGCTGATGAGCGGCCCACCCTCCCATGCGGTTTTCTTCTCCTGCATGACGTAGAGCATCACGCCGCGCATGGCGGCGCGGGACTGTGTGCCCCGCTTGTAGTTCACAAAATGTACGATGGCCATACGGCTCACCGACCTTCCATGACAGCCCGCAACGCGGCGCTGACCTCGGACAGCTCACCGGCAGCTTTTTCCAGACCGATGACCTGCACCTTGCCCATGTTGGCGAGGACGGTGAGCCGGTTGATGTTGCTGCCGATGCCCTTGAGCTGGCGGAGCAGTTCCTTTTGCTCGTCGATGACCACGATCCGCTTGCCGAGACAGCAGGCGGTGACGTAGTCGCTCATGGACATGTGGGCCTTCGCCGCCAGCGCCCTGATCTTCTCGCGGTCAGCGGACGCCATGCGCGTGCTGAATTTGATATCTTTTTTCATAATCAATGACCTTTCTGAAATGATTTCTCTCGTCCCCTCGGAGAGCTGGGGGTTCCTCAAAGGGGGACTGGTCCCCCTTTGAAGCTGCGCCGCCGGAGGCGGGTAAAAGCGTTTCCGCAGAAACGCTCGCAGCTTTGAGTGGGTGTGGGCTTCTGCCCGCAGCTTGGGGGTGTGGGGCCATGCCCCGCCCAGTGCATTTGGCAGGGCAGCGGCTTCGCCGCAGACCAGACAAATGCGATGCTGGCCGTCGTCCGAGCGGACGACGAATCCCTCGTCCCGCCGCAAGCGGCAGGACTCGCTCTCTCTGTCGCTCGTCCTCTTCCCACCGAAACCGCTTCGCTGGGTTTCGGCGGGAGCCCTGTTGGGGGCGGTGATAAAAACTCCCGTGTTATATTTTTTACATTTCTGTGTGGGGGGTATCACTTACCCTCTGGTCGCTTTGTCTGTGTCGGAACAACCCGGCGCGGGGTTTATTTCAGCAGAAAAAACGGCTTTCTCAGAGTGGGTGCTCTGCGCCGACGGACACGCTGTTCCCTCCTGCACACAGCGCTTTTTCGGCGTTCCTGCATGGGGGTGGTATCACTACCCTCGGCGTGCGCTTCATGCTGTCGAAACGCTGGACGCCCGCGGGTCACGGCGGCGTATTCGCCGTTTTTATGCCGCCCCAGAATTCGCCCTGTGCGGGCTGAATCTCCCCTCGTCGGGTAACACACACCACCCCAGCCCTTAACCGCGCACACAGTGGCTCACAGGGGCAAACACGGGGTGTTTTCACCGCCTGAGACATCGGCAGGGTCGATAGGGTCAACAGCTTGGGTACCCTGTGCATCGTCACTTTCGGCACG
>OGKS01001636.1_pt1 | contig 10000 bp, 11 predicted proteins | sample 1572491 | NCBI WGS metagenome assembly OGKS01 (sample SAMEA2582153, study PRJEB24529) | metagenome | biome: Human gut stool | place: China | collected 2011
AAAGATCTCTCGTGCTTACAGCGTATAGCTGCTTAGCACATTATTGAATTATTAATATTTATATTAATATAAATATAAACTTTCTCTTTCACCCTTTTTCCACTCGGAGGGGAGTTGCGGAATTTTGGACTGTCACTGTCACCTGTCACCAAGTTCTTTTATTTTTTTTCGAAGTCTTCCGCTCTAAAATTTGGAGGTTACAGAAAAACATCGTACCCTTGCAGCACTAGAACCCGCCAAGCCTCTCATTGAAGCTCAAATGTGCGGGTCGTTTTTTATATGTGAAAAAGATTACGACATGGCAACAACTATTCCTTTTACAAAAACTTACACTTCCCCTGCCCACTTGGTACAACTCCAGAAAGCAAGAGGTCTATCCATCCATAATAACCAAAAGGCTGAACACTATTTGCAGTTCATTGGCTATTATCGCCTTTCTGCGTACATGTATCCGCTTCTGAATACGAAATGTCGCACATTCCATTTGAGCTAAATCATCTTGTAAGCAATGAGCGTTTTAGTATCTCAGGTTTTCCATCACTATATATGGGAAGTTCGGTCTATGCTTGCTGGGAAGAGCTACATAGGCCACCATTTGATTTTGCAAGCGTCGCTTTGTTTAAGACAAGGCAAGAAATACAAGTCATAGACTTATCAGAGCAGGAACATTATCATTTTACAAATGAGGTGTTCTCCGATTGCCTAACTTTGGCTTGTTCTCTTCCCGTAACTTATCCTGATGCCCCATTCAAACCAGAGTACATCATTCCCCAATTACTTATGCAGAGTTTGGTGCAGTATATGCACGACCGGAAAGAGAACAACCTTTGGGGGATAAGATACACATCTACACACGTAAAAGACGGTAATCTGTGGATACAGTTTCCACGAAACAAAAGAAACCGCAAGTTGTTTTATAATTTTGTATTCCCAGCTTTTGATAGGAAGTCAATTGGTCTGTCGGATAGCATAAGCAATCTTTTTTGTTTTTGGAATGCAACTACTTACAACAAGATAAGACTTATGCGGACTGATTTCTTGACAGCAAATAATGCCAAAAGCAAAACGGCTTTTGAATTAGTGGAAGAGTTTCTAATAAACATGCCTCTTTCGGGAATGCTTCTTTATGATGGGACGAATCCAAGGGGAGCCTTAACTTTAGGAAACAGGAACATATGAGACTGGGCAACGCTAAAGTCCAGTTCTCTATAGCCACCTTGCGAAGTCAACTTCCTTATAGTATTTCATAAATTCCATCATTTTCTCCTCCTTCTTTCGTGTTTCTCAATATTATTCATTACCTTTGCACTTGACAAGAAAGGAATATCCTGCGCCAGCCAATCTCCTCTCTCGACAAAAGAATGTATGTCGTTAAAGGTTTATGAGGTTAGAGTAGAGTATTTTGATTTTTACTAACCCCTATAAACAAAAGCAACATAATGACAGATACAAAAGAAATCATACAAGACTGCATCATCTCGCCCCTACAACGGTGCATCGACGGTGAAATCTTAGCTGAAAACTACAAATGGTATGTACCAGAAAATCTCTCACGTGATTACAGGACTAACCCCTACGATGAAGATGGGTTCCATGAAGCCATGAAACCTTTCTACTGGCGCTTGCTTACTGGCACCCTTCAAGTGGGAGGCATGAACGAGCATTCCTGTGTCTTCGTGGAGCATTGCATGGAAGACTTCCAAGGTCTTGCAGAATGGGTAGGCGAACACAACTTCATGGAAATCATAGACGGACTTGCTGCCCACAACTATGGCAAGTATCGTTTCTTTCGCATCCTGGAGATACTTTACGACAGTGGGTTCCGTTCCTACATGAGCAAGTGCCCAAGAAAAGATATAGAAGAGGAAATCGAGAAGTTGGAGGTAAACGGCAATCGTACACGAGGCGAGCTCCTATGTATCACATTGGCATACATGATGATAGAACAGGCCGATGTGAGCGATGGCAGAAAGGACGAACTGGAGGCTCAACTCCGTCAGCACTGGTCTTACCTCGTAAGCATATACTCGGTAATGGTGAGGCGCATCGTGGGTTCCAATTTCAAGGCTTTTGTTCAATTGGCAAACAATGTGAATATCTCCCCCGACTGCCATCCCTACATCCATATCTTTTACGAAGCCATCCTGCTTAGGGAGCCCGACCTGTTCCCTACCAGCAAACTGAAGGACAAGCTCGTAAAACACATGGCCAGAATGGAGGACATCATGAAGGATACCCCACAGGAAGACACCTTGGACGAACTGTGCCACATCCTCTTCGGCAAGGAACTGGAGGAAATGATGCAGCGAAAGCACTTCCAGAGCTATGATGAGCTAAACTGCAAGGTAAAGCAGTTGGAGAACACGGTGGACACTCTCAACAAGGCCTTCGACTCCATCGTGGAACAACTGGAGAATGCCGTCAAGGACAACGTGCCCATCAGCGTGATAGAGAACCAACTGCTACGACTTGGGGCTTCCACGGCTTGGGACGTGTTCTGTCAACTCAACGCCCTGCTTATATCCAATAAGGCTTGGGCTAACCACGCCGCAGCCATCAGTGAGAAAATCATGAACATGAGGAATCGTGAATCCGCATTCATCAACAAGGGCAACTACTACGAGTCTGGGGCGCAGCATAACGACCATAGTCACCAACTCAGCATCACCCCACAGACCGCAACCGACGGACTCGATATGAAACAACTCAAAATAGCACAGCAATGAACGCATATTACGAAGAAGGTGCCACGCACAACGACCACCACAAGGAGATGAACATACAAGTGGTAGGCTCGCTCTCCACTGATGCCATCGAAAAGCTCATCGCAGGTTTCATGGGCGACGAGACTTGTCAAGGCACAGCACAAGAGGTGCAGACTACAGACTTTTGCCCCTCGGATTTTCCTGAAGAGCAAACCCTGAGCAAGAATGGAGAGGCATCCGCAAATGACGATTCCATGCCTCGGGAGTTTTCGACGGCGAGAGCCAAGGACGTATTCCAAGGTTTGCAGCGGATAGGCTTGCTCGATGCGGACTTCCAACCCATCGGGCTGTCGTGGGCTGAACGTGGCTACCTTGCCCAGCAGATTGCCTACAAGTTGAACATAGAGCACCAATGGAAGGCTTTCGCCAAGCTTTGGCATTGCGACGCCGATACATTGCGCAGTGCCTACAATCGTGCCAAGGATATGCCTAAGATGGCGGCTTTCGATGAGAAAATCAAGGAAATCATCAGATAAAAACAAGTTTTTTCTAATACTACATAGTACGACCGTACTAAGTACGTACTAAGTGGGGATGAAAAAATCCTCATACCTTTGCCCTCGGAAATCAGAACGACACCGATTCTGACTTCCGAGGGCTTTTGCGTTTTTACCATGCCACGTTCGTAAGTGGCGTTTCGTATCAGCCCTGCGGTCTTTGACAAGGTTGATACAAAAATCACATTATAATTTGTTCCAGAATGGACTTTGTCCATCCTGAGTTTTTTAAGATTTCCTTGCTTCTTCGCCATGAAGCATGGAAATTACTCTAATGGTGACTTTCTATCAAAATAATATAAATCTTTAAATTTTTTAATCGATATGACAAATTCAATTAATCAGACTGCTACCGTCATGGTGTTCAACAACTCTGAGTTCGGAAATATCCGCATCTCTCTCGACGGCAAAGGCGAGCCGCTTTTCTGCGGCAAAGATGTGTGCGAGGTTTTGGGGTATCGCAGAACCGCAGATGCTGTAAACCAACATGTTGATATATCTGACTCGGTAAAACACCGAATCAGATGCGAGGGGCTTAGATGTGGCAAGCCTGTGGTGCAGTATCGCAGTGTACTCTTCGTTACGGAGAGCGGTTTCTATGCCTTGGTACTCGGCTCGAAACTCGACACCGCCCAGAAGTTCAAGCATTGGGTTACTGCTGTGGTGCTGCCGCAGATTTGCAAGACTGGCGGCTTCGTTCCTCTCCATGAGGGCGACACTGACGAGGACATCCGCCGCCGTGCCGAGGAAGTGCTTCGCAAGACGCTCCAAGAGAAGGATTCCTTCATCGCTCAGCAGAAGAAGCTCATTGCCGAGCAAGAGACGGAAATCGACCGCCTGCTGCCGAAGGCTCTCTACGCCGACAATGTGCTGGACAGTATATCCTGCTACACCACCACGCAGATAGCCAAGGAGCTGGGCATGACGGCGCAGGAACTGAACCGACTGCTCTGCGCAGAGCGTGTGCAGTACTACCAGAGTGGACAGTACATGCTGTATGCGGAGTATGCTCACCGTGGGCTGGCGCAGAGCCGCACGCACTTCGACTTGTTTGTCGGAAGGGATACCGTCTGTACGAGGATGTATCTCGTGTGGACGGAGAAGGGGCGCAAGTTCATTCACCAAAAGGTAAAAGGGTAAAAAAATAAAAAGGTAAAAAACATTCTGCCTTATTTTTATCCATAAGCAGTAAACACTTAACATTACTCATTTAACATTAACGAAAGATGGAAACAAAAATCATGAGAGTAGTGAAGCAGGGAGAGACCTTCCTTGTTGATTCACAGAAGAGCGAGGGCGGAAAGCTCGCTAAGTGCAACATCGTGTTGCAGGAGTTCGGAGGCAAGTATGAGAACCAGTTTGCGGCAGCGATGCTCGGCAACAACGCACAGATTAAGCTCTATGCCGATGAGTTGGTTATTGTGAAGCTCCGCTTTCAGACCCACGAGTATCAAGGACAGGTGTTCCAAGACATCTTGGTGCAGGACATTAGAAAGGTAAAAGGGTAAAAAAGTAAAAGAACTTTTTAATCGAAAATACATTGAAAATGTTTGGAATATCACAGAGCGTAAGAAGCCGAGGGGTGCAGGTCTGCACCCCCGAGCTTTTCCACCAAGCTACCCAGAGTAGCCGGGTGAAGGACGTTTGCGCGCAGATTGAGGACGCACTCGAACGCAAGCGCCGTGGCGAAATCTGCCAGGAGGACTATGATGCGATGAAGACTCAGCTGAAGAGCCAGCTCCCTATCCTCACGCCCCACGCCACATTCAAGAATGGTCGCCGCCTCAACGCTGACGCCATACCGAGCGGACTGAGCATCTATGACAAAGACCATATCCCAAATCCCAAGGGATATTGGGAAGTGAAGAGTGAAGAACTAAGAGTGAAGAATCCAAGTGCTTTGGAGAGAATCCTCTTGGTGCATGTAACGCCATCCTTGGAGGGCTTGCGCCTCGTCTTCACGATTCCCGATGGCATGGACTTGGCTCAGGCGCAGAAGTGGATGTCGGAGCAACTGGAGGATGCGGACTATGACGTTTGCGTAAAGGACTTGGCGAGACCTTCCTTTATCGTGCCAGAGGAGTATATCCTCTACATCAACGAAGGCGAGCTATTCAAAGAACACAATTCATCAATCAACAATCAAAACAACAATCAAATCAACACCCAAATCAACAATGACACTAACGACAAAGACAATCGACTTTCGGGCAACAATGGCAATCCTGCTGTTTCTCTTGGCTCTCCTGCTGAGCATGCCCAACCTGCTGATACTAATCATTCTGATGATAATCATATCGGCGATAATGGAGGGAATCAAGGCAATGGCGGAATGGAGACCGAGAAAAATTTCCCGATGGAATACGACGGAATCCCATATTCGTCGATAACCTCGAAGCTGGTTGAGCTATTGGGAGGCGAGCCTCAGCATGGCTCACGCAACAGCTTCATCTTCACGCTGTCGTGTTACTTGCGCTACCTCTGCGATGACAATCGAGACTGGATAAAGGCTATCCTCCCGACCTTCGGCGAGGAGCAGCAGAGAGCCTACGCTACGGTAGATAGTGCCTGCAACCGCAAGCAAAGCCATCGAATGCCGAGCATCGTTCGCAAGGCAATCTCCCTCTGCCAGGACGAGCAAGCACGAGGCAGAGCCGCCAACTACGACACGGACGATTTCGGCGACATCGGCAACCCCGAAAGCTATTTCTATCGCATCCACGAAATGCCAAGCAAATTGCCGAAGCTGATAAAGCTATTGGTGAGCAGAACCCCGACCATTTACCAGCCAGCCGTATCGCAAGCCGTGTTTCCAAGCCTTGCCGCCCACCTCTGCGACACACGCTTCCGCTACATCGACAACGTGGAGCATGAGGCGACCTTAATGAGCATCCTTTGCGCACCGACTGGAAGCGGAAAGGAATCCATCACCCAGCCGATAAATCATATCATGGCTGATATAAGAGCGAGAGATGCCGAGCAACGAGAGCGTGAACGAGCTTGGAAGGACGAATGCAACCGTAAAGGCTCGAACAAGGACAAGCGAGAGCGTCCCGAAGGCTTGGTTATCCAAGAGGTGAACATCGACATGACGAACCCTGCTTTTGTATTGCGCATGAAAGAGGCGGAGAACCATTTTCTTTATGCGAAGATAAACGAGCTGAACCTCTTCGATGCCCTCAAAGGCAAGACCAACCAGCACTTCCGCATCATGGAGCTTGCCTTCGACATCGGCAATTACGGTCAAGACCGTGTGGGCGTGCAATCAGTGACCGAAACGGTAAAGGTTCGCTTCAACTGGAACGCCTGTTGCACCCCGAAGAAATGCCGCGACTACTTCCGCAGAGTGGTGACGGATGGTCCCATCTCTCGCATCAGCTTCGCCACCATCGAGCGCAGACCATGCGGTTCGGCGATGCCCATTTATGGCACGTACGATGCCGCCTTCGACGAGGAATTGAAGCCCTACATCGACAACCTCCTAAAGGCTCGTGGATTGGTGGATTGCCCTCAGGCTATGAAACTCGCCAAGAAACTGGTGGAGGAAAACGCCGAGTTCGCAAGGCTCTCCCAGAACTACGTCTTTGAAAATCTTAGCTTCCGAGCCAATGTCATTGCCTACCTAAAGGCGTGCGTCCTCTACGTGGCTAATGGCATGAAATGGGAGAAGAGCATCGAGGAATTCATCCGCTGGAGCGAGCGTTACGACCTATGGTGCAAGCTGAAACTCTTCGGGCAGATGATATACGATGCCGACGGCGAGCAAGACAAGGTTTCTCGCACGGCCCCTAATGGTCCGAAGAACCTGCTCACCCTCTTGCCCGACAGCTTCACCGAGGACGACTACGTGAAGGTGCGCCGTTCGCAAGGCTTCGACAACGACGACCGCAAGCGCATCAAGGATGCCTTGAAGCAATGGGTGCATCGTGGGTATGTGGCAAGGATGGAAAGTGGTGACGGTGACAGTGACAGTCCGACTTTCCGCAAGTTGAAATTTTTAAAACAATAAACGACAATGGAAATCATTTTGAAACGAATAGCAAAGAAGAACACCTATACCATCGGAAGACTCTTTATAGTGAAGAGTGAAGAGGGACGAGTGAAGAATTCATGTGCTAAGGGAGCTGATAGCAAGCCAGTGGTGCAAAGAGAAATCCTCCCAGGCAAACGCTTGGGCGACAAACGAATCATCCACTATGAGGTGGACGAGAGCCAACTCACCAAGGAGTATTACTTCTGCGACACCTTGGAGCCGACTTGGCGCAACCTTCTCGGCATCGACTTGAAGCCCGAAGAGGTGGATGCCCGATACAGCCGACAATCGGGCAAGAAGGCTCGCAAGATACCAGGCAAGACGGCTATCCCCGAAGGCTCTTACCCAGTGGTCATCACGAAGTCGCCCCGATTCAAGACGTGGCTTCCCCTCGTGCAAGGCGTGCCAAACTTCGAGGGCATCCGCATCCACGCTGGCAACTATCCCGACGACACGCAGGGCTGCATCCTCGTGGGGGAGAACAAATACAAGGGCATGGTGGTGAACTCCCGACAGTGGCTGAAACGCCTCATCGACCGCATTACTGAGGCGAGGGAGAGAGACGAGGCAATCTGGCTCACCGTCATCTAATATCTAAGGAATAAATAAAAACGGAGCGTGATTTCACAAGCACGCTCCGCTCAAACTTAAACAACCTATGTTTGCTTGAAATTTTATAATATTGTAATGTGTTAAAAATCAAGTATTATGTAGGAAATAGGTATCGCTTCTAAAGGTAAAGGAAAAAGTGGTGGTGAAGGGTGAGAGTTTGATTTCTGCAGTCAAGCGTCCGTAGAGTCCTCCTTTGCTTCTTGATAGATTACTGAGAATTCAGGAAGTAGCACTACCGCAAACCACAAGCATGATATTGTCCCTGCCACTACACCAGCCATTTCTGAAGTTCTCGAAGGCTGGGAGAAATCCAGAACGAGGGGGTATCCATCCATGGAAGTTCGTCAATGAATATGACTTGCCGTTCGCCCTTGTCTTGGCCTTGTAGCAACTGTTCAAGCAAGAAGAACGCTTCCATCCAGGACTTTGGCATCTTATAACCTTCCAATTTATATTCTGCCGCAATTATGCTTTTTAATACTTTATTGGCAAGATATAGACTATTAATTCTCTTTATGAAGTTTTTTGGGCAATATTACCACATTTTCTTCGCAGCATACGAAATTTGTGGTTATTTATAGCAGCTCTCTTGCTATCCAGGCACAGGCTTCGGCATCTGCCAAGGCATTGTGGTGCATGGTGAGGTCGTAACCGCAATAGGCGGCTACGGTCTGGAGCTGATGGTTGGGGAGGAGAGAACCCAGCTTTCTTCGGGAGGCACGGCAGGTGCAATGGAATTCATAGCCGGGGTATTCCATCTGATACGTCTGGAATACTGCCTTCAGGCAGCCTTCGTCGAAGGAGGCATTGTGGGCTACCAGAGGCAGACCTTCTATCTTGGGTGCAATCTCTGCCCAGACTTTCGGGAAGACAACCGCATTCATCGTGTCTTCCAGAGTTAACCCGTGAACCCGCGTGTTCCAATAAGAGTAATATTCCGGTTCGGGCTTGATGAGGCTGTAGAAGTTGTCTGCTATCTCACCATCCCTCACTATTACGATACCCACCGAGCAGACGCTTGTACGTTGCTGGTTGGCAGTCTCGAAATCTATCGCTGCAAAATCTTTCATCGAATTAAGTATTTATGTTTTTATTTTAGTTGCAAAAATACTATTTTTTAGGCTCAATCATCCTAAAAGTATAATATTTAAGAAAGTTTTAGGATGAATTGTCTTAAAAGTCCTCAAATTCAGGAAGTTTTAGGATAAACCATCCTAAACATTTTCTCCTATCCCCATATTTAGGTATTTTCCCGAAACCATCATTTTTAGGTATTGCAGATAAAGAGAAAAGGATGTATCTTTGCAGCCGAAAAATAGATGCATTGAGATAAATGAATGCAACTGGTATGAATAAATGTAACTAAAGAGATAAAGACAAATGAAAACAACTATCGTAATTTATGGCTCTTCCACTGGTTCTTGCCAGTCGATAGCCGAAACCATCGCCTCTAAATTGGGCGTGGAAACTGTAGATGTAGCTAATATCGATGAGGCTACTATCGCAAGTCACGAGAATCTCCTTCTCGGTACTTCTACATGGGGTGCAGGCGAGATGCAGGATGACTGGTATGACGGTGTGAAGACGCTCAAGAGTGCCGGCTTGGCTGGCAAGACTGTGGCTCTCTTCGGTTGTGGCGACAGCGAGTCATATTCTGACACATTCTGCGGCGGTATGAAGGAACTCTATGATGCTGCTGTGGAGGCTGGTGCTACCGTATTGCCAGGTGTTTCTACAGACGGATATACCTTTGATGATAGTGAGGCTGTGGAGGGAGACAAGTTCCTGGGACTCGCTCTCGATGATGTGAACGAGGATGATAAGACCGAGGAGCGCATCGATGCCTGGATTGAGGCTATCAAACCAGCGCTTTAGTATTTAAAAATAATAATTTTTCAGGAATCATTGAAATCTCTGACTATAGAATCTTGAGTCATTTGGGTTCGTGGATTTTTAAATCATTGAAATCTCTGATTCCTGATAAAAAACTTGATAAAATCGGATAGTATGCAGCAGGAAATCGCAACACCAGTAGATCTGAAGGTTCTGATGAATCATATATATGAATATAAGAAGGGCGTGCGCCGCCTGGT